>Ga0209211_10000150_pt1 | contig 150913 bp, 130 predicted proteins | sample RifGroA2_FD_183992 | JGI IMG/M metagenome (GOLD analysis project Ga0209211, IMG submission 183992) | Groundwater microbial communities from Rifle, Colorado, USA - Groundwater A2 (SPAdes) (version 2) | ecosystem: Environmental > Aquatic > Deep subsurface > Groundwater | place: Rifle, Colorado...
TCGCTGTGTCACCATTGAACCAACAAACGAAAAAGGCCAATCCGAAGATTGGCCTAACTCGTTGATTCTCTTGGTCGGGGCGGCGGGATTCGAACTCGCGACCCCTTGCACCCCATGAGGGTAAAAGTGCATCCCAGAGCATCCAACAACATCCCATAAACCATCTCAACACATTGTTTTGTATGTAGTAAAATACCTTTACCATTCCAGCATCGTCTCATACAATCCAACCACATCCGGCAAATCTGTGGGGGGAAATGTGGGGGGAATTCTACCCCACTGACCTCTCCCCGACAAGGAGGCAAGCATGGGTAAGCTGACCGTCAAGGAACTTGAGGCACTCGGCAACAAGGACCACGGCAAGAAACTTCGCGAAGATGGTGGCCTGATTGGGTCGGTGCGCTGCGGTGCCAGCGGGGTGTCGGTCTACTTCGATTGGCGCTACCGCTTTGACAGCAAGGTGAAGCAAATCGCTGTCGGTGCTTGGCCCAAACTATCTCTCGCATCGATCCGCTCCGAACGAGACCGGCTGAAAGTAGAGGTTGACGGTGGATCTGATCCAACAGAACGCCGCAAAGCGGAACGACTCAAGGTCAAAGTCGACCAGTTGGAAGAAATAGAAAAACAACAGAAGCGGCTTGACGAAATTGTCACCCAGCAGGCAAGGCTCACCGTCCAAGGGCTATTTGAGCACTGGGCCGAGGTCGATCTTATCCGCCGCAAAGACGGAGGGAAGGAGGTCCGGCGCATGTTCGAGAAAGATGTGCTACCGAAGCTGGGCACCCTCCCCGTCACGGATGTCAAGAAAGGGCACATTACACTGGTCACTGATCCTCTGTTAGCAAGAGGCGTGAACCGGATGGCCAAACTTGTATTTTCTTTAGTACGGCAGATGTTCCGGTTTGCCGTTGATCGAGACTATATCGAAGCCGACCCAACCGCCAGCATCCGAAAGGTCAAGATCGGCGGTCCGGACACTGAACGTGAGCGCATTCTGAGTCGAGTTGAAATTCAAACACTGCGCCACCAATTGCCCAACGCAAGACTGATGCCGCAAACAGAGGCAGCGGTCTGGATCGTCCTTGCAACACTCTGCCGCATCGGGGAGTTATCGAGCGCGAAATGGTCTGACATTGATCTTGATAACAGACGCTGGCGCATCCCCGAAACCAAGAATGGCAAACCTCACGAAATCTACTTGTCGGACTTCGCTGTGGAACACTTCCGTAAAGTGAAAGCACTTAGTAATCCTGATATCGCGTGGGTTTACCCGGGCCGAGATCGCAAGAAGGCACTCTCCAGCAAGTCGATTACCAAACAACTCGGTGATAGGCAACGTAGTAGCGAGCCGATGAAGCGGCGCAGCAAATCCACCTCTGCCTTGGCGCTACCAGGTGGTAAGTGGGGCCCCCATGACTTGAGGAGAACTGGTGCCACAATGATGACGCAGCTACATGTGCTACCCGATGTCGTTGAGCATTGTCTGAACCATATCGAAGAGAATCGGACGAAGCGCGTTTACCAACGGCATACCTACGAGCACGAAATGCAGGCAGCCTGGAAAATCCTTGGTAAGCATTTGACACGCTTGGCGGCACCCCATGTGAACAACACTGCAGACTCCGCCGCCAAGAACACTCCGCCCCTCAAGAAATCACGGGAGGCTCGCAGGAATACCGCTTCAAGGACAAGCACACTACGGCAGATTCCTACACCGTCGCTGGAAACAGCACCCACGGCATAGATGAACAGAGCGCCAACATCGGGGGGCTGTGCCTCTGATCAGAATTGCTTCCCTGCGCAGAATCAAGCCTTCCACTTCGACAACATCGAGCAAACCAGTTCGGTGAGCAACGCGACGACCCGATGGTCCTTGCACGACCACATAGGCGTACAAGGCGACCTGCTCCCCAGTCTGAGCCATGACAGCCACCCGCTGCGCGGAAAGTTCGATAACGTCCGAACGGTATACGCGATCACACTGCCGAGTCTTCAGTTCGACAAGGACGATGATCCCGGCCGGATTACGGTATCCACGGTCGACCCGAGCCGTCAGGGCGACCGGAGCAGGCACCTTGAACAGTTGCTCCGCGTAGACGAGTTGCGCCCGCCGCAACTCCCACGGTAGCCAAACTTGATCCCCTTGGTGCCCCAGGCGACGAAGTACCCAGATAAACAGGATGATCAAGACGATGCCCGCAATCACACCTTGAATCATCGCCCTGCTCTCCACCTCTCCAACCTTGTCGCTACCCAGACCGCTGGACGAAGAAGAGCACGCACCACCCGAATCAGCCACGGATGCCCCGTGAGCATCCGGCACACGACCGGTGCCGCACGGTAGTAGGCAAGGATCACACCTCGGCCAAGCATTGAGCGACACAGCACCTGGTCGCGAAACGCTCGCAGCACCGAAACCTCATACCCCTCGCCATACACCAAGGTGGCGATGAAGCACGGCCCCTTGCGTACCGGCTGCTGTACCCGCCCTTCCCGGAAGAATCGCCGGTGCTCTTGCCCCCCTTGAGCCATGTCCTTTCGCTGTTGAGCTGAGCGCCGCTGACCATAACGATGCTCGAATAGCACCAAGCGCTCGCAGACACCCATCTGGGCAAGCTCCGATGCACTGACACTCTCGCGCAGGCCGGAGCGTGGCCGGCAATTGGCGCTCACGGCACGCTCCCCTTACGGGTCCGCATCGCGTGCCAGCGGCAATACTCCCGGTCAATCAGGTAATCGATCCGTGCCGAGGCGCGCCGTCGGTTCGCCTCGGGGATTCGGTACGTCACCAGCCAGTAAAGCACCACGAAGCACAGCGAGGCTGGCAGGGCCACCCATCCCAAGGCGACCGCCAAGATTAGCAGCAGTTCACCTTCACCAGGCCGCCGGTGTCTCCCTTCGCGAAGGAAGTTCGCCCCATCGCCCGTCGTGTGATCGATAAGAACCAACACCCGGCCCGGTCGCGAGCTTGCGACCACGACGCTCACCTCGTCCTCAATCTTCACCGAACCAACCGGCTGATCCAAAGCGAGATCGGCCACTTGCCCGCCGTCCTGTCTAACTCGCAGCCGATAGCCGCTGGGCGCATGATCCATCAGGATGTCGTCCACCCAACCATGGATGACCCGAAAGTTTTTCTGATTCATGAATATCCTCCTGATCCGCAAAGTTCGATCAACGATCGGTGATCGGTTCGCCGAACACCTCCGAGGCGAGCGGCATGGCAATCGCCGGTGCCGCCGGCAACTCTGCGGCGGCACCGTTCGCACCGGCCACCTGAACCAGGCGCGGCACCATGCCGCCCCCGGAGAGACTCAACTGACCGATCACCCCTTCACGCCCCAGCAACCGCAACCGGTTGATCCGCTTCGTTCCCTTCTTGAAGCGGATCAGGTCGTCGTACAGTTGCGTGTCGTCAGCCCGGTCCAACTCGAACAACAAGCGGATCGTCTCGTGCTCCAGCGGTTTCTTCTCGTTCATCACGCACCTCCATGGGCCGCAGTGGCTGTACCGCTGAAGAGTTTGTCCACGTGGTTCATGCCGGCAATCTGGAAACCCCGGACGTTGGCGTGTAGCGGGTCCTTCACTTCGAGGATGCGATGCTTGGGAAACGCCTCTTTCACCGCCTTCTTGAAGAGATAGGCGCCACCGCCCACCAGAATGATGTTCTGGAAGCTGTAACTCGCATCGATCCAGCGCATCATCGAGGCCACGGCCTGCTGGGCGATCGAATGCGCCATGGGCATGGCCCGCGAGATGTCGTAGGGCTTCTGGTAAATCACCGGGTTCTTGCCGGTACGCAAGGCCAGATCGATGGCCTCGATATCGTTGTAAGGCGTACCGATGTCGTGCCCGATCTCTGCCGCAATGGCCTGCAGGATGTCGAAGACACCCCGGTTCACCGAGTGGCTCTTGTTCTGCACCAAGCGCATACCTCTAGCCACCAACCAGTCGAAAGTGCGCGAACCCGGATCGAGAATCAGGCTTTGTTCCCGCTCGATGGTGGCCGTCTTCCCGTGCTGCTCGACAAAATCGACCAATGCCCCTTGGGGCTGGGCGATCGCCAGTGCCTTGCGAACCACCACGTTTTTGCCATTGCCGATATCGTGCGTCCCGGTCACGGCTTTCTCGAGGGCAGTCTTTTTGGTCGTTAGCGCTGCCACCGGCAGCCCCACGACCAGCAGGTCGATCTCAGGCTGCTTCATCAAGGCCAACGCCCCCCTCAGTAGCGCCATGTACTCCGGCGTCTCGGTGTAGCGATCATGCATCTGGGTTGCACGGAATGTGTCTGCAGCCAACTCGACCTCAGGGCCGACCTCGTAGAAGAGACCATTGACCGGGATCGCGACCGTCTTGCGCCGCTCGTAGCCGGGCTGACCCGAAGGCTCACGCATGCTTGGGTAAGCGACTGATGGGAAGTTGGTGCAGCGAATGTCGCTGCCGACCACGTTGCTAACGTATTTGGTGTTGCCGAAACCGACATCCACCGCTCTGACGACATACTCCATGTGAGGCTCCTCTATAGATTTGCGAGCGGCCAGCATCGGCATCCCGATACGGCCCGTCCACGCGGAATCTGCTCTGGTTGCCCCGGATATCGCAATCAGCCTCGACCATATTCGAAGTCCAGTCGACCTGAACTACGATGAAAGTCGAGTTCCTGCGCCGGGTGCCCAAGCGCCTTCCGCGTCGCACTACGCTCTCACCGGATTGGTGTGCGTCAAGGGCACATTTCCAGCGGCGATCCCAGGGAAAACCGCGGCATGGAATCGAAACGCTCACGGTGGTAACCAGAGGCCGAGTTGCCGCCCGTCAAGCCCTTATTTGGCCTCGGTCCAGTAGTCACCCGAAAAATAAACGCACCCTGTGTTTCGGTTTCAAGTGCCACCCGCAAGCCCCTGCGTTTTGCGGCCATCGGTGGGTTCCCCCGTTGACCCAACCTCGCTCAAGGTGTGAACTACAGGTTCCCGAGGCCTCCTGGCCTGCTCCATCGCGGAGCAAAAGGCGTTGCGGTCGTTACCCGCCTCTTCAGCCCCGACCTTGAGTCGGGTTGGCACGGTCCCCGAGACCCTGCCCGAAGCTGTTCCAAACGTAGTGCAACGCTAGACCTTGCCGGCAGTTCCCTGTCGGATGCTCCTTGAGGGCGTGTCTTGCGTTCGGTTCAAACGGCCGGCACCCGATGCCACGCCCCTGTTCCCCGTCATCGTTCGAGCACGCGCATTGCGCAGCACACGTCGTGTTGGCCCTCATGGGCTCCGCGTGTGAAGCCGCTCGTACGCTTGTACTGCCCTGGACTTTCGGTCAGGGGTGGACCCATGCAGGTGGATGATGCTACGAATCGAGGACTGATCCCCCTGTAGCGCAAGGCGAGACCTTCGCGCCGATGTTGTCCCCTCCTTCGAGGCGAGGCCGCATCACCAAACCCGTCAACGCAGAAATGCGAACGCGGGACGGATCACCGTTTCATTTTTAAGAACGACCGAGCCGGAGGCCGCGCATCAGGTGCGACACCGGCAAACACTGGGTAGGTATGGCGTGCTCGTGGTCGCACGGCGTACCGAAATACTCGACCACGCTTTGCGTACGCGACGGAATCCGCGCCCGCATTGAGCCGATGGATTCCACCCAATACATCTGCTGTGGGCTGACGGGACAGCGCACAACTCGCTTTCGGAGATTTGCCATGTCTACGTCTACTTTCATCAACACCTCCCACTCCCGTCGCCGAGTCCAAGGCTCTATTGGCTCAGGCCGTTCCGCCCATCACCAGCCGCGACGCCGACAGGAATGGGCCTCAATGACGCCCGATCAGATCCTGGATCGTTTCCGTCCGGGCAAAGCGGACCCTATGCAGGTACTCGATGTCCTGCTGGAACTGTTCAACACGCAGCACACTGCCCTCGACAAGACGGTCTCGCACAAAACACGGCAAGAGCGGGCCGACTTCCTGCGGCGCTTCTTCCGCGACCTCAAGCTAAAGGCCAATTTCGCCACCGTGCCCGATCCACGCAATCTCGGTGACCGGCACATCCGGGCGATTGTTGCCGTGTGGCGCGAAGAGAAACTTGCGCCATCGACGATCCAGACCTATCTGAGTTTTCTGCGGGGGCTAGCGCTGTGGACAGGCAAGCCTGGATTCATCCATCCTCCGGCCTACTACGGATTCACCCCCAGGGAATATCAGCGCGACGAAAACGCCCAACGTGATAAGAGTTGGACGGCGGCAGGCATCGACATCGACGCCGTGGTTGAACAGGCCAGTGCGTTCGACCGCTACGTCGGCGCTTCATTGGGATTGATCCGGGCGTTCGGCCTGCGCCGCAAGGAATCGGTGATGATCCGCCCGCACCTGTGCACGGTGCCGTTCGAAGCCACAGGCCTGCCGCCCGAGGAACGGCAGGCCGACCACTACGTGCGGATCAAGGAAGGTGCGAAGGGAGGACGGCTGCGTTTCGTGCCGCTGGACTCCGAGCAACGCTTCGCAGCATTGAAGTTTGCCCAGGCAGTCGTTCAGGGTGAGGATGCGCATCTGGGTGATCCCCGCCACAGCCTGAAACGCAACCTGCGGCGCTTCGACTACGTGATGGAGAAGTTCGGCATCACGGCGGACAGACTGGGTGCGACGGCGCACGGGTTGCGCCACGAAGCGATGATCGACCACTACACCGACAAGGCTGGCATCGCACCACCAGTGCGAGGTGGCAGCGATGTGCCTCCCGATGTGGATGCTGCGGCGCGGCTCTCGTCAGCTCGTCTGGCCGGACACAACCGGGCCAGGGCATCGGGAGCTTATTTAGGTCAGTCCGCGGTTATGCGCAGCAAGGGCCGCAAAGCCCCGCCAGCCGGATAGCCTGATGACGCTGTCTCCGCATAACACCCCGCAGCCCAGGGACGGCAGAGGCTGCGAGGTGGGGCTGGCGAGTGACTACAGCGAGTGCAGCCAGTCCAGTAGCGACTTACTTTGCTGCCAGGACGGCAGCGATGGTGACGGCGAATCTCCAGCCACCTGCTCCAGCGCGCGCCGCTTCATTTCCAGGTTCGCCCGGGCGTAGATCTGCGTTGTCTTCACATCCACATGCCCGAGGAAGTCGCGGATGATCTCCAGCGACACACCGCTCTGCAGAAGGTGCATGCCCTTGGTGTGCCGCAGGCTGTGGGGGCTGATCTTCTGCGTGAAGCCGGGCACCTCCGACCGGGCTGCCTGCACGTGGCATTGCAGCAGATACCGCAGGCCCGACCTCGACAAGCGCTCACCCCGGCGGTTCTGGAACAACGGCAGGTGGCCGCGCTCAGGCCGGTCGAGATTGTTCTCGCGCAGGTGGTCACGCAGTAGCTGCGCGGTGGCGTCCATCAAGGGCACCACACGTACCTTACGCCCCTTGCCCAGCAGCCTGACTTGCGCTGGCGTCGTCAGTCGCACATCGTGGGCGTTCAAGTCGATCAGCTCCTGTGCCCGGGCGCCGGTGTCGTACAGCACGCTGAGCATCACCGCATCGCGCCGTCCGGCTGGCGTTGCCGGATCGGGGTGCGCCAGCACGTGCGTCAGCTCGTCCTTGGACAGGTAGGCCACCGGCACCTGGACGTGGCGCCGCAACGGCATCGCCATGATCTTCTGGCACTGCAGCATCCGCTCCGGCACTTCCGATTGGACATAGCGGAAGAACGCGTGCAGAACGGCCAGCCGCTGGTTCAAGGTGCGGATCGAACACTTCCTCTCCTTCGCCAGGTGATCGAGGAAGGCCTCCACGAAGGCCACGTCAATGTCGGCCAGGCAAAGGCGCTCGACCGCAACGCCGCGTACGTCGCGGCCGAAGCGCAGCAGCAGCGTGAACACGTCGCGGTAGGCCTTGATCGTGTTCGGGCTCAGGTTGCGCTGGCCGGCAAGGTAGTGCGTAAGGAAGTTCGTCACGTGTACGGAGAGGTCGGTCGGCTTCATGACGGCCTCCTGCGTGGAATGACGTCGCTGAAGGCTGCGTCTGATCGCGAGACGATCTCCGGGTACAACTCGGCGGTCATCTGCAGGTAGTCCTGGGTACCGTCGATCGAGGCGTGGCCGAGATAGGCGGCCAGCACTGGCATCCTGGCCTGCAGATCGGCGCCTTCCCGATACCAACGCAGCAGGGTGTGCACAGCGAAGGTGTGGCGCAGGTCGTGAAGCCGAGGCCCTTCTCCTCGGCCACCGTGGCCGATATAGCATCGGTGCAGCAGGTCCCGGTAGTTGCGGTACACGCCGCTGCCGTGAAGCTGGCCGCCGCGCGGTGACGGGAAGAAATAGTCATCTTCGGAGCGAGACCCCAGCGCGGCAGCGTACCTCTGCAGGCGAACCACCAATGGCCGGGCGGGCGGCACCAGCCGGTCCTTGCGGAACTTGGTGTCGTTGATGTGCAGCACACCTTGGACCAGGTCAACGTCGCGCATGCGCAAGCTCAGCGCCTCTTCGAGACGAAGACCACATCCGTACAGCACGCGCAGCAGCTCTGGCAAGACGATGTGACGCAGGTGGGTAGACGCCATCGGCTCGATCCGGTCGGCGGCTTCGAGCAAACGGCGGACTTCCTCGTGCGTCAACACGCGTGCCAGGAATGACTTGGACTCCTTGGCGCCGCCGGCCTGATCTGGCAGGTCGGCGGGAAGGCCGAGTCGGCGCATGAACAGAGCGAAGTGGCGAACCTGGTTGATACGAGCGCGCTGGGTCTTACCGGTCTCGTGCGGCTGCTTGGCCAACCACGATGAAGTCACAGACCTCGGCAACTCGACTTGCTGCAAAACCTTGGCGGCACAGATGGGCGTCGAGTCGGCACAGGCTCCATGTGCCAACGTTGTAGCGATAGCCACAGGCTCGCTTCTCCTGAATGAACTGCGCCATCAGTGGAGCCAAGGGGCTGTTGCCGGTGAATATCGTCGGCTTACGAGGCGCGGCCATGGCACACCTCCTCCGGATCGATGGCGGCAATGCGAAGCGTTTCCACATCGGCCTTGGCGTAGATGAAGGTCGTTGCTGGAGAGGCATGCCCCAGCACGGCGGAGATGATCGGAAATGGTGTCTGCGCACTGAGCAATCGGGTGGCCAGGGTGTGGCGCAGCGAGTGCAGGCCCTGGCGTTGCGGCGTCCTGAACTTGATGCCGGCCAGCTCCCGCCAGTAGGCGACGACACGGTGAAGTCGATCGCTCTCGCAGATGGGCTCGAACGGCGGCGTCAAGTTGGTGAACAGGTGTCGGTGCTTCACCGGAGGGCGTCCTGCACGCAGGTAGTCGATAATTGCGGTGCCGACCTCCTCGATCAGAGGCAGGACCAGCGGCTCCCCCGTCTTGCTTTGGACAATCTCGATCGTGGAAGTGGTCCAGTACAGGTGGTCGAGCGTGAGACCCTTGATGTCGCCCAGGCGCAGGCCCAGACGTGCGGCGAGCAGCAAGATGGCGTAGTCCCGCTTGCCCTTAGGCGAGCGGCGAGCAACCGTTCGAGCAGCTCAGGCTCCCATACCGAAGGCACCTTGGCATTGCTCGCCAGTCGGACCGTCGGTATCGCGGCACTGAGGTCACGGGGCAGGATGTCACGCATGAACAGGTACTGCAGGAACAGACGCAGGTTGGACGACACGTGCGAGACGGTTTTCGGCTTCCAGGCTGTTCGGGTCCGAATGAAGGCGCTGAGGTCTTCGGCCTGCAGCGTTTCCAGGGACTCCAGGCCTTGGGTGCGCAGGAAATCCAGGAAAACAGCGATACTATGCATGCACTCGGCCAGGCTGGTGGGCCGCAGATGCCGGCGCACTCTGGCGTACTGCTCGTACTCGCGCAGCGCCTTGTGCATACCCACCGGCACACGCAGCCCTGTGGTCTCGACCCTGAAACGGGTGATAGTGCCGGTGCTGGCGAAGTCGTCGAGTACCTTGATGCCGAAGACCAAGTGCCGTCGCCACCGTTGCCCCCGCTTGAGCACTTCCCCGTCGCGAAGGCCGTACGCCTGCTCGAAGCGTAGGGCCAGTTCACGCGTGTACTCGGCGGGCAGGCCTTGGGCGCAGGCGAAGTCGGCCAGATGCTCCCACACACGCTTGTAGCGATTTACGGTGCGGATGGTGTAGCTGCGCATCAGCAATTCCTGAGCAGCACCTTGGCACAGCAGTTCCAGCGCCAGCGCACTGGGTCCATTGGAGTTGAGTGTATCCATGATCGTCTCCTCGTTGACGGCGGCCCCAGCGGCCACCGAGGAGGACGATCTTGGAAGATTTATGTGCAGTGGGGGTAGCCTACGTCGTAGGTGGATCGCTCGGCTTGCAGCCCTTGCTGCGCATAACCGCGGACTGACCTAAATAAGCCATATGTGCAGCTGCACATATTGCCTATTTAGGTGGGCTGCTCGCCCGTCAGGCGGCGCTAAGGACACAGCAGCAAGGGAACGCGCCGGGCACGTCCGGCGATGACGGCTTGCCCAAGGAGCGTTGAGATTGGGCCTGCATCCGGCCCGCTCAAGAAAGGAACGGGGGGCTTTGCGGCCCCCGTTTTTTCCCCGTAGATCACGGTCGCATTCCTATGCGGCCTCGAAGTCCCTCACGGTAGAGCACCGCGCCGATGTGGCAGAGAAGCGCTTGATCATCATCGGAAAGTTCGAGGCCATCCATCCAGGTGGCAAGTTGCACGATGGCCTCGTCGATGGCTTCAACGCTGCCGCTGATGTCCAGCAGTTCGGCATGGGCCTCGAACTGCTTGATGATGGGGTGGTCCATAATCCAGCCTCCGCTTTCGGGGGAATGGATATCATCATAGTACCCATCGCGCAGAAAGCCGTACACCCGAGTCACCTTTACACCCGCATCGTCCCATGCCGTCAGCCTGCGGACGTATTCGCGGGGGTTCTTGCCCTGGACGAGATGACGCAGCGGCAAGGTGGGAGTTGCGGGTGTTTCCATGAAGGTCTCCTGCTGTTGGTTACCTTCATGCTCTCGCGGGAGCGACGGCTTTCAAGGGTGTCGTGACAAGGACTATGCCCCGTGCCCACTCGGGCCAACTGTCAAGTCTTGGTTGGCTTGCCTGTCCCCTTGGTCTGTTCGATCAGGTCTTCCGCCGCCTGCGTGCCCCACCGCAGGCAATGGGCCAGCGAACTTTCTTCGTGGTGCATGGCGTTCAATTCGCACTGCTTGCCGCTCTCGATCCGATTCCACGCCTGCTGTGCCTTGTTGAACAGGTGATGGACCTCGATCAGCGCCATGCGGTCCTCCAAGGCAATCCGACCACACAGGTTTTTTCCCAGAGGCATATCAGGCCCTCGTCGAGTGGGCGCGGCCAACGAAGCGCTTCAGGCGGACAATCAACTGTTGGCGATGATCGGGAAACCGGGTGAGGTTCGGGTCGGTGGCATCCTGCTTCCACCAGAGGCTCGCGTAGTCGGAGACGACGCCGTTGTAACCACGCTGTGGCCCATCCTCATCGAACTCGGCGCACAGGCACCGGATCGCTTCGCGGTGGCTCAACCGGCTAATGGAAACCAGCACGACCGGGTTCCACACCACCCAGACATTGCCGCCGAAGCCGCGCACCGCATCCATGCCCGAGGCGGCAAAGAGGTCATCCCAGACGTTGCTGTGTATGCTGCGACCATTGAGACGATCCGTCCAGAGAGCGGTCGGTGCAAGCCGCGCCTCCAACACACAGCCTCCCGTTTCATACATCCCGTACTCGTAGGCAAGGGTGAGCGACTCACTCAGGCAGATCCCGGTGCCAGTGTAGCTGCGGGGGCGCGAACGCCGGAAGCCTTCGCGCATGATGGAGCGGGCGGCAGTGTCGCGGGTACCGTGGTAGAGCGGGCCGATCAGGTGAGGTACTTGGGTATCCATGTAGCTAGCATCTCACCGGGATCGTTGCGTACAAGCTCGGTCAGAACAGACGCTATCTACCAGCTCAAGAACTTCCAACGACAAAGCCGATGCAATCCCGTGCAGGCCAACTCGTTGCGGCCCGCCTACTGTCTCAAACCAGCATGTGGGTACAGCTAGTATTAACAGCTACCAGCTCAAGCCGCCCCCTACATGAAGAGCCGATAGGGGTAAGTCTTGCCCGGCAGATCAGGCACATTGGCAATCGTTCTTGCAAGTTTCTGAGAGTAGCGAATGCTGACTGGAACAGGGTCATACAACGCGTCATTGTTCCAGTCCATCTTCGTCAGGGCCAGCGCTTCGTGAGCAACCACCTCAAGAGGGCCTCGACCGGCATGTCGAATGAGCTGTAGCGGCCTAGGGATGCTCTTCTTCCCCTGGTAATAGTCGCCTGTGTTCGACACCCCTGGGGCGTTGCCTGCCGCCCATAGCAGCGCTGAAGTAGTGGAGCGAATCACGACCGTTCCTCGTGGAACCGGATATCCCGATGGTTTGCTTGGCGGGTTCTTTTTACCGGAGTCTATGAGCCACACGCCACGCCAGCTTGAGTTTGCTCCAACTTCGATGCACTCAACTTCGGGGATACCAGCAAGCGCATCGAATGCACCGTCAATTTCATCCGCCTTGAACGCTGTCGTCTTATGGATGACAAGGCGCTTCGGTAGGTTGCCGCCGTTTCGTCCTTGGTAGAGTTCCAGGCTACGAGCGAGCACCGCCCGCATGTCATCTCGACTCAGGAAGGGATTCCTACGCGCCTCAGCAAGGTCGGCGATGGGGTCCCGCGCCTCAAAGGCAACAAACTGCATGCCACCGCCATCCATGTCAAAGACTTGCGAACAGCAGGTTACGTAATGTGCCTCACGCTGATCTCCACGCAGTGCATAGGCCAGGCCAATGTAAGCAGTGTCGTCTTGCACACCCCGTACGCGTGCCAGCTTCCAAGGAATGCCTCCTGCCTTGACGTACAGCGCTATAGCGAGACGCCAAGCCAACGATGCCTTATAGGTAAAGGTGAAGGCCCGGTCATTGATTACCTGAGTTGGGATATTGTACTTGGCACCGAGAGCTTTCAGTGCATCGTGTGCATCGAACCCCTTGGTACGCGTCGCAGGAGCCCAGGAGTCAGGGAAATGCACCAGGACAACGTCGAACTCATTGCGAACAGACTCCAGCCGACGCAGTGCCGCATCCATGGCCTCGAACAGACGGGCTTCCGCCGTGCCCTGTCCGGGTAACTGGCTTAGCGAGTCAGGCCAACGAATATGTGCTGTGCCCGGCGCCGAGACCAACTCGACCTTGAAAAGATGCTCAAAACCAGGGTACTTCGGAACGTACTCGGAACGGTCCGATGGATCATACGTCTCCCTCAGGGATGCCATCAGCGCGCCGCGCCGCTTGAAAGCGCTTTCAGGTCCAACGGTGGCCACCCTCACCTTCGACGTAAAACCGGCAAAAGAGCCTTTAGAGAAGGGGCCGTATCTGACCAAGCCTCTCAATGGATGGACATCGACCTCATCTGGGTTTGCCGGTGAGAAGGCCAATAGCGGCTCCTCAAGCAGCGTGAACGGAGGAAGTTTGGAAGCCAATGCAGGATGTGCCATCACTTGGCTCTCTCAAAGTAGTCGTGGTGATGAGACGGCCTGCTCCAACCGGTAACTTGAGAAATCGAGAAGACCGCATCGACCCCACTTCCATCCTCCAGACCAAAGGTCCGTACCCTCCCCCCGTCAGTAGCAGTCAGTAATGCTGCCCACGCGTTGATTATGCCGCCCCATTGCTTGTTGAACTTCCTCGCCCAACGTTCGCGCCGCCAGTCACCAGCGGGGTCGCCTCCACGGCCGATTGCCGGCCTCTCCAACTCATCTCTGTCTTCAGGCGCCTGCATCGACGGCACCTCTCGCGGGACATCCACGAAGGTAAACGGCTCGAATCCACACCACCAGCGGTCCTCGATTCGCTCAAGCTTCAAGAAGACCCCTTCTTGATACGGATACCCGAGCTTCGGCACTGCGCCGGTCAAGCTCGTATCGTAGGCAAACCGAAGCTGAGCAAGTTGGGCCTCCCGTTTGCGCGCCCATTCGGCGTCCTCTCCTTCGCGAGGCCCAGCCACGACCAGCGAGTGCCCTGTTCGTTTGTAGCGCGGCAGCAGTGGCCTATGGCGTGACAGCGCTTTGACCAAAGCGTCATACAGCAACCCCAACGCCCAACTGTCGCGAATCGGGTTCAGATCGAAAGTACCAGCAGGTTGTGCGCCAAGTGAGCTAAGCGCAGCAATAACCTCCGAATCTTTCCCAAACACCGCTAGGTCTCGACCGATGGCCGCGACCACAGCTCGACACTTCTGGTCCTTCAATAGTTGCCGAACCTCGGGTGAGGTAGCCGCTTTATTCAACGTCATGCGCCTCGCCACGCCGGGAAGTGCCTCGACCAGCAACGCGGAGTACCGAAGTACCGAAGTACAGGGAATGTCCTGGCCTCGGCCTCCGGGAGCTTTACGGGTTGAAGCCTTGCCGGCACCCGTCTCTGCATGACGTGCTCGTTGAGGATGTCTGGTAGCCGAATTTGGTTCACGACGTCTGCGGCCAGTTCGTCAAAAATCTTGGCTTCAACAATGGCTACATTAACGCCGGCAAGCGTGGCGTGTTCCAGGAATTGCTGTACGGCGGGCAGAAGTTTCGAGGCTGACGACGTGACCCAATAGAGACCGCTTGGATACGGATTCGGATCCTTCAACACAGATGCAAGCGCCTCCATGACGGAAGCGTCTCGACCGCTGTACCCCACGATTACCAGTCCGAAGCGTTTACTCGCCTCAACCAGGACATGGCGCACGTGTTCGTCCTGGCGCTCAAGTTCGCTTCCAGTGTTTTTTATCTCAATCGACTGATAATCGCCATGGAGCTTTGCCACCAATGGCCAGTCCGACTCCTCCAGGCACCTGAGTGCTCTCTCCGCGGAGTCGAGCGCCGCAACTGTAGGCTTAACCCTTGACTCCGCAGACAACAACGAGTTGGCGAGCGTCGCCGAGTCTTCGACCAAAGAGTCGAAGTTGGTCGTAAATACACAGTTCAGTTGCTTATTCGACATCAAGGCTGCCAGCACCCGGTGACCAAAGCAGGGCGTACCTTTGCTGATGGCATCGTCTATGTACTGCCGTCGTTGCCTCTCGTTCGGGTAGACTGCTTCGAACGCAGCCGAATACTCGTTGGGGTCGCCATCCGGCGGTAGTAGCGATGTTCGCTGAAAGAAGTCGTCGATCCGCTCGATCCAGAGTTGGTCGCCAGAATCGACCTCACGGAGCGAGTAACCGGTTTCTCGGCAAAAGATTCGTGTCTTAAAGTCGCGAATCATGGCGTAACCGGTTGGTATCCCCGAAGCCGCCGACGCTCCGGCGCCGAGAAACCAAGCGAACAGATGCGGACGAAGGGCAAATGCAGACGCAAGATCCGCGGCCGACATAATCTGTATGGAACTCGACACTGCGCTACCTTCAGTTTAGATTCAATCGTTATATTTCTTTAGCATCTTGCTTTACGGTATCAAAACCAGAGCTATGCGTCACTCACGTTTCATATATCGTCTGCAATAAACAGAAGATCTCTTCTATTGTTTCAGGACGTCAACATGTCATCCGGCCCGATATACTCCAAATCGAACTTATCTTGCGATCCGTTTGAAGTGGCGATCATTACACCCCTTGCCGCAGGGTTAGGCGCCCATCCGATCATCCCAACTTCCCTGTAATCGGCGGAGAACACACTTTGTTCCTTGCTCGGTCCTCCACCGATCCGCAAGGCCATACCGGGCGGCATAGGCACGTCATGCCAAGTAACAGGGCTGGAGTAGGCAGTTGCGCTCCAAGCCTTCGCGGCGAGGGCTCCCGAGGGGCCAGAGGTGAACTCCGCCCAAAGCTGATGCGAATCAGGTGTGGGCCAATCCGGCCTCGCGGACAAGGCCTGAATCTCGTCCGATGAAAGCCAAGCCATCAGCCCACTCATCGACTCAAAGTTTGCATCGGTCGAGGTAACTGCCTGAATTGCCGCGAGCCTCGAACCAAAACCAGCCTGAATCAACGTCGCAGCAGCGATGGAAAGCGTCCCAGTCTCCAGCGCTACGACGGCATAGGCCTGAGAAAAGTCAGACAGCTTCAACTCGTCCGAAAAGGGATCCTCATGTACTTCGGCGCGGACCCGGACTGCCTCCATCGCCCATGGCAGGTTGTAGACGAAAGCCTGTTCGATGACCTGGACGGCTGCATCGTTTTCCCCGGACAGAAGATCGGTGACAGGCCGCCCCAGCAACCAAAGTCTGAGCAGAAACTTCCATTCATCAATCAGCGCCTGAGGACTGAACGGCGGGATGAGAAAGGTAATCTGGGCAAACGCGGTGATGGCGTCGACAGCCATATCATGCTCCCTGGTGAGAAGCGCTGCATTAGCCGTATGCAGCAACTGCTCCAATTCGGACGCTCGCACATCAAGCGCCATGCCGGTAGCAAGGCCTACTCCGGCCAGGAAGTAGCCGCGCCGTTGCTGAGCGGTACTGTTGCTCCAGATGTATTGGGCTCGGGCGTGCAAACCCATCATCAGCAATGTACGCGAATCCTCGTTGTACCGAGCGAGCCTTCGTTCAAACAGCGATGCCCCGAGAATTTCGTCGAGTTTGCTCTCCAATTCCTCATCAGGCACGGGCGTATCTCCGAGCAAACTGAAGATCGCCGTATCCAGACTCATCAGGTGCGTTTCCCAGCGCTTACGTGCTTCGACGGCATCCCGCTCCTGCTCGACCACGATGGGAAACTCCCACGCTCCTTGCCCAGCGATGTACTCGATCAACTGATCGCCGTCGACATTTCCAAGCTTCTTCTTTATCCGCAGCAGAAGTGCTGCGATCAGTCGAAGCAAGCCGCTTTCCATCTCCCGCCCGTTCTTATTCGAAATCAATTCCTGCCAGTCCGCATTTCGCTTCCGGTGATCATCGAACATCGGATACAGAACGAGTCCTTCGATGTCGATGTAGGCCCGCCCTGCACGTCCGACGACATTGCGAAACTCGGCAATGTCGATCAAATCCCGGTTGCGCTTCACGCCATGAAAGACCAGAGAGGTCGCACTGAGGTTGAGTCCCTGGGCCAGCGTCGGAGACGAAATCGTCACCTTGAGCACGCCATCGCGCAGCAGGCGTTCGACTTCTTTTCGGTACGGTGTCGGCAGGGCACCGTGGTGCACCGCCACGCCCAGCTTCAGGCACTTCAGGATGTCATGGCTTGGCCCGAACCACTCGGCACCGACGGCCAGCGCGGTTGCCAATATCGACGGAGGGTGCGCCAGAACGGACTCTATGTGGCCGCGCTTGTGCATCTCGATAACCGCCTCGGCAAACGGCAGCACGGAGCGTCGCAGCGGGCAAAAGACGAGCACGGTTTGGCCATCGTCCACCAGACGCCATGCCGTTGCGATGCAAAGTTCCCTTTGGTCGGCGGGAAATGTCTTGGTAGCTCGCCCCCTGGTCGGTTTTTTGGCCACCAGAAATTTGAGGATGTACGGCTTCTCATCACCGACGCTGACGTTGAACTGGGCATGCTGTCCTTTCCACACCACCTCCCCGAAGCGCAGCCGGGTCGGACGCCAATCGTTCTTGATCAGCCCATCGGTCTTGTCGCAGGTCAGCCAAGCCGCAAAATCCTCCATCTGATCACCCTCCGGGAGGATGGCGGAAAGGCAGACGATTCGTCGCCCCGCTGCATCCGGGCGACGCAGCAAGCGCTGGATCTGTGCCTCGTAACGGACTTCCCGTTCTCCCAGCCCGATCATGTGTCCTTCGTCGAGCACAACAAGGCCAACGTCATCCAGCAGGGTAGGATCGCTTCGAAGAGCGAAGTCGAGCTTCTCCGGCGTCGCAACGACGATGTCCCTGGAACGGAGGGCATCCACATCTGCACCACTGGCACCAATGCTGCCGTACAGGCTCGATACGGTCTTGCCCAGCGGCGTAAAGGTGCGGCGTAATCCAACTTCGGTCTGCGCGGATAGTGCACGTAACGGGGTCACGAAAACGACCCTTTTCTTCGTCGCCAGACACGCCAGAATGCAGATCTCTGCAATACGCGTCTTGCCCGCACTCGTGGGCAGGGAGAGCACCAAGTTGGCGTCGAAGTCGAGCGCCCGTCGGGCCGCTAGGAACTGCGATGGCCACAGGTCGATCTCGGCCTTGCTCCTGCGATACAGTGAGCCTATAAAAAGCTTGCGAAGCTCTGCCCAGTCTCCTATATCGACTCCCGACGGCCCCTCAAGGGGCAATATCTTGTGGAAGCTGGCGTCCCACAGGCCGTCCAGCAAGTGGATGGTCAGCCTGTGACACCACCATTGGGACACCAAATTAAGTTCGCCCGCAACGTCCAAACCGCTCTTGAGGCGCGCCCGTACCTGCGGCATCAAGCCGTCTTCTCCGCGTTCCAGAGCCAGCAAGCCCATGGCTAACGCTGCCATGAAGTTCTCTTCCAACGCTACAACCAGAACTTCGAGGACACGGATTTCCGAATCCCCTTCCTCGCCTGCCCCGTCGCTATCGGGTAGCTCGGGAATGCCGACCAACGCAGCGACAAGCACATCGTCATTCGCCTTGCCGGCATGGAACCAAGCAGCGATGTCCAGGGAAAGGCCACCAAGGTCACGAAGCATGAGCTTGGCCAGCCCTCTCTCCACGGTGGACAGGTTTGCTTCGGCAAGTCCCTTGTGCAGCAGAGAGTAAGCTCGCGCCGAGAAGCGCCCCAGGTGATAGGCAGCGGCAGCGACGAGACGATGAAAATCCCGCTCCGGGTCGGCCCCACCTCTTGCAGCCACGGCTTCGATGGCCTCCGCGGCAACAGCGAAGGCAGAGCGCGCTCTATCGGCATCGCCACCCAGTTCGGTGTAGCGCAATCCGTGGAGCAACAGTGAATAACCGTAGGACAGGAGATCATCCGACAGTTCAGGACTGTAGTTCGGCGCATCTTCAGGCAAAGCCCCATCACGCCAGATCATTCCGCGCGATTGTCCCCGCGCGAGCAACTTGTATCGGAAGCCTGGCGTGATAGCCACATCAATGTTTGCCTGCAGTTCTTCGAGCGTCGATGCCATTACACAAGGCTCTGTCTGAATTAGCTGTAGAAGCGAACTATATTGAAAGCATGGTTCTACCGAAGGAGGTAAATCATGCGCCACGTAGCTTTTGTCGAGTTTCTCGCTCAGCTTAAGCAACTCACGCCGGAGCAGCGGAAGCGACTGGTTCGGCAGTTGATGGCACGAGAGTCAGGCACGGTGCCACGCGCTACGGTGCCGCTACTGGCACCAACGGGTTGCCCGCATTGCGGTGCCTCTGTTGATCGGCTGGGATCATGGGGGCAAAGTCACGGGCTCAAGCGCTACCGTTGCCGGGATTGCGGTCGAACCTTCAACGCCCTGACGGGCACGGTATTAGCGCATTTGCGCAAGCGCGAACAATGGACACACTACGCGGAACTCTTGATCGAGGGCGTCAGTCTGCGCGAGACAGCCCGCCGTTGCCAGATCGACAAGAACACTGCGTTTCGCTGGCGCCACCGCTTCCTGCACGATGCGGCCGGGCACCGAGCCGAACACGAGGCCGGGATCGTCGAAGCCGATGAAACCTTCTTTCTCGAATCCTTCAAAGGCCAGCGTCGGTTGCCCCGGCCAGCCCGTCACCGGGGCGGCGTGGCTGGCAAGCGCGGCCTCAGTGCCGAGCAGATTCCGGTGCTCGTGGTGCGCGACCGGAGCGGGCAAATCGCTGACTTCAAACTGAAAAAGCTTGATGCCGCACACGTGATCGCGGCGCTCAGACCGCTGGTCGATCCGGAAGCGATTCTGTGTTCCGACAGCGCCGGCGTTTATGCCGCCTTCGCCCGTACCACCGGGATTTCCCACCGACCTCTCAACATCCAGCACGGCCCACGCGTCGTCGATGGCGTCTTCCATATCCAGAACGTGAATGCCTACGACAGCCGGCTCAAAGGCTGGATGCGTCGCTTTCACGGTGTGGCGACCAAATACCTGGAGAACTATCTGGGCTGGCGCCGCATGCTCGAACGCTACAAGACAGCAATCACGCCCAAGCTCTGCTTGGCAGAGGCTCAGGGACGTCCTATCAACAGCTAATTCAGACAGAGCCTTACACAATCACCGCCTCAAAAACCTCCTTGATGAAAGTCTGGTGCGTCGTCACGCATAGCGCAACGTAGTACTGCTGTACCGATCCCGCATAGGCTTGCAGGTTTTTCTTCAGCGGCTTGGATGGGTCATTCCCGGAAAACGTGAACAGCATGTGCGAAACCTGGGCAGGTTTGATGCCGTCCTTGAGCTGAGCCTCGTCCAAAGCACCGCCAAGGATAGTATCGCCGGATTCGTTCAAGCGGTCCGCAACAAACGAAATCGCGTGGGGAGACGGCAATCCGCTGTTGGCCGAAAGCGCTTCCCTGGCCTTCCCGATGATGGTGCTCGACATTGTGGCTGCACTCTTGACCTCGGCCTTGAGTATCTTCAGGGAGCCGCTTTTGCCGCTCAGCCCGAACGCCAATACGTCTTCGCCCCGCATCGACATATTACGATGATCTTTCCAGCGAAGGCGCTGGATGCCCAAGTTGAAAGGCGTCGCCTCATGCACATAGGCGGTGCAGAGAATTTCACCCAGGTCGCCGGAGCGGATGTTGGTTTTGGTTGGGAGTTTTTGTTCCACATATTCTGCCGCCGCCACTTTGCCCAGCTTCTTGAGTAATTGCGCAACACGACCCGGTTCCGCGTAGTAGTCCGGAACAGCCTTGGCAAGCATATCAACCGCCTGCACTTGCTTTGCCGGATCGGCAGACAATCGGCGCAACTTATGCTTCAGAAGTGTTTCTTCGGTCTCGTTACACCATTCCTGGAACCTGATCATGCCTCCCCTTTTTATCCCATAAGCGAGCATTCCCGAATATCACATCCCCCTCTTGTCATTGGAGGCGACGCGATATGGGTGCTAGCCATGATTTTCTTCCCGGAAAGCATATCTCAAAAATTCAATCATATGGACAGGCCGCATATCGAGCGAGATCGATTGGACCGAGATACCTGGTCGTTCGCATCCTCCGGTGGCGGTCCGCATCTTGGATATTGCAGCAGCCCTGTCACGAGCCATCAAGGAAAAATTTGGGGACTGCGATGACTTGTCACGTCGCTGGATCCGCTTGCTGTGTACGGAAATCACCATCGGGGTGACCATAAAACCGGGAACAGACGTTGACAGGGTCTACCAAGAACGCATTGCGCGCGGCGGTGAACCTGCAGAAATCCGGGCGTTAGGAATTCGCAAAGCCTTGCACGATCTGCAGCTAGCGCAATACAACGAAGCGCTCAGCGCAAGTTTGCAAGGTATCAAGCCGCAGTTGCGGCCACGAAATGAGCCCGACGCGGGAAGATTGGATGTCATTACCTCCTAACTGCTCGGAGAAGTCCAGCGCTTGCCGCTGGCAAATGCCCTAACCACCTTGAGTGCCTGACCCGGCTTTCCCATACTAAAAGGGCTATCCGCGGGCATGGTGTCCGCACAGTCTTCACGGCGAAACCCATCGCCCTGAAGCCAGCCTTGCTGGCGTTGCAGTCGTTACCTGCCTTGACGATTCACCGCCGCCCTGTCCGGGGTCCACGTTTCATCCCGAACTGAGACCCATGCCTGCCGACACCCGTCGACCGGTTCCCTGAACCCAGGCACATCCAATTTACCCACGCCGTCGACTTCACCTTGAAGTCCGATGCAGTTTCCTCGCGCCTGTCCGTGACCAAACCATCGGTCAACGCCATGCCTTTGCCATCCCACCGGGGAGCACACCTCCCCCCGGGATCGGTGTGTTCCCCATTTTTCTTTGGAGAACACCCATGGCCCGTCGTTCCACTGCGCCTTCCATGTGGCTACCCGGATTCGATCCGGACGAGCCCGAGCCCCCTACCCTGCCAAAACTGGCAATCCCCATCGTCGTTCCCACGGTGGAAGCGGCCTTGACTGAATGCATCGAAGCGATTCAGATCGAGACGCCCGAACCCGCCATAGTTGCCCGCGCCAGTTGGCGCACGACCAGCCAGGTCGTCGAGGCCGCACCACGCATCCTGTGGCCGCGCCTCACCAGTGCCGGCCGGCTCTATCCGGTCGGCGCCGTCGCCAAGTTCGAGGCCAATCTGGTGGCCATCGACACCCTGCAACGGATGGAGAACGAGAACCGCATACCCAGTGCGGAAGAGCGCCAGGCCCTCCAGCGCTACACCGGCTGGGGCGGTCTGCCGGCGAGTTTCAACCTGGATACGGACGAGCCCGCTTGGGCCGAACGCGCCCGACGGTTGCAGGACCTGCTGCCAGCCGAGGATTACGCCTCTGGGCGGGCCTCCGTGAACAACAGCCACTACACCGAGATTCACGTGATCGAGGCCATGTGGCAGGCAATACATGGATTCGGCTTCAGCGGCGGCCGCGTGCTCGAACCCGCTGCCGGCATCGGCCATTTCATCGGCACCATGCCGGAGGATCTGGCCGGGTGCAGCACCGTCACCGCCATCGAGATCGACCGCCTTTCGGGTCGCATCCTCCAGGCGCTCTATGCCTCCGGCGGCGCGGACGTGCGGATCACTCCCTTCGAGAAAACGCCGCTGCCCGAGAACTGGTTTGATCTGGTGATCGGCAACGTTCCTTTCGGCAAGTACCGGGTCGCCGACCAGAGCAACCGGGCCTATGCCCACTACAACATCCACAACTATTTTCTCGGGCGCGCTATCGACCTGGTACGCCCCGGTGGGCTGGTCTGCCTCATCACCAGCAGCCACACGATGGAGTCCCGGCAAGAGACGGTACGCCGGTATCTCGCCAGCCAGGCCCTTCTGCTGGGGGCCATCCGGTTACCGAAAGGTGCCTTCGCCGGCATCGCCGCCACCGAGGTACAGACCGACATCCTGTTCCTGCGCAAGCGGCAACGCTCGGAGACGGTCGAAGCCGAGTGGCTGGACATCACCGCGGTGCCGAACGAATTGAGGCACCCTTTGGCACCGCCGAATCGCTACCTGCCGATCAACGAATGGTACATGCGGCACCCCGAGTTCTGCATCGGTCGCATCCGTAGCGAGAGCAACGGCTACGAGGAAGTCCCTATGGCAGTTTTCGAGGGCGACCTGGAAGCGGCCCTGCGCGAGCGCATCACCTTGCTGCCCACCGACGTCTTCGAGCCGGTGAAGCACGCAACTGCACCGCTACGTGTCGTGGTGCCGGCCGAAGCCGGTGCCCGTCCCGGTAGCTTCCGTCTGCATCAAGGGCGGGTGCATCGGGTCGAAGGCGGCGAACTGGTCGATGTCCATGACCAACTCAATGCCACGCAGCGGGGCCGGATCACCGGCATATGCGCGATCCGCGACCATGCCCGGGTCTTGCTCGATGCCCAGTTGGCCGATGAGAACGATGGTCCGCTGGGACACCTGCGAGCCATGCTCAACGGCACCTACGACCGCTTCGTCGCCAAATATGGCTGCCTCACTGCGCGGGCCAACGCGCTGGCATTTCGGCGTGACCCGGACTATCCGTTGCTGCTGTCCCTGGAGCACTACGACGAGGAATCGGGCACGGCGCGCAAGGCGGCGCTGTTTTCCCAGCGCACCTTGAGCCGCGTGGTCGAACCCGATCGTGCAGGCGAACCGAGCGAGGCACTGGCCGCCTCGGTGCAGTGGCGAGGCCGGGTAGACCCGGACTACATGGCCGGGCTGCTGGAAACACCGGAAGCCGAAGTCATGGCGACGCTTGCCAGCGCCGGCCACATTTTCCTGGACCCGATGGATGGGGACTGGAAGACCGCCGACGACTACCTGTCGGGCAACGTGAAAACGAAGCTCAAGCAGGCTGTGCTGTCGGGAGCGGCGTATCGACGCAATGTCGACGCGCTGGAGCGGGTACAGCCGGAGGATCTGCCGCCGGCGGCCATCGAACCGCGCCTGGGCGCGGTGTGGGTTCCGGCCCATGACGTCGAGGCCTTCGTCCAGGAAGTGCTGGAATTGAAGGACTGCCAGGTGGCCTACTCGGCCGAGGCCGGGGCTTGGTCGGTGAAGTACGGTGAGTGGGAAGCCCGGCAGAACGTCAAGGTAACCCAGGAATTCGGCACCTCGCGCATGAACGCCATCGAACTGGTGCAGTGCGCACTGAACGTCCAGGTGCCCACGGTGCGCGACCGCGACCCGGAGACTGACAAGTACTACGTCAATGCCGACGAGACCTTGGCCGCCCGGGAAAAACTAAGCCTGGTCAAGGAGCGCTTCGCGACCTGGGCCTTCTCAGAGACCGAGCGCCGCGAGCGGCTCTGTCGTATCTACAACGACTTGTTCAACGCGACGCGGCCACGGCGCTTCGACGGCTCGCACCTGAAGTTGCCGGGTTTCTCCCGCTGCTTCGAGTTGCATCCGCACCAGCCGAACGCCGTGTGGCGCATCGTGCAGTCGGGCAACACCGGCCTCTTCCATGTGGTCGGTGCCGGCAAGACGGCGGTCTGCGTCATTGCCAGCATGGAACTGCGCCGCCTGGGCTTCGCCAACAAGCCCTGCCATGTGGTCCCCAACCACATGCTGGCCCAGTACACGGCGGAGTTTGTTCGGCTCTACCCGAACGCCTCGGTGCTGATGGCGAGCAAGGAAGACCTGGAAGGTAATCGCCGACGCGAGTTGATGTCACGCATCGCCACGGGCGATTGGGACGCGGTGGTTATCACGCACTCGAGCTTCGAGCGCATCAAGCTGTCGCCGCAATTCACCGAGGGCTACATCAAGGAGATCATCCATGAAATAGAAATGGCGGTACGTGCCGAGAAGAGCAACGACCGGTCGAACCGGATCGTCAAGCAACTCGAGGCGATGAAGAAAAGCTGGCAGGCGCGGCTGGAAAAACTGTCGGCCGACAGCAAGAAGGACGACCTGCTGACCTGGGAGCAACTGGGCATCGACTGGCTGTTCGTCGATGAAGCCCATCTGCACAAGAACCTCTACCGGTTCACCAAGATGACCCGGGTGGCAGGCCTGCCGCTGACCAGTTCGGAGCGCGCCTTCGATCTGTTCCTGAAGACGCGCTACACCATGCAGCGCCACGGCAATGCGCAGCGCGGCGTGGTGTTCGCGACGGCAACACCGGTGGCCAACACCATGGCCGAAGTCCACACCATGATGCGCTACCTGCAGCCCAAGCGGCTGGAGGGACTTGGGCTACAACAGTTCGATGCCTGGGCGGCGACCTTCGGGGAGAGCGTGACGGCTCTGGAAATCGCGCCGGACGGTAGCGGCTACCGGATGCACACACGCTTCGCGCGTTTCATCAACGTGCCCGAGTTGATGGCGGTGTTCGGCGAAGTGGCCGACATCCGCACGGCGGAAATGCTGGACCTGCCGGTGCCGAAGCTGCGTGGCGGCAAGCCGCGCATCGTCGCCTGTCCGGCCAGCCCGTCGTTAAAGGCCTTCGTACAGACCCTGGTGTTGCGCGCCGAGGCGATCCGCAACGGCGAAGTCGACCCGAAGGACGACAACATGCTGGCGGTGACCACCGACGGCCGCAAGGCCGCGCTGGATTTCCGGCTGGTGGCGCCGACGGCACGCTTCGACGAGAACGGCAAGGTGGCCGCTTGCGTGCGGGAAGTCCATGCCATCTGGCAACGCACGATGGATTTCCGCGGCGCGCAGTTGGTGTTCTGCGACTTGTCGTCCCCCAAGGGCGGCAAGGTGTTTAGTGTCTACGACGACTTGCGGGCGCGGCTCATGGCGGCGGGTATTCCTGAAAAAGAAATCGTTTTTGTCCATGACGCGGATTCCGATGCCCAGAAGGCCGCGCTGTTCAAGGCGGTCCGGGAAGGTCGGGTGCGGGTGCTGTTGGGGTCTACCGCCAAAATGGGGGTGGGCACCAACGTGCAGACGCGCCTCGTGGCGTTGCATCACCTGGATGCCCCGTGGCGTCCTTGCGATGTAGAGCAACGCGAGGGCCGCATCCTGCGCCAGGGCAACCTGAGCGAGGAAGTGGAAATCTTCCGCTACGTCACCCAGCAAAGCTTCGACAGCTACTCATGGCAAACGCTGGAGACCAAGGCACGCTTCATCGCCCAGGTCATGGCCGGCGACAAGGGCATCCGTTCGCTGGAAGATGTAGAACTGGCGGCCCTGTCCTACGCCGAGGTGAAAGCCTTGGCCTCGGGCAATCCATTGGTGATCGAGAAAGCCAGTGTAGACGCGGAGGTAGCCAAGCTCTCGACGCTGTTCTCGGTGTGGCGCAATCAGCGCTATGCCAATGAAAGCGAAGTGGGCCGGCTGCCGATGATGATCGAGGCGCTGGAGAAAAAGGTGGCCCTGTACGCGCAGGATGAAACCCGAATCGAACCACAGGCCATGCAGGGTATCGCAATGGAACTAGGCGGACGCAAGATCGCCGGGCCCGATGCGGTGGGCGAAGCGCTACGTGGCTTGGTGAAGTCGGCCAAGGAAGAAGTGCTCACGGCCAGCCGAAAGATCGAACGGATCGTCGGCTGGTTTGGTGGCTTCGACCTTGGCATCCTGGCCACCCGCAGCGACGAGACGCCCAGCCTGTACCTGGTTGGACACTGCCTGTACAACGCCGAGCCCTATCAAACGGGTCCGGCGCTGGTGGCGGCCTTGCTGGCGGCACTGGAATCAGTCGGCAAGCATCACGCCGATACCTTGGCGCAGTTGGCGACTCGTCGCAAGCGGCTGGAAGATCTCCGGCTGGAATTGGCCAGGTCCTTCGAACACGAAGGCCGGTTAGCCGATCTGCTGGTCCGGCAACGAAAACTGCTCAAGCAACTCGACCTGGACAAGGATGAAGCAGGCAGTGCGAAGGCCGACGCCGAAGAAGTACGGCAAGCAGCATGAATCGATTCATCCCCCATGGCCGAATGGCTGTGGGGGATTTTTTTGGGCGACGTTGGATCGCACCGGCAACAATCTGATGCGGAGCAAATGAGAAATCGCCCAACATTTCGGCAATTATTTTCCTCCTTGAATAACACCAAGTTCGACCTGAAACAGGCCATCGATTTACCCTTTACCACCGAGTGGTTTTCAGTGCCACCAGCCGCACCCCATGGGCATACACCCGAGTTGGGCACCCTCCACCCCTCTCTGGTACGCTCCGTACAGGCCGCATTTCAAGTAGCGACCGAATGAACCGACGCTTGATTGTCTGGTGTAACGCACACCTGGATTCCAAGGGCTTGGGTGTGGCAAACGTAATCACGACCTTGAATCCAGGCTAAGCACAGCGCGATACTACAAGTGCTTTCTGTGGACATCGTGTCCGCACAGCCTTCATCGGCAACTTTGCTTGCCCTGAAGTCCAGCCTAACTGGCGTCGCAGTCGTCACCTGCCTTCCGAATACCCGACTACCGTCGGGTCCGGCCGTTCACTTGGCCGAGAGTACTGTTCAGCCATTAGGCTGGATGTTGTGTCCCGCCGCCGTTCGACCTTCGGGTTGATCGGCATTGAACGAAGGCCCTGTTCGCAAGAACAGTAGGCCGTCATCCTGCACATGCCGCCTGGCATGTCCTGAGCCGCTCTGCCGATCCAGGCGGAGCATCCCGAACGGGGAACCCCAAGTTCCCCGCCAGGGACGGGTGTTCCCTTTCATTCCTGAAGGAGAACACCATGTTCGCAACCCCTGTGATTAAAACGTCGCGCCCAGTTGCTGTGCTGTTGGGTGGTTCCGGGTATGCCCGGCCAGCGACACGCACGCCGGCCATACCGGCGTTGTTGAAGCCGCCTCCGATCATCCCCGGACGGTCCGGCGGCGCTTCCGAGCCTCATGCGATGGGAGCCTGATCATGCCGATCAGCCTCTACCGCCGGCGCATTGCCGCCACCGTGATTCAACTGGCCAAGGACGATCCATCCCTGGTCAAGGAGGTCATCGCCCGCTTGCGAGAGTCGGGCGAGATCAAAGTCGACGACCTAGTCTATCTGGACCGGATCGCCGACCGCTGGATCGGGATTGCCAAGGAGAACAGCAAGGCCTTATCAGCGCACCCGCGTCAAGCGTGCGGGTAGCGGGATGCCTTTGGCCTTAGCCAGTTCCACAGCAATTTTTTCCAGTAGATTCGGACGTTCGTCGTTCAGCGTATCGGCCCACCGGGTCAATGCCTGTTCGATGTCGTCCGGTGTTCGCGCCCCGTCGAAGTCGAGTCCGAGTTTTCGGAAATCCTCGATTTCGTCGGGCGTGAACCGTAGTACGTCGCCTGCACGCAGCATGGTGTTGGCACCTCTTGTCTCGTGTGGGCATTCAGCTTAACAGCGCCACATGTCCGTGCAACCCCGGGGAGTCTACCGCTTCCCCGACCGGGGACAGGTGTTCCCTCTGCTCACCTTTGGAGATAACACCATGTCAATCGAGAAGTCCCGTCCTCGTCCGCGGCGCGCCAACCTCGAATCCGAGGAAGAACGTGCTTGGGTTGGTTTCTACCAGCGCGTCGGCCGGGATCCGGCCATCGCTAGCGAAGTTCTGGCCCAGTTGGGGTCAGATCCTGAAATGAAGCGCAGCCATCTGGCGCTTTACCTATGCTGCCGGGAATCCCTGCGCCAGCACAAGGCCCGCCAGGCGCGCCACAAGCGGATCGGTCAGTTCGTCCGCTGGCTGTGCATCGGACTGTTCATCCAGCCACTGCGCGATCTGCAGAAGTTGTGGCGTCATGGTGGCGACATCGCCGTCGAATGCCTGCCCGAGGTAGCCAAAGAACCGGCCGTCGCCCAGGTTCGCCGCCTGGCTAGGGAAGCCGAGTTCCAAACGGCGCGCACGGCCTTCAACCAACGGACGGCTGCATCAGCGGCCGAACAAGTACCCGCATCCACTGAAACTCAGGCCGCGCCCAGCGCAAAAACAACGCGCACGGCTGCCTGACCCGAGAAGCGCTGGACCCATATCGGCCCGGCCAGCAATGCGATAGCAGCCGCAGTCGCATCTTGATCGCCGAACGCCCGCGCCCGCTTCATCGAGCGGTGCGTGCGGCGCTTGTCCCGATCCTACCGAATTCATTGGATGCCCGTAAGCGTCAACCAGACGAACGCGCGCGCCGCGAAACCTGCCGCCACACCGTCACACTTCCACCAGCCGTCTTGCCCTCGGCATGCCGGCCTTTTTCAGCAAGGAATCCATTGATGAGAACCATTACTGAAATCCTGAATACCATCGAAGCACATGCCGAATGCGCCATCGTCCAAGAACTTCTCCGCATGAAAAAAGAAGTCCGGCAACTGCGCCCATCCCTGTGTCCGGATGACCAGGAGCACGCCAACGCCCTGCTGTTGAAATTAGAGCGTCTGGTATCTGAGCAGATGGTCGTCGTTCCCGAAGACGCAACCTTGGAAGAACGCTTCCAATCTGCCGCGCAAGCAGCCTAAATCGCGGTTGACGTATCGGCTGCCAATTCAACAGACAGCCGGCTACCCAGCACCCCGTGGGGTTCACGCCCAGTGGGGTGCGGGCGCCACGGGTTTTTGAAAGGAACCCGAGATGAACAAGGTAAGCATTAATGCTGAACAACAACTCTATGTGATCGATTGCGGCGAGGGCTACTCCTGCTTCGGCTTTGCCAACGCCCGCGATCATGCCGATCAGATCGCCAGAAAACTAAACCGATCAGATCTGGCCTTCACGGATGAGGACTATGCCACCCTCGCTGGCTACGAAAAGTATTGCCATGCCGTCCAGGCCTGGAGCCAATCGCCGTTGACGCGTACAACCTACTTCGACCCAGGCACGGATGCCAGGGCCGGGAAGGTTATCGAGTCCTGTCGGACTCACGAACGAAAAATCCGTCTAATTCTGGGCGACACGCTTACCGGCGAACCCTGGCTGGAAGAGCACGATGTCGTCGGCCGGATTGGCCGCTCGATCGGAACCCTGAAAGTCCCACTTCTGATCGAACCTGGCGAACATGGCGGCAGCGCCATTCTATGTGCCTGCATCCTGGCCATCGTTGACTGGGCGTCCGGCAATTTCCTGTACCGCCATGACGCTTATCGTGAAGCTGACTTGAACATCAAGCCGTCGACCGATGCCGAACGTCCCTGGGACGTATTCCGGCGCGAAGAAGTCGTCGCCAGTTTCCGGGATATCGGCCAGGCCGGCGCCTACCTCGCCTTCATGCGCGGTGCGACGATCGAGCCGCGCGTCTTCCGCTGACAGCGCCGAAGCAAGTTCACTGTGCAAGCCCTCGCCGGCCAGTCGCCGGCGAGAGCACCCCATGGCCTGCCGATTACGCTACGCCGCCAAGCGACACCGGGCATATTCGCAATCAATGAGCCAGTGCGATTCCGCAGTTTGTCTATGAAGAAAATATGCACTGCATTTTTATCAATAACGCTATGCAAAATCGACCGAAATCCGACCGGCTTGCGCATGGCGTCGCTACCAGCCCATTGAAGCCCAGAACCCGATGCGAGAAACTAGCCCAGCCTAAATGTATTCCATTGTGGAATGTTACCCGGCTTCTGGCCGGCGTCGCAGTCGATACCTGCCGCACTCGTCTTGCCGACTGTCATTTGTACATTCGTCCGCACCTTCATCCCTCGCGGGGACCTCGTTCCCGTCGGGATCGGCGTTCCCGCTTTTCCCATTTGTAGAGGAGAACGCCATGAATATGTCTATCCTATCCCGCGCCGACCTCGTTCGCGAATTACTCGCACCCGCAGTTTGCGCATCGAGTGCCCTCCCCTTGCATGTCAGCGATGCTGTTGCCCACATGGGCATGGGCAACCTGCCCGAAACTGAGTTGGCCCACCGCCTGGACGTGGCGCGCGAACTGCTGTTGCGTGACTTGCGCGAGCAGATGTGTAACAGCCCGGTGATGTCTTCGCCGCAAGTTCTGCGCGACTGGCTACGCCTACATTGCGCTGGCCTGCAGCATGAGGTGTTCTTGGTGATTTATCTCGATGCCCACCATCGCCTGATCGAGGCTGAAGAACTGTTCCGGGGAACCCTGACCCAGACCTCCGTCTATCCCCGGGAAGTGGTCAAGGGAGCCCTCAACCGAAATGCTGCAGCGCTGGCCCTGGCCCACAATCATCCCTCGGGCGAAGCCGAGCCCTCACGGGCCGATGAACTGCTGACGCAAACCCTGAAGTCGGCACTGAACCTGGTGGACGTGCGGATCATCGACCATTTCATCGTGGCCGGTGACAAAGTCGTTTCGTTTGCCGAACTTGGATTGATCTAGCGTCATGAGTCGCCCGCTTTCCATGCTGAGCCCGATCTGGAAGTGCTTCTCCGAGGCAACCGGGTCGGACTTCAATAATTGCTTTGTGAAGGGGAAATAGCGATGACATCCACTTCACGTTGCCCGCTCTGCGCAGGTGATGGCGTCCCCCTGGGGACGCTCGGACGCCTGCGCTGGTTCCGTTGCCGCAACTGCGGCATGACTTTCCACCGTCAAACTGGCAAGCGCTCAAAGAGCAGGTCGACGCGCTCTCAAAAAGAAGGAGACCCGCATGGAAAATACTTCCGTGACATGCCTGAGAACACAGGCTGAACCCCTGGCCGCAATTTCGCTCTCGCATCTGAGTTCGAACACGCGCCTGAAACTGGCCGACAACGACCTGTCGGTCAACGCCTATCCAACCGACTGCGGCGGCATCCTCTACGTCGGTGCGCCGCGCCACCGCATCCCGACCGAAACCGACCTTGCCGCGATTTTCGAGATTGCCGAATTGGCCGGCATCGTCTGGCTGAAATTCGACAGTGAAGCGCCTGTAATCGACGGCCTACCTGTCTTCACGATGCCAGACCCCGTATCATGAGCCGGCACTACATTCAGCTCATGCATACAGGCCGGCCCGTTTTGGTGGTGGCCGGCCATGACCGGCCTCTACGCGAACTATTTCTGCATTTATTTCCCTGCCAGGAGAACGCACTCCCTGGCGAGGACGAGATCGTCTACGACAGACTCGATGAGCAGGCGATCATTTCTATAATCGGAGAGCTGGCTGCACTTGTGTCACATTGATACAATGAATGCTTTATGCCAATTTGATCAGGCATCCACTATGAAACGCTGTGTTGTCGGTATCCGTCGTCCTGGTGATGCAGTAAAAGCAAACAGCGGCACGGACATTCCCACGGTATGGTTCCCATCGATGGCGACAATGGCCGCCGTGCTTTCCGAGGATAACCAGGCACTGCTTCGCGTCATTCGGGATGCCAAGCCAAAAACGCTGACCGAGTTGGCTACGCTGAGCGGGCGGCAGGTGCCGAACCTATCGCGCACGCTGCGAATGATGGCGGGCTACGGGCTGGTTGAACTTAAACGTAATGTACGTGAGGTGGAACCGGTTGCCCTGGCCACCAGTTTCAAAATTCTGATTGATTGAGGGACAGAGATGACCGGAGCGGCAATGCGAGAAGGCGTGATGACTGAAGCTGACACCTGCCGCGAATTCGTCACGCCCCGACTCGTCGAGTCCGGATGGTCAGTTGCCCCACACGCCATTGGCGAACAGCGCACGTTCACCAATGGCCGCATCATCGTCGCTGGCGGCAAGGTGCGTCGCGGCAAGCAGAAACGCGCCGATTTCCTGCTTTACTACCGCCGCGATTTCCCGTTGGCGGTTGTCGAGGCCAAGGAAATCGGTCTGCCGGCTGAATCCGGTGTGCAACAGGCGCGGGAATATGCAGAGATTCTTGGCCTCAAGTTTGCATACGCCACCAACGGTCATCGCATCATCGAGATCGACTACACCACCGGCACCGAGCGCGAGGTGGATCGGTACGCCACACCCGCCGAACTTTTTGCCCGCCTGACGGCGGAAACACATTTGTCTCAGGACGCCGCCACGCATTTGCTGGAACCGTTCAACATCGTTTCCGGCAAGGTCCCACGCTACTACCAGCAAATAGCCATTCATCGCGTGATCGAAACCATCCTGCTCGGCCAGAAGCGCATCCTCGCCACCCTGGCCACCGGCACCGGCAAGACCTGTGTAGCTTTCCAGATTTGCTGGAAGCTATGGAACAGCCGTTGGAATCGAACGGGTGAATATCGCCGCCCGAAGATCCTGTTCCTAGCCGACCGCAATATTCTGGTCGATGACCCGATGGCCAAGATGTTCGCGCCTTTCGGTGATGCCCGCCACAAGATTGCCGGCGGCGATGTGAGCCAGAGCCGGGATATGTACTTTGGCATCTACCAGGCCTTGAGCACGGCCAGCGAGGACGTATTCCGCCAGTACCGCCCGGACTTCTTCGATCTGATCATCATCGACGAATGCCATAGGGGCTCCAGTCGTGACGAGAGCAGTTGGCGCGCGGTGTTGGATTACTTCGAGCCTGCCGTGCAGTTCGGCATGACCGCCACCCCGCTGCGGGAAGAGTCCCGCGACAGTTACGAGTACTTCGGCAATCCTGTCTATACCTATAGCTTGCGCCAAGGCATCGAGGATGGATTCCTGGCACCGTACCGGGTTCACCGCGTCATCACCACGGTGGATGCCGCTGGCTGGCGGCCCAGCAAGGATGAGTTGGACCGCTATGGCCGTGAAGTGCCCGACGAGGAATACCAGACCAAGGATTTCGAGCGTGTCGTCGCACTGCGTTCGCGCACGCGGGCAATGGCCCGCCATCTCACCGACTTGCTGAAAGGCACCGACCGCTTCGCCAAGACCCTGGTGTTCTGTGTCGATCAGGAGCACGCGGCCGAACTGCGGCAGGAGCTACTCAACCTGAACAGTGATCTGGTCAAGCAGTACCCGGACTATGTCTGCCGCGTTACCGCTGACGAGGCAGCCATCGGACTGACCCATCTGGCACATTTCCAGGATGTGGACAAGCCGACGCCGGTCATTCTGACCACTTCTCAATTGCTGACCACCGGCGTTGACGCCGAGATGGTCAAAAACGTCGTGCTGGCGCGTGTCGTCGGATCGCGTTCGGAGTTCAAGCAGATCATCGGGCGAGGCACGCGGCTGAAGGTCGACTACGGCAAGGAATACTTCAACATCATCGACTTCACTGGCACCGCCACGCGGCATTTCGCCGACCCGGATTTCGATGGCGAACCGGCGCGTATCGAGGAGGTCACTGTCGATGAGACCGGCGAACAAATCGAAGTGACCGAGATCGAGATTGAAACGCCGCCTGATGCATCGCCGCTTGAGTACGAACTGCCGGAGGAGCAAATCGGACCGGATACCGGCATCCTGATCAATGCCCCTCCGGAGGAACCGCGAAAGTTCTACATCGATGGCGGCGAGGTTGAAGTCATCGGTCACTTGGTCTACGACCTCGACACCGACGGCAAGAAGCTGCAGGTCGTGCGCTACACCGAATATTCAGGCCGTGCCGTGCGCACCCTGTACCCCACGCGCGATGCCTTGCAATCCGCCTGGGCCAACCCTGACACGCGAGCCGAAGTGCTGCGCGAGTTGACCGAGCGCGGCATCAGTTTCGAGGAGCTGGCTGCCAGCAGCGATCAGCCCGATGCCGACCCCTTCGATATGCTCTGCCATCTGGCGTGGAATGCGCCGCTGCTAACCCGCCGCCAGCGCGCCGAACGGGCCAGACGCCAGACGCAGTATCTGTTCGCCCAGTACGGCGACACCGCCCGTGAAGTCCTGGCGCTACTGCTCGACAAATACATCGAGCGCGGCATTGTCCAATTCAATGTGCTGTCGGACCTGATGAAGGTGCAGCCCTTCGACCGCTTCGGTTCCCCTTCCGAAATTGCCACGCGCCATTTCGGTGGGGTGAAGGGCCTGAAAGAGGCCGTATCGCGGCTGCAAGCTGCCATTTACCAATAAAGAAAACTCGTCCCTATGGCCAAAACCGCCAAACCTGTTGCTCCAGAAAAGAAACCGTGCGTATCCCGCAAAGCCAAGGCTCCGCTGACCACCCGCGACAATCTCTCCGCGTTGATCGGCTCGGCGCGCAAGATTCTGCGCAAGGACAAGGGGCTGAATGGCGACGTGGATCGCCTGCCATTGCTCACCTGGGTCATGTTCCTCAAGTTCCTCGACGACCTAGAAGCCGTCCACGAAGAGGAATCCGAACTCGACGGCAAGCCCTACCAGCCGATCATCGAAGCGCCCTACCGCTGGCGCGACTGGGCCGCACGGGAAGATGGCATCAGCGGCGACGAACTGCTGGCCTTCATCAGCCAGGAACAGACGGTGCGCGCCGATGGCAGTAGCGGCCAGGGCTTGTTCGTTTATCTGCGCAGTCTGGCGGGCGAAAGCGAAAAGGGCAGTCAGCGCGAGGTGGTTGCCAACGTCTTCAAGGGCATTCAAAACCGCATGGTCAGCGGCTACCTGCTGCGCGACATCGTCAACAAGATTCACGGCATTCATTTCAGCGCCAGCGAAGAAATTCACACGCTGTCGCACCTCTACGAATCGATGCTGCGCGAAATGCGCGATGCAGCGGGCGATTCCGGCGAGTTCTATACGCCGCGTCCGGTGGTCCGCTTCATGGTTCAGGTCAGTGATCCGCAGTTGGGTGAAACCGTGCTCGACCCGGCTTGCGGCACCGGCGGCTTTCTGGTCGAAGCCTATGACCACATCGCGCCGCAGGTGACCACGCCGGATCAGCGTCTAAGCTTGCAGCGCGACACCCTGTACGGCCAGGAAGCCAAACCGCTGCCCTACATGCTGGTGCAAATGAACCTGCTGCTGCATGGCCTGGAAGCGCCGCAGATTGCCTATGGCAACACGCTGGAGCGGCGGGTCAACGAAATCGGCCACGGCGAGCGCGTCGACGTCATCCTCACCAACCCGCCCTTTGGCGGCGAAGAGGAAGTCGGCATCAAGGCCAATTTTCCGCCCAATATGCAAACGGCCGAAACCGCGCTGCTCTTCCTGCAATACATCATGCGCAAGCTACGCGTCGCCGGCGCCCCGGTGCCCGGCGGCAAACCCGCCAGCCGGGGGGGGCGCGCCGCCGTGGTCGTCCCCAATGGCACCCTGTTTGGCGATGGCATCAGCGCCGTCATCAAGGAGGAAATGCTCAAGGAATTCCGCCTGCACACCATCGTGCGCCTGCCGCAAGGCGTATTCGCGCCCTACACCGACATTCCGGCCAATCTCTTGTTCTTCGAGCGCGGCGGCCCTACCGACAGCATCTGGTATTACGAACTGCCACTGCCCGAGGGGCGCAAGAAGTACAGCAAGACCGCGCCCTTGCAGTTCGAGGAATTCGCCCCGGCCATGGCCTGGTGGAACGCCCGCGTAGAAGGCCCGCAGGCGTGGAAGGTGGACTTCGCCGCCAGGCGCGCCGCCGCTGTCGACGCCGCTACGCCGCACTGGCAGAACGCCGAGGCCGAACGTGCGGCGGCTCTGGCCTTGGGCAAAGACCTCCGTGAGGCCGAACAGGGCATTGCTGCGGTCAACGGCGAAAAAAAGGAAAAATTGCAAGCGCGCCTGCGCACGCTCAAAGCCCAACAGCAGGCCCGTGAACTGGCGGCCAAAACGGCACAAGCCCAAGGCGATGCCCTCTACTGGCCGATCTACAACCTCGACCAGAAAAACCCCCACGCCAAGGCCGGCCTCGAACACGCCGACCCGAAAGAGCTGATCGCCCGCATGCGCGGCCACGAGGCCGAGGTGATGCGCTTGTTGGGCGAGATCGAAGCACTGGTGAATGAGGTGCAGCCATGAGCGACCTGGCGCCCGCCAGCGCCAACTACAGTGGCATGCACGGCGACATCGTCGCTTTGCTCGAAGCCGCCCGCCGCACCGCTGCCCGCAGCGTCAATGCCCTGATGACAGCGAGTTATTGGGAGATTGGTCGTCGCATTGTCGAGTTTGAGCAGGGGGGGCAGGACCGTGCGGCCTATGGCGATGCGCTGATCGAACGTCTGGCGAAGGACCTGACGCACCGGTTTGGTCGTGGTTTCAGCCGGCAGAACCTACAGCAGATGCGGGTGTTTTATCAGTCCTGGCCGACGGAAAAGATATGCCAGACACTGTCTGGCAAATTGGCCACCGGCAAGATTCCGCAGACCGTGTCTGCGGAATTGACCTCGTCGCCGATGTCGCAGACACCGTCTGCGCTTTCTGCCGACCTGCCGGCGCTCGCACTAGCCTTTCCTCTGCCGTGGTCGGCCTACGTTCGCCTGCTCTCGGTCAAGAACGAGATGGCCCGCGCTTTTTACGAAACCGAGACCCTGCGCGGCGGCTGGTCGGTACGCCAACTCGACCGGCAGATCGGCAGCCAGTTCTACGAGCGCACCGCGCTGTCGCACAACAAGGCGGCCATGCTGCAAAAAGGCGAAGCCAGCGAACCCGGCGACCTGCTCACCCCCGAGCAGGCGATCAAAGACCCCTTCATACTGGAATTCCTCAACCTCAAGGACGAATACTCCGAATCCGATCTTGAAGACGCACTGATCCGGCATCTGGCCGACTTCCTGCTGGAACTGGGCGACGACTTCAGCTTCGTCGGCCGCCAGCGCCGCCTGCGCATCGACGACAACTGGTTCCGCGTCGACCTGCTGTTTTTCCACCGCCAGCTCAAGTGCCTGGTGGTCATCGATCTCAAGGTCGGCAAGTTCAGCTACGCCGATGCCGGACAAATGCATCTCTACCTGAACTACGCTCGCGAACACTGGATGAAGCCCGGCGAAAACCCGCCGGTGGGCTTGATTCTCTGCGCGGAGAAAGGCGCGGCCGAAGCCCATTACGCGCTGGAGGGCCTGCCCAACAAGGTGCTGGCCGCCGAATACCAGACGGTGCTGCCCGATGAAAAGCTGCTGGCCGATGAATTGGACAAGACGCGACGGGAACTGGATGCACGGCGCTTAGGCAGTGCTGGCGATGCAGAGGGCGAGAAATGAAGGCATGGCCCAACGTAAAGCTTTCGGAGCTTTTGCAATTTGCCAACGAAGCCGTTCCTGTGCGCCGGGACCGGAGCTACCCTAATTTTGGCATCTACAGTTTTGCCAGAGGCCTGTTCGCCAAACCCGATATTGATGGTATGAAAACAAGTGCATCGACGCTTTATCGCGTCTGCGCTGGAAACTTCATTTACAGCAGGCTGTTTGCTTTCGAAGGCTCATACGGACTCGTAGACGAAGTCTTCGACGGGCACTACATCTCGAATGAGTATCCCAGCTTTACAATGGATCGAACCCGGCTGGAGCCAGGATTCATCAAGGCGTATTTCCAGCTACCGCGCGTCTGGCAGGCAATCGCGATGGGCAGCAAGGGCGTTGGGTCACGCCGCATTCGCGTTCAGCCAGATCAAGTGCTGGCGCATTGCATTCCGCTGCCAACTCTCGCCAGACAGAAAAGCATCATTGCCCACCTCAACGTGCTGACCGAGAAAACCCGACAACTCGAAGCACATCTGGATGCCGTCGAGCGGGATGCCGAACATCTGCTCGCCTTGCGTTTTCGTGATGCGATTGCCAATGCGCCGCTGCGGACGATGGCGGAAGTTGCGCCCTTGATCAGGCGCGAGCAAGGCATCGACCTCAACGGCAGCTACCCGGAATTGGGCATCCGGTCTTTCGGCAAGGGCACCTTCCATAAGGCACCGTTGTCTGGCGGCGACGTCGGCACCAAGCGCTTATTCAGCATCGAACCCGGTGACCTGCTGTTCTCTAATGTGTTTGCCTGGGAAGGGGCGATTGCCATCGCCCAGGCAGAAGATGCCGGGCGCTTTGGCTCGCACCGATTCATCACCTGTGTGCCAAATCACCATCTCACCAGTGCTGACTTTCTGCGTTATTACTTCCTCACCGAAGAAGGCATGCTGAAGATTGGCGAAGCATCGCCCGGAGGGGCTGGACGCAACCGCACTCTTGGCCTGGAAAAGTTGATGGCCATCGAAGTACCGATGCCGCAGATGAAAACCCAACTGACCTTCGACCGCCTGCAAGCCGAAATCGCCGCACTCAAAGCCAAGCACACCGCCATCCGCGCCGCCAACGCCGCACTGCTGCCCGCAACGCTGGAGCGCGTATTCCAATCAAGAGAGGCGAGCCATGCCTGACGCACCCCTGCAGTCCTCACTGTTCGAGGAAGACTACCTGTTGCGCGAGCTCGGCCAAGTAGCCCACGTCCCGCAGGTGGCGCTAACCGAACTGGTGGCCAATGCCTGGGATGCCGGTGCGACGCGGGTAGACGTGGTGCTGCCCAGCGAGATCGAAGGCACGCTGACCGTTACCGACGACGGTCACGGCATGAGCCCGCAGCAGTTCCGGCGACGCTGGATGACCTTGCGATACGACCGTTTGAAGCATCAGGGCGCGAATGTCGAATTTCCTGCTGACCGCCCCGCGCGGCCGCGCAAGGCTTACGGGCGTAACGGCGTGGGTCGGCACGGTTTGCTGTGCTTTGCCGACGAATATCAGGTCGACACCTGGCGCGACGGCCAACTGGCGACATTCGTTGTCGGCACCGAGTCCGGCCCCAGCCCGTTTGTGCTGCGCAGTGAAACGATTGGTAAACGCTCCGGCAATGGGACACGCCTTTCCGTGCAGGTCGCACGCAAACTGCCGGATGCCGATGAAATCCTCACCGTGCTGGCGGCGCGCTTCATTCACGACCCGGAGTTTGAAATCCGCGTCAATGGCGTGCTGCGCTCGTTTAGCGAGATCGACGGCAGGGTCAGCGAATCGACGCTCGATCTTGGTTCGGGACGCAGCGCGACCGTGATCGTCATCGACTCCACCCGACTCAATCACTCCTCCGTACATCAGGGCATTGCCTTCTGGGTGCAGCGCCGACTGGTCGGCACGCCGTCATGGGCCATCGGTCAGGTGGCCAATTTCGATGGGCGCACCCGTTTCGCGCGGCGCTACAAGGTGATTGTCGATACTCAAGGCTTCGAGGCTGATGTCGAGCCCGACTGGACCGGGTTCCGCGCCACGGATGCGGTACGCGAGTTGTACAGGGTGACCGCCGAACATATCGGCAAGGTCGCCCAAGAGCTGGCCAGCGAGATTGTTGAAGAAGCCTCAGCCGATGCCCTGACGCAAAACCGCAGCGAGTTGTCGGCACTGGGGCAAGGCGCACGACTGGAGGTGGCCGAGTTCACCAAGGCCATCGCCCAGGCGCACCCGACCATTTCGCCGGATTTTCTGGCAAGCGCCGTCAAGGCCGTCATCAACCTCGAAAAATCCAAGAGCGGCGCGGCCTTGTTGCACAAGTTGTCGACCCTATTGCCGGATGATGTCGACGGGCTGGATCAACTGCTGACCGAATGGTCGATCAAGGATGCACTGCGCGTGCTGGATGAGATCGACAGCCGGATCAGCGTGATCGAGACCATTCGCCGGTTGGCCGACGACCCGCATACCGACGAACTGCACACCCTGCACCCGCTGATTCTGCGCGCCCGCTGGTTGTTCGGCCCCGAGTTCGAGTCGCAGGAATACTGCTCGAATGCCACGCTGCAGACCGTGGCGCGCGAACTGTTCGATACCCGGGAGGCACAATTCATCAATGAAAGGAATCGCCCCGACATTGTGGTGCTGCCGGATAAGACATCCTGTCAGCTAACCGGCATCGAGGCCTTCGATCCGGCGGACCCAACGCTCACGCAGTTGCAGAACATTCTGTTGATCGAATTGAAGAAAGGTGGCTTTGAACTGACCCGCAAGGAGGTCAATCAGGCCGACGGTTACGTTCAGGACATCGCCGCGTCGGGTGCCGTATCCGGCACCCCGTATATCTGCGCCTGGGTGGTCGGACAGAAAGTGGCCGCCGGCGTGGCGAAAGACAAAACGCTGCGCAATGAAAGCCGCGACTACGGCCGCGTGCGGGCCACTACATTCGGGACGCTGGTTGATACCGCCAACCGCCGACTTCTCAAACTGCGCGATGTGTTGGCGACCCGGTACGGCAGCGTTTCAACGGATGCGCTGTTGAACCGTGTCTTTGCCCAGCCAGATCAGGGGAACATCGGGATTTGAACGCGGAGGGCGAACAGAGCGGATAGTTCATGCTTGCATCTGTGCGCAGATCTCCAAATCGATCACTGCATCAGCCATGGCGGTCAGTTCCGGTGTCTGGGAAACATAGAACTCCCGCTGATAACCACCCAGACAAAGCACTGCCCGCTTCATCGCCATGAACATCCGCTTGCGCTCTGGGTCCAGCGGCCCATCGGCTTCGTCCGAGAACAAGGCACCATAACTGCGTCCCGTGTTCTGGGCGAGGTACAGCGCCACCGCCCGGATCAGGCACTCGTTGATCCATACCCGTTCGCCACCGCTCATCAGGCCGACGCTCTTGCTTTCGCCCGAGTCGCCGTCGTGAACCTGGATGTCGAAACCTTCCTTCTGTTCGCCCTTGACGGTCTCGACCTGCGTCAGGATGGAGACCGTGAAACGGGAACCATAGGAAGCAAGCAGCAAATCGTTGGCCAGTCCCGCCAAGGCTGGTCCGGCATCGTCAATGGCCAGGGCAATCAAGCCATCATTGCTCATGCACTTGGCGAAGAGGGTCCAGTTGCCCAACTCGGACTGGACATTGGTGATACGGCTCGCCACCTGTGCCTGGCGAGCGGCCAAGGCTGCTGCCTGCTGTGTCAGGAGAGCGAAGTTTTCGGCGTCCCGCATGGCGCTCAGGTAAGTCTGTTCGGCTGCAGCGACTGACTGCACAGCATCTTCCATCTTCCTGCGCGACTCGCTCAAGCGCTGCTCGTCATAGGATGGAGGCAAGGCCGCCAACGTCTGCTTGAGTCGGTCCAGCGTGGTGCGGTAGTGCTTGGCCTGTTGTTCGTGTTGGGCGGCAATCACCTGCCGCGCGGTGCCGATTTGTTGGCGCTCGGCCAACTCATCCGGTGTTTCTGTCCCTTGCTGGGAGGACGATGTTTCGCTGCCCAACGCCGTCAGTTCCGCCTCAATCTCGGTAAGTGTGTTCTTCGCCCGGGCCTGTTCTCCCGCCTTGGCTGCCTGTAGCGCATACCGCGAGCTTCTCGCGCCGGCCACCTCGGCACGATGTTCAGCCCACGCCAACTTCCGGGGTGCGGCGGCAATCCCTTCGTGCTGTCTGCTGAGCACCGCCAACTCCTCTTGTGCCACTGTCTTTTGATCTGCCAGGCGCTTGATGGCTGCCTGGGCACCGGGAACCAGCGCCTGTGCTTCCCGTGCATCTCCCAAGAGTTGGCATTGCCCCTGCAGATCGGTACCGGCGCAAGGCACCACCCCAGTAAGGACGAAGCGCCGCGCCAATTCTTCGGCTTTGAGCGCCGCCTGTCCGGCTTCGTGCTCAATCCCGGATAATCTTTGCCGGACTAGATGCTGGGAAGCTTGGCATTGAGTCAGGCGCTGGGTCTGCTGGCGCCAGTGGCCGACCTGAGCCAGGCGCAGCGTCAGGACTTGTTCGGCCATAGGCAGACGGGACTCGGCATGCCGTACGGTCGGTGCACAGGCCAACACCTTGAGGCATTGTTGGCGCTGATTGTGCAAAGCCTGCCGGCGATTACGCTCCTGGATCAGGCGTTGCGCGATACGCTGCTCCAGTCGTTCCAGGCGCTGAGACTCGCCCAACTCCTGGGTCTTCAAGGCTTCAATGGCCTCGGTGCCAGCCCGGATCACCGCACTGCATTCGCCCTGAAGCTGCGTCCGGCGCAGTTCAACACTCTGTGAGTGCTCCCGTTCGGCCGCCAATTGCGCATGCTGGCTTCGGGCAGTCTCCAGGGCGGACTGCGCCCCTTGGCGTGCTGTCAGACTCTGGGCAACGCGGCCCGCAGCGCCTTCAAGGCGTCGCTGCTCCCCGGCGATGCGTTGCGCATCATCATCCAAGCCGGACTGCTCCTGCCGAATCGCCGTCAGACCAAGTTTGAGTAGACGCACTATTTCAGCCGCTTTCTGGCCCAGCGCCCGGATTTCCTCCTGCCCCAACAGATCGGCCAGCAGGGTCTTGATCTCGGCATTGCGGTAGGCACTCAACTGCCGTTTACCCTGAGCGGAGAACACCGACGTGAAGAAGGTGTCGGCATTGCCGCAGATCGCCTCGACGCAGCGGGTATAGGTCTCTACCTTGCCGTCCGCGACGGTACCATCTTCCAATACCATGGGTTTCCACGCACCGTCAGCAGAAAGGGCAAACAAGAATGCTTCGGTCTTGCGCCGGCCGTTGAGGCGGATCACCACCTGCGAACGGTAGGTTCGGCCAGCATGGGACCACACCAGGTCCTTCTCGTTTTCCGGGAGGCAGACGTGGTCGTAATAGGAAAAGCCGCCCGGACCCGCCGCCGCCCGCGAGGGCATGGTGAGATAGGGGTGCATATTCTCCATCACCGTGGTCTTGCCACGCCCGTTGGCGCCGGCAATGGCGACCAGTTCGGCACCGCCGGCCAGTTGCTCGAAATCCAGGGAGAGGACATCGCGTCCCAGGCCGGCACGGATGCCGCGAAAACCTTTGAGCGTAAGTAAAAGCGGTTGCATAAATGGACTCCTACAAGGTCACCAGAACAGTCTGCGACAGCCATAAAGGTCGGCAAGGTCGATCAGGTCAGAACAACGACAGGGGTTCGGGATCGGTCATTGATACGACCGTGGTGCTGCTCTCGCCACAGGGAATCTCCTGCCCCCGTAACACATGCTCGATGATGGCTTCGGGCTCCTGAGCTGAAAGTACCTGGAGGCAAGCGAGCAAGGGTTCCACCCTGGCCTCGCTTACCTGCGCCCATACCCGGACCTTGTCTGCAAGATGCGCCAACTGCGAAATTCCTGCCGCCCTGGTTCGCACCACTGGCACGATGCGCCCCTCCAACTTGGTTTCCGCCGCACCCTCCAGCAAGCGCTCAATCGCCCTGCGGTCGACTTCATGGCGGTCTTCATCGGCAACAGTCCAGCGCACGCGCACGAAGGCACCGGCGATGTCCTGTTGGGCGACGGCAGCGCATAGCGCCTCGAGGTCTGGTTTGCCGTCGAACACAACGTCGACCGTCCGTCGTGCGGGCGTCGGCTCCAGTGCAAAGCGCGCCTGATCGGCATCCACCTCCCACACCAGAAACCCCTTCTCGCCTTCCTCGCCGTAGTGAAAACGACCGATGGATCCGGGATAGGCAATGCACTGCCGCCCGGCCCTGCCCTCCTGTTCCCAGAACTGATGTCGATGGATATGACCGAGCATGAAGGCCTGCACCTCGGCTGCGAACAGCGCCCCAGTCGTGAATTCATGATCGAAACCTGCCATTGGCACGCCGTGCTCGCTCAAGCAACCGAATACGGTGCCGTGCGAGACGCCGATGGTGGGCAGGCCTTGCAAGCGTGCGTCCCGATTGATCGGCACAAAACCGCGCAACAAGACGGCCAGATGCTCACCAACGGCCTGTGCCGCGTCCGCCGCACCGACCGTTGCGGCGACCACCGCCTTGTTTACCGTGGGCACGCAGGAGAACAAGGCACGCGCACCGGCCGGCAATTGCTCGAAGCACCAGCCCGTCGAAACAAGCCATTGCCTCTGCTCAGAGAGCGCCACTTGCTCAATACGCTCGGCCACATGCACCGGATAGCGGCCGCCCAGCAGCTTGAAAATAGCCAGGGTACCGGGCGGTTCGTGTGAAAACGTGCCCTGCAACATCAGCACCGGGCAATGGTCGGCCAGTCGCCGCACCTGGGCGAACAGTCGTTCGGCGGCTGGCGCGTGCAAGTCCAGCGCATGGTCGGTGGCATCCCCCGACAGCACGGCTGCTTCTACCCCCAGGGCAATGGCCCGGTCGATGGCGGCGCCGAAGCAGCGATCCGCCTCTGCCCGATTTTTGGTACCGTAGTGCAGATCGGAGAAATGCGCGATGCGGATCATGCCGGTCTCCCGCGCAACGCCAACTGCATTTCGCTATCCATCTTGTCGCGGTAGCCCTGTGGATCGTTGCCGTAGCGCGCCAGTTCGTTCCAGGCCTGGGCACGGCCATGTGGGTTGATCTTCCAGCCAGGTCCCCAGCGCCGGTTAGCGTAGGCCACGTACTGCTCGGGCTCGATGTCATAAGCCAGCACCCGTGCCATCAGTTGCTCGAAACTGGGATGCCCGTTCTGGAGTGGCAGTTCATCGACAGGCGAGGCATTGACCATTGGAGATGAGCGGACCTCGCCCTCATCAGATTGCGCCAGTTCGGCCGAGGCCTCGACCGTACTACCTTGCAGCACCTGCGTCGCCAGTTGCGCCTGCAGCAGGGCCGTCTCGGTGTCCTCGTTATCGCGCAGCAAGGCAGTGACGTCCACCGGTGCCTCAAGATCAATGATCCACTGCGGCACGCGCACGGCCCGGCCCTGCTCATCGATATGGGCAACCTCCATCAACCTCTTGGTCAGATAGAACGGTGTTCGCTGCCGATCAAGGAAACCGGAGATGCGCCCGCCACGCAGGAAGCCGACTGTCTCGAACTTCTGGATCGCCGCATTCATCGCGTAAAAGCTGTTGGTGTGCAATTCGAAAGCACTGATCGAGCGGATGCCAGGTATGAAAAACAGGAATCGCCCGGTCAGGTTGCACTGACGCGATTGGTACTCGCGGCAGGCCTCCGGTTCGCACAGGCCGTTATTCTCCTCGCGGACCACGGTCTTGCGCCCACCGAAGAGACGGATCGTGCGCCGCCCCGTATCGTCCACCGGTACCGGCGCATGGCACATGCAATGGCGCACCCGGCCATCGGCCGAGTATTGCGACCAGTAGTGCTTGTCGTTCACCCCCCAGGCCGCCAGTTCGTGCGGCATCACGGTCTGCCAGTAGTCGGAAGGAAATACCACCGGGAAGCGATACAGGTGCATCCCCTCGCCCCGATTCTCGCCAAAAGCCGCCAGAATTTGCGCGGCAATTTCAGGATTAGGAAAATCCTGGCCCCGCACGGTGAACCACGGCACGTTACGCGGCACCAAGGGTGTCTTGAGATTTGGCAGTGCTTCGGCAAGAGCGCGTTCGATCTGCTCGAAGGACTGACCAGCGGCTACGCCCTGGTCGTAGATTGCCTTGGCCTTGGGCTGCTCGGCAGCTTTCTTCGTCAGCACCTTGATACCGGCGCGGATTTTGCCACCGGTCGGAATGCGAGCGGGGCTTTGCCCGAGCAGGGTTGGCGTAATGCCACCACCCTGTATGGCAATCGCTGGATGTGGATTAAGATGGGCCATGACGGCGTTCCTCCATGAAGGTCGGGATATTTCGACAATTCATGGTCTCGCGACTTCCCTCCGGTTCAACCCCGACGGAAGTGCTCACGGCAAAAGCCTACTTGGCCGAAGTTCACCTCGGTCTTAAAATATCGCCATGACCCGCTCCGAACTCATCGCCCTACTCGCCGAACGCTTTCCACAACTGGTGCAGAAGGATTCTGAGATGGCGGTAACAGAGATTCTCGGGGCCATCCACGCGGCGCTGGTTCACGGAGACAGGGTTGAGATTCGCGGGTTCGGCGTTTTCGACCTGAACCACCGCACGCCCCGCCAGGCACGTAATCCAAAAACAGGTGAACCTGTAGCGGTACCGGCAAAATGGGTTCCCGCCTTCAAGGCCGGGAAGGAATTGCGTGAACGAGTGATGGCGACAACTTCTCCTCAACGCGTGCTGGTCGACCTGCCCGTCTATGGCGCAATCGCCGACACCCGTCAGCGTGAATCTGAAATGCTTTTCAAGGATGGCATCGCCTGATCTGTCGACCATACCCAGGCCATCTCTCCCACCCTCGCAATGGCTTTCTCCTTCACCGCCCTCTCCTTGGGGTTCATGAACACGCTCAGCACATGCAGCGGCACCGGTGACGGCCCGGTATCCAGCAGTAGCGCGTTCGGAAATGGCGCGGTACTGCGGGCATCGTAGCGTAGCGGCTTGACGAAGCGACGCTGCTGAGCGACCAGAGCATTGATCAGGGGAAGTTCATGCACACCCTCGATCGGTATCCACTGCTCGCTGGTCAGCATCAGGCTTACCGAATCAATCTCGTAGGTGTGTTCACGGCGGGCACAGATCAGTGCGGCCATGACCAGCCTCACCGAGTGGCGGATGTCGGCATCGCGGGCCTCGAACAGAGGGGCGAAGACCCGTTCAATACGTTCCCAAGCACGTCCGGCGATCAGCAAGGGCGCATCCGGCATGTGACGAATCCAGACCCGATGCCCCTGGGCTGTTGCCTCACTGGCCTTGTATTCGCCGATGACGACGGCCAGCGGCGTCTGGCCGTCGCGCTGACCCAGCACCGCCAACTTCTCGCGGCGGCGCTGGGCGGCTTCGGCCTTGCCGGATTCGCTGAAGGGCTCGGGGACATACAGGCGCTCGGCCAGCGGCACGCCCTTGACCGTGATTTCCTCGGCTGCCTCCAGCAGGTATTTACGCAGCACTCCCTGGTTACGCTTGCCGGCCATGGCCGGGCTCCAGCGGTTGAATCTGGCGCGTTCGAACAGGAAGTGCATCAAGGCACGTAGCGACATGCGCCGCTGCGGAACGCCCACCTCCGCCACTTCCTGTGCTTCACCACGCGGTACGCTGTGCCCCATCACCCGCGTCCACGGGAAATCCACGCGCAGTTCGACCTGCCCCGGTTCAGTTTCCAGCACGGCTTCGCCCAGCAGTTCGCCCAAGCCCGATTGCTGGGCTTCCGGCTCGTAGGAAGGACAACCGGGATGGTGGGCGCTGCCGCTGCCCGGCATGCGCTTAACCACGAAGAGACTGTGGCGTGCCACGTACATTTCCACCCCGCCCGGCATGCACAGACAGCGTGGCCGTTCGAGGGTGTCATGAACCAGGGCCAAAGCTTCCTGCAACTGTGGATCATCGGCGCCGATGACGCGGCTCTTGATGGTAAAGCGCTGGATCTCCATGGCGGTCCGACCTTACTAAACCAGTTCGTCGAGCAATTCCGCCAGCGTCGGCTTCGGCCGGGGCAACAGTTCCCGCACCGCGCTGCGCTCGCCGATACCCAGGATGGCACCAACCTGATCCTCGTCGGCACCCCGCTCATACATCCGCGACATCACTGTCAGACGTGCCGACTGGGCGCTCAGGCCCTTGAGTTCGGCGTAGCGAAACAGCTTGCGGTAAATCTCCAGCAGAGCCCGACAAACAAAGCGATTCTGCCCTGGCTCGCCGTTATTTGAAGCAATTCGGTAGGGTTCGCCGCAGGGCGACAGAAACAAGCGGCTGTCCGCACGTAACCCGCGGTAGCAATCTGACGCCCCGACGCCATGCCCGCACTCGCAGCGCTCCCGAAAATAAGCCGTCAGCGCGTCATCGAGCCGGCAACTACTGAAATAGAGTGGCCTCAATTTGCCGTTGATCGCCACCTCGGCACGCAATTCCGATTCACGACAGACGCTGCCGTCAGCATGCAGGTAGTCGCGCACCTCAAGGCGGGCGATTTCGAGAGGGCGCAGGCCGGTGGCAAACAGCATGTAGTAGAGGGCAAGGTCATGCCAGGTGCGACTGGTACGGCCCTTGATGCGCACCGCGCCCTGGGCCACCTCTGCCGCCGACAATACGCGCGCCGGGCGGGAACCGACCGGCGGCAGCGGCTCGAATCCCGCCAACGCAACCAGGATGGCCTCGCGATGCAGGCGCAGTCGGCGCACAAATGCGGCACCCTCTTCCTTGAGACCGTCCACGCCCACGACCTGGGTGAGTTGGACGGCGACTGACTTGATGCGCCGCTCCACCGCCGTGCGCGAAATACCGAAGCGCACGGCTACCGTCTCGTAGGTATCGCCGCCGATGACGGCACGCAGCATCTCAACCGATTGCAATGCGTTTTCGTGGTGCTTGCTGACCTCCTGGCTGTCTTGCATGACCTGCTTCTCCCATCATCTGTCGACCGACATCTTTCCGAATACTCAAGCGCCGCTGTACCCATTGCCAGGCGAAATCGCCGGGAAAGGTGCGGGATTTCGTAATCAGATCAAGAGCGCCATGCTCGGTAGAGGCGCCCAGATCGGACACGGTATGCACGCATTGCGCGGTGGATCGGTAGCGGCCCGATTGCGGCGCAAACGACGCCGCTACGAGCCAATCCCCCATATTCGATTTGGGAATCAGACCGGCGCTCCCTGCTGCGCGATCCAGCGGCGGATATCTTCGGCGCGCCAGACGGTCACTCGCTGAGAAAGCTTGACTGGGCCCGGAAAAGTACGCGCCTGGATGCGCCGCCAGAGGGTCGATTTGGAAATGGGAACGAAAGCCAGCACTTGGGGCTGACGTAGGAACCCGGTCTCGGGAAGCGTCAGGGGCGCAGTCGGCATGACTGGCGTAGTAGAAAGAGGGTTGGAGGTCGCCGCCGTAGCGGAGACCCTGGAACGGATTTTTGGCATGATCGAACCTCGTTGCAGCTGACGCTGTTAAAGGATATGACCTGCTCTGTAGAGGCTGCGCTAGGTCAGGATGGCGCGAGCCGATAGGGAACGCTGAACTCGACGGCATGCTGCGGGCGCCCCGGTCGCACAGCATGGAAAGATGAGCAAAAAATTGAATCCCCCCCAACGACGGCCAAGGGCGTCCGGGTCTGGAAAAATCAGCCGATCCACCACTGCGCCGCGCAGCACACGCAAAAGCGGTTCGTCGGACAACAGGCAGGTATCGACTGCAACGCCGCCACGAAAGCGGTAAAGGTGCGCATCGCGCCGGGTCAGGCTGACGTGGAACCTGGCTACACGATATGGGTGGCCGTGGGCCGACGCAAGAGGTTCCGGAAGCTGCGCGCTTAAAGAGGCCGCGCCGGCCAGCGATTGAAGATGGCACAGGTAGAGAACCCATTCCGGCTCGCCAAGTTCAAGGTTGCGGTCCGAAAACCGGATCGCGGATAAAACTGCCCAGGATCAAGTTTACCTTGGCGAAAAGGGCCATGATTTGTGCTGGCTGCATCTCACAGAACCTCTTGAGGTGCGTCAGGAACCTTCCCGAGAGATGTTTGAAGGGCTTCACGCACGCCATTGAATGACCCGTTTCCTTCTGTCTGCAGGAATATCTGCTACTTCGAGCGTTTACCCAGGTGTTCACAACAATTCCGCACTACCGACATAACGAATGCCCGATCATCGGCTCCAAGTTCGGAAATCCATGCGCCAAAGGTCGCTGTTTCACTGGCCTCGGCGGGTCCTTCTTTCGACAACAGGTCGCCAGCAGAACAGCACAGCGCAACCGCAAGCCTGTCTAATGTAGGCAGCGAAGGCAGATGTGCTCCGCGCTCGATGCGAGAAATGGTTTCGACATCCACGCCGACCCGCTCCGCAACTATTTCCTGTGTCCATCCCAACTGTTTGCGCCGCTCGCATAGGTTGCCCCCAAGGTGCTTCGCCAGACCAGCGGAGTCTTTCTTTTTTACCGCCATCATGTTGTCCTCTTAATCGACAAGAATGACGGTCTCCGAAGTATCAAAACAGGGTGTCTTATGTCGTTATTTACACCTACATAGTTGTTGATTCCATCTCAGGGGAAGCGGCAAAGGGAACGAGTAGCAAACATCGATGCTAGTCGCCAACCGAAGGTGGGGCGCTTTCCAAGGCTTCGGATAATCGTGAGTCGGAGTTCATCTCTACCGGTTCGACCTCCCCCTCGCCTTCCACCCTGGGTTCGTCCGCCCCATCTACCACGACGGCCACTTGCCGGCCATCCGCGCTTCGGCCTCCGCCATCGCGCGCGCCCATGGCGTTCATTCGCCGCCGCAGCCCCATAGCGAAATTGCGCGCGCCATTGGCAATATCGCGCACTTGCCGTTTGATGCTGGCACGTTGAATATCCACTGCCTGCGTGGTGATGACTTCGTGGATTTCCAGGGTCTGCAACAATGGCATCAACTGGTCGAGTTTGCCCAGCACCTCGAGAAAGCGACGGCCACTGGATGACAGCACATGAACTTCGACATCCAGAGGCACCGTGTCGTAGGTCGCCGTGCTGGTGATGGCGTGCGCCTTGAAGAGGACTTCGGCGCCATCGATGGCCTTGTTCAAGTTCTCGCTTACCGTGTCCATTTGGGCGCGGATGGTGTCCTCGATCTTGGCCACGTCCTCATGGTCCAGCCGGGTACGGGCAATCACCGAGATGAAGTGCGTGTTGAGTTGCAGGGTATTGAACAGCCGTGCGAAGAAACGCTTGCCCTCAGCGCTTGTGAAGCGCGTGGGCATTTTCAGGCTGGCGGCTTCAACGCGCCGAAAATCAGCCTTGGCCTCCTTGGCGAGAATGCGGGCGTTGACGCCACCCTCATCTATCTTGACGATCTGGATCTCCGACATGCCGTGCTCCTCGAAATACCGCATTCGCAGCGATCTTCCGCAGAGGGCAGTTCATTCGCCACCGGAAATGGCCGACGCTTGAGGGGCCTTTCGGCATCGGGGCCGATTTGGGTGGATTTTTGGATTGACCGGGCCAATTCCGGCCACTACCTTTACGTCATGCAGTAGCTGGCCCTGCATTCACACAAGGCAAGCCTTGGAGTTATCCGTTTGTCGCACACCGCTGAGTTTTGCCGGTGCGGCAAATGTCAGTCCTGCCGGTAGCGATTCCGCTGCCGATCACACCCATGCCATCGCGGAAAGTTTTCGAGGCAGGGGCGCGGCATCTCTGTTCCCGTTTCCCGGACGCCCTTCCCCCGAAAGCCTTCCTCGATCGGTCGCTGGCATACCGATCACGGCGGTTCGCACCGCCCGCTCAAGCCAGCCCTGGAGTTGCTTCTTCCCATAACGCCGTTCCGCCCCTGGCGGTTCGACAATTTCTCACCCCACGGGGGCATCTGCCCCCTGCCGTGGTGCGCGTTGCCTCCATTTTTCCTGGAGCCAACGATGCTGAACCAGAGCGTATCCCCCAAAGCTTCCCATCCCACGCCCGTGGGCCACGTATTCCCGCCCATCTTTTCCTCGTGGACGGCCACCTCACGTCACCGCCCGGCGGCGATTCCCGATCGCGCCGCGCTGGAGCAGATGCTCGACGACGCCGAGACACCGGTCGAATGGAGCGAGGAAGACATCGTCTTCCTGCATTGGCGCCTGCTTGAGGAAGTCGGCCATCTCGCCGACCCCGCGACGCCCCTCGAAGAGAAGTTCGACACGCTGCGCTGGGTGTTCAGCGAGAGCGAAAAGGACGTTATGCCGTTCTCCTTCGTCAGTTGCCTGCGCGTGGTCGGTTGCAGCCCGCTGTCACCCATCGCCTATTGCGGCTTGGTTGACGCCGAAGAAATCCGCGAGCACATCCGCCACAGCCTCAAAGCCTGGTTCAACGCCTCGCTTGAGCGTTACCCCGACTGGGTGCGCGACGCCGTCGTCCACAACCCAGCCTGGATCGAAGCACGGCTGGCCAAGAACCCCCAGTGGATCAACGAGCAGATCAAGCGGATGTCCGTGCAAGGCGGCCTGTTTGCCTAATCCCGTCCACCTCTTCGGGCTTGCTGCCAACGCGCAAGCCCACCCTATTTAAAGGAGTCGTCATGAGCACTTTCAAAGATGCCCTCTGCCTACTGGCGATCTTCGTCCTCTACGGCATCGCCGGACGTCTGGATTATGAAGACGCGGTTGGGCTGGAACAGATTCGCCAGGAACGGCTGCATACCGCTTGCCTGATAGATCCGCCGGCGGGCCACGAGGCACTGGCACGGATCAACGACCAACGCCTTGATCCACCGAGCAAGGACATGGATGCCGAACTGTCCGGCGATGGCATGCCCTGCCCCCCGTCCATTCTTTAAGGAGAGCGCCATGTATACCGCAACGAATCTCGCCGGACGCGCGGCGCCCCTGCTGACCGTCCAGGCCCCCGAAGACATCGAGTTTCTCGTCAAGGAAAGCGAAGTCCTCACCGGCCAGTCCGGTCGCACTTTCGTCATCGCCGGCGCCGACTGGCTGACTTACCGGGTGCACTGGCACCCAATTGGTCTGAAGGTCGAGCGTCTCAACGCTGCCGGCCAGATCCTGAGCACCCGCCACCTGCTGCCCAGGGAATTCCTCCGGCACAGTCTGATGGAAGCCCTGGCCGCCGGCCAACTGTTTACCCCGCCCGTTCGCCGTCTCGGCTGACTGGTCTTCTTCCCCCTTTGGCGGGCCTCTCCCGCCGGGATTGGTACCGCCTGCATTCATGGAGCACATCATGCAGATACAGGTTCGAATTAACGAGGAAGGCGCCTTGCGCAACCAGCGCTATGCCTTCACCGATCGCTTCACGCTCGTCTCCGAGTTGTTGCAAAACGCCCGCCGTGCCGGGGCGATGCGCATCGAAGTCGACTACGATGCCGGCACACAGATTCTGGTGGTCCAGGATGATGGCGGTGGTCTCGACGACTTCCAGAAACTTCTGAGTTTCCACGAGTCGGGCTGGGATGATGCCACCAGTGCCGAGGAGCGCCCTTTCGGGGTCGGTTTCTCGAAGTGCCTCTATGCCGCGACGCGCTGCATCGTCGCCTCCCGCCATCAGCGAGTCGATATCGACACCGCGGCGGCACTGGCCAAGGCGGCCATCGATGTCGAGCCCATAACCGAGGCAGTGAACGGCACCCGGATAGAACTCCACGGGGTCGAACTGCCCGACATGGGCAATCGCATCGAGACCTTGTGCCTGGGTTTTCCGGTAGAGGTGCTGTTCAACGGCAAGCCGCTGACGCGCCGCTTTGCCGTCGCGAACCTGGCGACGATGGCTTGCCCGATGGGCACGGTCCATCTCACGGGAACGCGGGACGGCAAGTTCAGCTACAACGCCCTGGTCTTCCTGCAGGGCTTTTGCGTCATGAAACCCAATTACTGCCCGTTCGATGAGGTCAATGTCGTACACCTGGATTCGCGCCAGTTCATGGCGCGCCTGCCGGATCGCGACAAGTTGATCGATGAGGACGTCCAGAAAAAACGCATTGACGCGGAGTTGGCCGCCTGCTGGCGGCAGACGCTGGAGGTAGCCAAAAGCCAGCTTTCGCCCGAGCAATTCGTTGCAATCTATTACGCAGCGATGCGCGCCTGGGGACAGTTGGACCTGCTCAACGACCTTGACGTACTGCCGGTCGAGTTATTCGATGAAATCGTCGACTATCCGATCCAGGATGACGACCGCAGTTATGTCCGGCAAGTTGCCGTGGCGCCCACCCGGCAAACTGTTGAGAGCGGCGCGGTGACCCTGGTTTCGCTCGACTGGTTGGGCGACGACAACGCGGCACGCTGGATGCTGGCCCGGGCCAAAGGCTATCTGATCTTCGACTGGATCGGCCTGAGCTCCAATCACTGGGCATGGCGCTACGTGCGTTTTCTGGACCAGGAAACAGTGCAGGTCGAAGCGGTCTCCGAACAAATCCGCGTCCAGTTGGAAGGACGCTGGGTATGGCCCACCGTAATCCTGTGCGACTCGGTGATCCTTCGGAGTACCAAGGATGTCGCCGAAATCACCGACGCGGGGATCTGCCACGGAGATGTGCTGTACATCCCGGCCGGCGAGACCTCCGGTGAATCGGTGCGACAGGCCTCGTCCTTCATCGACGAGAACGATCAGTTCCTCGCCGCGGACTTGGACGCCGACCGCGACGCGCTGGCGGACTTGATCCGTCGCCTGCGCTCGGTCGATCCGGTGCAGACATTGGACTCGCTGTTGCAGGAGTTGCGGCTGGGCCGCTACCCCCTCCTGCACGGTAAGGCCTTCCAGGTCACCGTCGGCGTGGGCATAGCCCCCGGCTATTCGGTAGCCCTGGTCACCGAAGAAGGAGTTTGCCATGCAGAATCGTGAGTACGAAGCCCGTATCGAAGCGGTCAAGCAGCGAGCCCATGGCCGGTGGACGGAGATACTGGCGAGCCTGGGGGTCGATGAACGCATCCTCAAGCGGCGCAATCTCCCCTGCCCCTTGTGCGGCGGCACGGATCGCTTCCAGTACACCGACAAGTTCGGCGAAGGGAACTATCACTGCCGTCAATGCGGTCCGGGTGGCGGCTTCAAGTTGCTGCAGGCTGTCCTGGGCATCGATTTCAACACGGCATTGCGCGATGTCGAGCGTTGCCTGGGGATGATGCCGGTGACGGCACCAGTCCGGGCCAACGAACCTTCCGCCGAGCGCATGCAGAAACTGGCGCAACGGATCTGGAGCGAAGCGAAGCCGGTCACGGTTGGCGATGAAGTCGATCGCTACCTGACCAGCCGGGGCGTGGCGCTGCCGGTCTATCCGAAGGTGCTGCGCTTCCATCCGGCGCTGGGCTACTACCAGAAGGATGCTGACGGCAAGTCGCACAAGGTTGCCGAGTATCCGGCCATGCTGGCGTGCATCCAGGGCGAGGACGGTCATGCAGTCACTTTGCACCGGACCTACCTCCAGGACGGCGCCAAATTGGCCGTACCGGATGCAAAGAAGGTGCTGTCTTCTGGCATCAACGGAGCCGCGGTTCGTCTCTTCGAGGCGACCGAGGACCTGGGGATCAGCGAAGGTATCGAGAAGAGCATCGCGCTGTATCTGGCGACGGGGCGGCCGTTTTGGGCCGGCTTGAACGCAGGCAATCTGGAAAAGCTGTGGATTCCCGACTCGGTTCGCCGGGTCTGGATCTACGCCGACAACGATGCCGACGGCGACTTCGCTGGTCAGGCCGGCGCCTTCGTACTGGCCCGGCGCCTGAAGCACGAAACGCATCGCACAGGCAACCGCGAGGTGCAGGTGTTTGTGCCCAAGGACGCTGGCGTGGACTGGAGCGATCTGTGGCTACGCCGCGTGCAGGCCTTATCCGCACGGGCGGCTTGAGCAACCAGGGGGTGCGCCGCCGCAAGGCGCGCGCACCCGCCTTTTCAGCGGCGCTGCAGTGACATGCGGCGCCACTGAAAAGGTCATTTTCCCGACTGGTAGTTGTCACACCAGGCGATGCCCCACGGTATCGCAAAGACAGCCCTGGAGTTCCGGCGCGATTCACCTCATGCCCTATTCGGACCGGCACTCGCCGATCCGTCATCAACCCTGGCGGGGATGCGCATCCCCACCTGTGGGCGATGCCGTCTCCGCTTTTCTTTTCCGACAAGGAGATTGCTATGAAAAACGGACGTTCTCTCGTCAGCCTGGCCCAGGAACTGGAACGCCAGTTGGATTCGAAGAAAGACCTGATCGTACCCTCGGCGCTGATACACCATGCCACCGACGAGCAGGGTGAAACCCGCCTGGTTATTGAGGAAGGCAGCAGCCCGGTGCACTATGGCGTCACACCCCTGGCACGCCGCCAGTTGGCGGACAAGCTGAAGATTCCGTATGCTTATTTCGAGCGCATGCGTGAAGACCAGCCCACCTTGCTCGATCGCAATGTAAACACCTGGCTGCAAAGCGACGAAGACCGGCGCATGCTGCGCACCTTGGATGGCCAGGTGCGTGCCGTGTTGTCGGATCGCTATCGCCGCCTGGACAACTTCGACCTGGCCGAGAGCGTACTACCCATTCTGCAGCAGTTGCCCGAAGTGCGCTTCGAGTCGGTCGAACTGACCGAAACAAAAATGTATCTGAAGTGCATCACGCCGCGCTTGAAATACGAGATGGCACCCGGCGACGTAGTTCAGGCCGGCGTCGTGATCTCGAACTCGGAGGTCGGCCAGGGCACGCTGTCAGTGCAGCCACTGCTGTTCCGGCTGGTGTGCAGCAATGGCCTGATCGTGCCTGATCGCTCATTGCGCAAGACGCACGTCGGTCGCGCCCTCGGTGGCGAGGATGAACGCATTCAGGTCTACCAGGACGACACCCTGCGCGCCGACGACAAGGCCTTTTTCCTGAAGGTGCGCGACGTGGTGCAGGCGGCAGTGTCGGACGCGACCTTCCGCCAGACGGCGCAGAAGTTGCAGAAGACACTCAACATCCCGCTGGTGGGTGATCCGGTGAAGACGGTCGAGGTGCTGGCCCAGCGTTACACGCTGAACGACAACGAGCGCGCCGGCGTGCTGCGCCATCTGATCGCTGAAGGCCAGTTGTCGGGCTACGGGCTGGTCAATGCGGTGACGCATTTCAGTCAGGAGGTCGATGACTATGACCGCGCGACGGAGTTCGAAGCCTTGGGCGGTCGGCTGATCGACTTGTCGGCCCACGAGTGGAAAGGACTGGCCGAAGCGGCCTGATTCAGAAGCCTGTTGAAAGCCGGCCAGGACATTTGTCCTGGTTCGGCATTCAACTACTCAAAAGCACCGTACCCCCTGTTTTTTGTATCGCTCCGGCGCCACACGATAGTCCATCCTGCACCGCGCCATTCCCCAAGCGACAGCATCAATCGGCCCTTGCGTATGGCAAGAACCTTACCCCTCAAGCTTTTCCGCAAATGCTATTGCCATTACCCATCCATTATAAATAGACTTTCTCCTTGCCCAGATCAGGCTGGCGCGCCGGATCACTCACGAAGGTTTCCGTCTCCAATGCCTGATGCTTCCATCCAAACAGGGCCAACCGGAGAACAGGACCATGAGTCACGTGACGCTCACCGATGTCGAATGGATCAACCTGAATGTGCTTGCCGTCATTCGCGCCGGTCTACAACATGATCGGGCTTCAACCTGTTGCAAATTCGCACTCGACACAAAACTGGCCGACTACCTCAAGGGCTTAAGCCTCGATGAACTGTGGTCCCTGGTGCTCCATGTCGGCGACACGACCCTGTTCCCGCCGCGTGCCGATCTGGCGACACTGCTAAGTGCGCCGCGAGCCCTGGCAGGCCCCATGGCCATCATTCATCCCCCCATACCAATGAAAATCCGGCGCTAGGAAGACCAGGCATGCCGACCCGAGGCGACCGGCACTTGCACGCGATGCAACAAGCAAAGCAACTGGCTGCACTCGGCGCCCGCTTGAAAACGATTCACATCATGACCGGCATGCCACCGCGCCAGGTGCAAAGTCTTTTCTTCCCCGACGCACACACGATTCCCCGTGGTCGAGCCCCGGACTCGGCCGAGTGGTACCACGGTGCCAACCTCATTCTGCGCACCGATGCCTGCCTCATTGGTGCCAAGTACGACCAGTTGCGCAGCCATGGCCTCACCGCCGCGGAAGCCTTGATCCTGGCGTATCGCGCCTATCAGTCGGTCACCCAAGCACCTTACCGGATCAGCCTGGACCGGGCCTTCAACCTTATCTCCTACGTCGACGGCATCTGGCTGGCCAGCGCACCAACGCTGACCGTCCTGACTTGTCCGGGCTGCGGTTGCCAGTTCATCGCAGCAGTCGGCACCACCATCCACCCAGGCGCCGCCTGCCCCTTCTGTAAACTGCTTGAGCGATTTCACGTCGACCACCGCATCCAGGCATCTTATCCGGCCCGCCCAACCATCGATGTGACCACGCGCCAACTGGGCATGCTTGCCCTCTTTCACAAGCTAAGCCCCGGTGCCGAAGGCGATAGCCCCGCTGAATAAGCGCCGTTTCACCGCGACAAGCAAAGTTGTTGACCGAAGAATGGGGCACTTTACCTCCCGTGCAACAGCGCTATGCAGCCATGGCCGTAACACCAATCCCAGTCAATTCCTACCCCGCCTCCGACCCGGGCTTTGCCGCCCTGTCAATCGATGAACTGCTGACCAGCGAAGCGGACCTGATCGCGCGCATCAAGCTATGCTACGGCGCCGACCGAGAGAGTTTCGAGCGTGACGTGCTGACGCTGGTCCGGCGTTACGCCGCCTGCGTGCATCTGCTGCCGGCAACCCCCGACAATTACTTCAGCAAACCCGGCGGTCTGCTGCGACTCGGCCTCGAGACTGCCTTCTTCAGTCTGCAGGGCACCGATGCACACATATTTTTGGGACGTATGAGCATCTCGGCACGTCGGCAGTTGGAGCCGCGCTGGCGCCATGCGACATTCATTGCAGGGTTGTGCTGCGAACTGCATCGTTTGCTGAGTCATGTCATCGTCACCGATACCGTCGGAGAAGCGTGGCCAGCCTTCCTGCTACCCTTGTCTGACTGGCTGGCGGACAGAGGCGCGGAGCGATATTTTCTGCGCTGGCGACCACAGGCCGTCGAGGCGCGGGGGCTGGGCCTGTTTGCACTGCCGCATGTAGTATCCCCTGCGGTTATGGCCGATCTCTCTGAAGGCAACACGGTGATCGTGCCCCACTTGCTGGCCAGCATCAGCGGCATTCCGAGTTATCGCGAGCACAACATCCTCGACGAACTGGTCCGCCGCTCGCTGGCTCTGGTCATCGACCGCAACCTGGCTGCCAGTGCCGACCGCTACGGCTCGCCGCAATACGGTTCGCATCTGGAACGCTATCTGGTCGATGCCTTGCGGCGACTGGCCAGCGGCAATTCGGCCTGGGTGCCCAATCGCGAAAAATCGCGCCTGTGGTTCGGAGAGGACGGGCTATTCCTGATCTGGTCCGGTGCCGCAGAGGATGTCCAGAAGTTGCTTGAGGATGACCAATTGGTTGGCATTCCGAAGGCACCGGAAACAATACTGGAACTACTGCTGGCCGCCGGCGTGTTCGAGGCGGCGAACAGTCGACCGACCTGGCAAATCAAGCCGCCAGGTACCAAGACCCCTTTGGAAGCCGTCAAACTCTCGGCCCCTGGCATCCTTCTCACGGGTATCGATCCCGCCCCCGTGGCCTTGCCAGCGACGCTGGAATACAAGTTGCAACCTGCCCCTGACGCAAGCGCGCCGCGGACAACAGCCTCCGAACCTCCACCCTCCCCCATCAGTAGCAGTTCCCAGTTGTCGCTGATACCCCAACCCGAGCCGCCTGCCGTAAACGAAGCGCACATGGCATCAGGCGAGGAAATATCTCTCACTCAGACATTGGAGCCCATTTCGGCACCACTCCCCACAAGTTTCGCCTTACATGCCCCCTTGCGCCTGAACCCTGTCGTGCGTGATGCCCTGAGTAATGCCGTTCGCACACTCAACGACGGCCAAGGTCCGGCCGTGGTGTGTACCGTCGCCCAGGGCGTGTTCGTGCCGCTGGATGAGTTCGTCCGGCGCGGCGTCCAACCCTCTCTCGCCATGCGTACGCTCGCCGAAACGAACATGCTGGTGAAGCAGGGCCGCAACGGTCCGCCGACCCTGTCGCGCGAATTCAACGGCATCGTCACCATCGGCATCGTGCTCGACCCGCGTTACGTAAGCGGCCTTGATCTGACCGCTTTTGTTGCGCCAGCAGCGGAGCACAACTGAATGCTGGTGCGCCGCTACGAAATGCCCTGGCGCCGTGCTTATGAACTCTATTCGGGTATCGCCTGGTGGCTGGCGCTGCTCTATTTCGTGGGGGTAGGTGTAGTCGGCGCTCTTCCCCGCCAACTAGCACTGCCTTTGGCACTCGTCTGCTTTGCTATGAGCGTACGGCGGATCACCCAGGCCTTGCACATATTGATCTTGCGCGCGTCGCTGGGCGGACGCAGCATCGAAGTAATCGGCACGGATGCATTGGCCAAATGGTGCAAGGATCCGGCCTCCGTATTCCTGGGATTCGGCTTCGAATGGCAGCCCGTCCATGCGCAGCGGCTCTATGAACTCGCCAAGATCGACTACCGGGAATACGCCGTGTCGCCACGCTTGCTAGAACTTTTGGGCTACGGCAGCAAACCCCAGCCGGACGCCGAGATCGGTTTGCCCTACATCCACGGCGTTGAGCCAAAGGAAGGCCCCTTGCACCGGCCTCTACAGAACTTCGAGGGGGGCACGTTGCTGGTCGGCACCACCCAGTCCGGCAAGGGGGTCGCGCTGGCCAATCTGATCACCCAGGCGATCCGGCGCGGCGATGTGGTGATTGTGATCGACCCGAAGAACAGCCGCCGGTTGAAGCGTGTCGTCGAGCGTGCCTGCTCTGATTACCGAGAGCCCGATACCTTCCTTGAGTTCCACCCGGCCTTCCCGGAACGGGGCGTTCGACTCGATTTTACTTTCAACTGGCAGAAACCCACCGAGATCGCTTCGCGCATCCAGTCCATCATGCCGCCGGACACGGCCGGGGCCTTCTCGGCTTTCGGCTGGGATGCGGTCAACGTCGTGGTACAGGGGCTGGTCGAAATTGAAGAGCGACCTAACCTGATGAAACTGACCAAGTACATTGAGGGCGGCATCGATCCCGTGCTGGAGAGTTCGCTACGCCGCTACTTCGACCAAACCCTCGGGACCGATTGGCGTGAATTGCCCAACATGAAAAAACTGATGCATGAGGCCCAGCGCGGCAACCTCAAGCGACCGTCCGAGGCGGCTAGCGCCGATCTGATGGCCTTCGTCGCCTACTACGAGCACCACGTCGCCCAGAACCTACGCAACAAGGTGATCGATGCCCAGGTACGGACCTTTCGCCACAACCGCGAGCATTACCAAAAGATCACCGCCAACCTGCTCCCTATCCTGTCGATGCTGACCTCCGGCGATCTGGGGCGCAGTTTATCTCCCGACCCCTTCGATGCAGACGATGCGAGGCCGATCATGAACTTCGAGAAAATCGAGCGCGCCGGCCATGTGTTGTACATGTGCCTCGATTCGCTGCCCGATCCGTCCGTGGCTTCAGCCATCGGCGCCCTGGCGCTGGCCGACCAAGCGGCACGCGCCGGCATGCGCTACAACTTGGGCATTTACCGGCGCATCGCGCTATTCGTCGATGAAGTGGCTAATGTGATCAATCAGCCGCTGATTGAAATCCTCAACAAGGGTGCTGAGGGCGGTATCTTCACCACCTGCGCGATGCAGACCCTGGCCGACCTGGCCAAGCGGCTGGGTAGCGAGGATGCAGCACGCATGGCGCTGGGCAACCTCAACAACCTGATCGCACTGCGCACCAAGGACCGGCCGACCCAAGACTTCGTCGTCGAAACCTTTGGCAAGACCGCGATCCATACGTTGCGGGTGGGTCTGAGTCATGGCTCCGATGCCCACCTGGGCGACTTCTCGTCGAGTTACTCGACTCAACTCTCTGAAAGCCTGGAGGAGATGGTACCGGCCGATATTTTGGGCAAGTTGCCCAATCTCCAGTACTTCGCTTCGGTGTCCGGCGGACGGATCATCAAGGGGCGGTTTCCGATCATCGATCCCGATGCGGACACGCCACAAACCCCCACGAAGGTGGCCGCATGATCCGCGCAGTTGCCATACTATCGCTGCTCATCCTGTTGATTCTGGTATTGTACGTACCCTCGGCGCATCCGCCAGAACGATTCCTTGCCCAGTTGCGCGACGAACATCAGATAGCAACTGGGTATTGGGGCCTCCAGCCCGCCACGCATATGCTGGATCGAGCAGTGAGGATGCAGGAAGCGACCGCCAATGTCACCCCAATTCCTGCCGCAAAGGATGCGCCTTCGACATCTGCCGTGAATGGCGCGGTGTTGCTTGAAATGACCTCGGTAAACCAACGGCTTTTCAACAACCCCTACTTCCGCTCCGTCGATGCGCTGCTCCTGCTCGCGAGCTATCGCTTGTCGACCCTGCTCGAATGGTTACCCCTATTGGCCGCATTCGTGATGGCGGCGATTGCCGATGGCGGGTTCGCTCGGTTCATCAAGGCCAAAGAGTTCCGGCAACACGATCCGGAGATGTTCGCGTTGTATGCCAGCCTCAGCATCGTCGTGCTCTGTGCAACGGTCATTGGCTTTGTGTGGCCGATGAGGCTGCATCCGCTGCTGCTACCCTGCGCGCCACTGATAGTTGGTGCGCTGGCTGGCCGGGCGCTGGGGTGTTTTCATCTGCGTGGATGAGGAACAACCTCGTGAATACCTGGGCACGAGCAGTCAATACCCACAGTCTTTCTTGTGGCATCCCCGACCACTTTCAAAAAGCAGCGATGCTTCAACTATAAATGCAACATCTTCCTCATCGGTCACGTTCAGCGAGAAATCGAAACGGCGATCATGGTGCCGCGAAATTCGCAGCAAACTCTTCCAACGGCAAGGGACAGTTGAAAAATCAATTTCGCTTCACGTGTTATGTCAATGGAATCAACACTCAGTACTCTATCAACCTATTCTCTGATGGCGAAATCCCCTGCATACGCCCTCTATTCCAAGGAGACACCACCGCCTCGGCAGCCTACTCTTTGATCACGCGCTCAAATAGAGCAATAAGTCGCTACTGAATCGAGGTCTGCCGCATGCTTACCGCCACACCGACACCACACCGGGAAAATACTGTCCATGCCTCAAAGGTGAGCGCCTCACAGGATGTCATCGAGACACGCCTGTGGCTTGATGAACATGACTGGCTCTACAGTCTTCTGCATAGTGAAGACAACGTATCGCCGACCTTCCGCTTCCCCGATCTGATCAGCGCGTGTGTATCGCTGGTGTTCACGCACCAGGATGCCTCGACGCGCATCTTTCAGTTTCTCGGGAGCGAACTGGTTCTCCGCTCGCCCCAAACCCCGCGCCGCCGTGAGTCAATGTGGCGGGAGCAATTCCAGTTGCTACTGGACCTACAGCTTTCGCCCGCCAACCGGCATCCCAATCCGAAGTTCCAACTCGACCAGTTGACGACGGCCTGCGTCGCTCTGTGCAAGACATGGGATGCGTCGGGTGCTTCCATCCTGCGGCAGGCGCGCCACAACATGGCGGCGCGCGCCCATCACGGTGGTAAAGCGCATCCGCGCTGAGTACAGCGCCGCTGCAACTCTGCATCCACCCGCCCCCCACCACTTTCAGAACACCCTCTCTTCATTATCTCGCCCGGCTAGCCACCGGACTGACCCGAACCCGACCCTGACCGTCTGCGAGCGCCGACGGCCCAGACCTCCATGCCTGTCCCCAGGCGGGTTATTTCGGTTCCGTTGGAGAGTTGACTCATGCGTTTGCTGGCTGTTGCTCCCTTTGCTGCTCTTGCTCTTCTGGCAACCAAGCCCAGTTTGGCCCTAACCTGCTGGGAAGAAGCGGCTCAACGCTACGGCATATCAGCCGACCTGTTATATGCCATCGCCCGTGTTGAATCAAACCTGAATCCGAAGGCCGTCAACCGCACGCATATACAGCGCACCGGATCCTACGATATCGGTCTCATGCAGATCAACAGTGGCCATCTTTCAGCCCTGTCACGCCACGGCATCCGTGAAACCGATCTCTTCGAGCCATGCACCAACATCCAGGTCGGCGCGTGGTTGCTGTCCGACCTGTTCTCCCGGCAGGGCACGACGTGGGATACGGTCGGTGCCTACAATGCCGCCTGCTCACAGTTCAAGGGTGAAGCCTGCACCAAAGCCCGCGCCCAATACGCCTGGCGGGTTTATCGCCAGTTGCCCGCACAACATAGCAGCCAACTCGCCGGAATAACAAAGAGGGGGAAACAGACACCCCCGGGCGAAACATTCGCCCTGATCTCGGTAAGGGTGGCGCCATGAAGGCCACCCAACTGAACTTCCGTAGACTCGGTCTCATTGGCTGCTGCACAGTCCTGGCTGCATCGTGCAGCCTGTTCCATAACGCGCCACCTCAGGTTCACCCGAAGAGCACAGGTGACGCTGCCCCCGAGCAACTGGCTCAACTCAACTTCGGCCGCCAAGCAGCGTTCGGACACTGCGTACCGCCAGCCTGCCCGACCCGCACCCCCAAAACCCTCGCAACGGATTCCTCAGTTCGAACGGTCGTTCGCGCAGCACCCTCCTCCCCGGCCCAGTCCATCCCCTCTGAACCGCTCACCCCGCTCACATCACCAAAGATCGACACTTCGCGGACGATCATTGTCCAGTTTGGCCTCTGCAGCGCAAAGCTAGGCCCCGCTGCCCGTTCCAGCCTGAATGGGGCAATGAGCGCCCTGCTCTCGGCGCGCCAGATCACGATCATCGGCCGCACCGACAACACCGGGCCGCTGGCCTTCAACGAATCGCTGGCCCTCGCCCGCGCTCTGGCGGTTCGCGACCACCTGCTCAGCGCCCACCCGAGGCTGACACCCACACTCAGCGTCAAGGCCCGCGGCAACTGCTGCTTTATCGCCGCGAACGACACTCTGGCCGGCCGCACGCAAAACCGGCGGGTCGAGTTGGTCTTTGACCTGCGCGACAAGGCGCAGCCATGACATCGCCACTTCCGCTGGCTGACCTTCATATCCATTACCCGCCGAGCGCATGCGCTCTCACCCGTCGGCATGTCTATGCGCCCACCCGCCTTCCTACCCCCATTCGTCATCCCATTCTTGTTCGGAGGTTTTCATGAACGCTATAACAGCTGTTTCTTTCCCTCACCTTGCCGCTCGCAAGCCGATGAACCTTACCGTGCTGCTGGCGCTGATCGTCCTCGGTCTCGGCGCCGCCTTTCCCGGTTACGCCCTTGACCTGGTCGCTTTCACCGGTATCACCGGGCCGCTCACTTCAGCCCTGACTCAGATCGCCGCGCTCGGCCCGGGGATCAAGGCTCTGGTCGGTTTCGTCGGCTTTGTCGTCGCCCTCATCTCGCTGTCTGCCCTGCGTAACTTCGGCCCGGTCCTCTTCTACATCGGGCTGGCCATCTTCGCCGCCGTGGGCTTGGTGATCGCCGGCGCGATCATGGGCGCGGTGATCTGAAACGCCGACATCGACCCCCAGGAGTCCGACATGCAAGCAGACACCTATATCCCGCGGCGTCTCGATGACCAATGGAAGATCGGCTTCTGGGATGTCGATGTCGCCGCGCCGATCCTGTTCATGTTTTTCGTTGGCTATATGTCCGGTAGCAAGACCTCGTTCGCCGTCTGTATGGCGGCGGGCATCTTCGTCTCGCGCTGGATATCGCGCATCAAGGCAGACAAGCATCCGGCCTTCGCCATCCACTGGCTGTACTGGCACCTGCCGGCCAGTCCGCTGACCACGATGCGCGCCACGCCACCGTCGCATATCCGCCGCATGGTCGGCTAAGCCAAGGAGAAAACCCATGGACTTCGAACGACTCAACGGTGACATCAAGGAAATGCGCCGCCGTAACCGCGGGCTCGGTCTGGCCGTCGGTGTCCTGGCCGCCGGCCAGATCCTCGCCCTGGTGGTCATCCTTAACCTTCTCGGCACGGTACGTACCGTCGTCGTGCCGCCCTCGATCGACAAGACCTTCTGGGTCACCCGCGACAAGGCCAGCAACGAATACCTCGAGCAGATGGGCAGTTTCATCGCCTGGCTGGTGCTCGACGTGACGCCGGCCTCGATCGACTGGAAGAAGGAAATTCTGCTCGGCTACGTCGAACCAGAGCAGTACGGCCCGCTGAAGACCCGACAGGAAGTGGAAGCCGAACGCCTGAAGCGCATCAACGCCGCCACCGTCTTCGCACCCCAGCAACTGGTTCCCAGTGAAGAAGGCCAGAGCGTCGTCATTCGCGGCCGCCTGCGCACCCTGGTCAACGGGTTCGAGACGGCCAACGACCTCAAGGCCTATCGGGTCGAGTTCAGCTACGCCGGCGCGCGCATGCATCTGAAAAGTTTCAAGGAGGTAGCCAATGTCGGCAACTGATACCAAGCAGGCCGTATCCCGACTTGCTCCCAAGCCAACACCTTGGCGCGGATGGACGATGGGCGCTGTACTGGCCGTCGCCTGTATCGTCGCCATGACAGCCCTGCCGGCCCAGGCGCTGCAAGTCGTTGAGGCCAGCGACGGCGCGTCAGTCGAAGCCATCCTGTCGATCCGCGAACCAACCCGCATCCGCATAGAAGGGGCATCGATCACCGATGTCTTCGGCAACATCCATTCGAGCCAATGCGGCATGGCGGCGGCGCTTCCCGCCAGCCCGGGCATGGCACCAGCCGGAGCCGGTTCATCGCCGATCAATCCGGCCGGCGAGATCGCCCTGACCTGCGACCGCGACAAGGGCGAAATCTATGTCCGTCCGGTCGGCGATTCGGCCAAACCGATCAATCTCTTCGTCGCATCGGCCAACGCCACCTATACCTTGCTGCTACGCCGCTCGGATACGCCGGCCGACACGATCGTCATCCGCGACAGGACGCCGAAGGCATTGAGGCATGCGACATCGGCTCAGACTCCGGCCAGCCCGTCGCCCAACCAGGTACGGGCCATGAAGGCGCTGTTGATCGCCATGGCCTCAGATCGGGTGCCGCCGGATATCCGGGTCGAAGAGACCCACGGCACGCTCCCGTTGTGGAACGAGGCGCGGTTTTCGCGGGTGCGCCAGTACGAGGGGCGCGGCCTGGTCGGCGAGAAATACCTGTTACAGAACATCAGCGATGTCCCCATGGTGCTGTCCGAACCGGAATTCGACCGTGAGCAGGGCAGCGTCACCGGTATCGCTGTCGAGTACCACAACCTTCGGCCCGGCGAGAGCACCAGCGTCTATGTCATCCGCCGCGGAGAGACGCCATGACCACACCGCGTCAGTGGATGCAAACGCTGCGGGGCTTACCGCAACAATTTCTACAGCACCTCTCCCCGCGTCAACGCCAGTACGCCATGCTCGGCGCTCTGCTGGCCGGCGGTGTCGGGCTGCTCTGGTCGATTTTCGCATTCACGGCGAGCAGTCCGCCAGCGGGCGGCACGCAACCCGCCGCTGGGCCGGCCAGTTCGGTGACCAACATCGGCGTGATGTCACCCGGCGCTCAGGTCAATCCGGTCGATCAGTGGGTCGGCACGGCTGGGCGCAAGCTTGCCCAGTATGAGAACGAACGCGAAGAGCAGGGGCGACTCAACAAGGATCGCCAAACCTTCGAAGCGAAAACAATGCAGCGCTTTGCCGAACTGGAACAGCGTCTCACGTCGACTCAGCAGGCTGCCGCGACGCCCCTGCCTCCCACGCCAGTCACGCCTATGCCGCCGGCGGCGAGTTTGCCCCCAGCGCCGCCGCCGTCCAAGGGCTTGCCCACCGGGGCAATGCCGAGTGGCACGCCCGGCGACCTGCTTCCTCCGAGCCCACTTATTGCGCCAACGCCAGCGATTACCCGGATTAGCGTTGCCGAGCGCTCCCTACTCGCCAACACCGGCGAAAAAGCCGAGCACGCTGCCGGTGCTGGAGCGCAAGCAGCCACCCGGACCGTCTCGACCTTCCTGCCCGTCAGTTTCACCCGCGGCACGCTGCTGGGCGGCCTGGATGCGCCGACCGGCGGTCAATCGCAATCCAATCCGCATCCAGTCCTGATCCGCCTTTCAGACAACTCGTTCCTGCCCAACCGCTTCCGCGCCGAATACCGGGAGTGCTTCGTGGTGGCCGCCGGCTATGGCGACATCAGTTCCGAGCGGGCCTACCTGCGCACCGAAAGTCTGTCTTGTGTGCGGACCGACGGTGCGACGCTGGAAGTCAAGATTCAGGGCTCGATCTACGGCGAGGATGGCAAGGTCGGCATGCGCGGGCGGCTGGTCACCAAGCAGGGCCAGATGCTTGCCAACGCCCTGCTGGCCGGCGTGGTCAGCGGCATTGGTCAAGGCCTGGCGACCTCGTCGACCGAATACAGCACCTCGGCCCTCGGCACGGTCGCCAGCGCCACTGGTGCCGAAGCCTACCGCGCCGGCCTCGGCTCGGGTGTCGGCAAGGCCCTCGACCGGCTGGCCCAGTACTACATCAAGCTCGCCGAGAACACCTTCCCGGTCATCGAAGTGGACGCCGGTCGCGAAGTCGATGTGGTGATCACCAAGGGCGTGCGCATCGATGTGCCGATGACAACCGGTGAGCCAGCTTCTGCCCGCTTCGCCAATTCCCCTGAAACCCGTTATCTGGAGACCTCGGACGATGGCAACTACTAAATCCATGCGCCAGCGAGCACTCGTCGCAGCCTTGAGCACTATCCTCCTTGGCACCTGCTTCGCCGCCAACGCCGCCACGCCCGACGAGACGCAATTACTGGCGAACTTGCAGAAAACCCATCCGGGAACGAATTTCTCGACCATCGCCCGCACGCCCGTTGCCGGCCTCTACGAGGTCTGGATGAACGGCAACGTGGCCTACGTGTCGGCCAGGCAGCCACGCTACTTTCTCTTTGGTCATCTGTTCGACACCAAGAGCATGAGCGACCTGACCGGCCCGAAACTGGCGCAGGCCGGCAAGGCAAAAAACTCCAATGAAGCGCCCCAGAAATACCAGCCAACCTCAGCAGCTCCGATCCGCTTCGAACAGTTGCCCCTGAGCAATGCGATCAAGACCGTGCGCGGCGCCGGCCAGCGCCGAGTGGCCGTTTTCAGCGACCCGAACTGCCCTTACTGCAAACAGTTGGAAACGGAGCTGGCCAGCCTCGACAACATCACCATCTACACCTTCCTGCTGCCTTTCCTGGGTGAAACGAAACCAATCGCCGTCTGGTGTGCGGCGGATCGCACTTCGGCCTGGCGGCACCTGATGCTCGATGGCGACGACAGCCGGCTCAACACCGGCGCCGCCTGTGACCACCCGATCAGTCGCAACCTGGCGCTGGCCCGCCAACTCGGCGTACAAGGCACACCGACACTGATCTGGGCGGATGGCACCCGTAGCGAAGGTTACGTTGGGCGATCCGTGATCGAATCACGGCTCGCCGCGACTACTTCGCAAGTTGAACCGGAGAAGCAGCCATGAAGACGCTCGTCCTGCGAATGGGTGTTGTCTGCCTGCTCCTCCCCTTGGGCGCCTGCATGAACATGTCTGGCCTGGGCGGCGATTCGAAGTACGCCTGCAAAGCCCCCGATGGCGTCGCCTGCGATTCGGTGTCCGGCACCTACGCCAACGCCCTCCACAACAACCTGCCCAGCCAGCAGGCACAACGATCGGCTCGCCGGCAGAATGAGGCATCCGAAGAAAGCCCTTCCAACATGGTAGGACACGCCATTTCCTCGGCAACAGCCAACGTTTCCGGGATGGCCGTGACGCCCAGCCCCCTACGTACCCAGACCCGCATCCTGCGGCTGTGGATCAAACCATGGGAAGACGCTGACGGCGATCTCTACGATCAGGGTTACGTCTATGTTCAGGTAGATAACGGCCAGTGGCAGATCGACCACGTGCAACGCCAGATCCGTGATCTCTATGCGCCACTGAAGCAGCCGCCCAAGCCGGCCACCGAGGCGGCTGCCGAACCCGGCGCCAATACGCCGTCGCCCCTACCGATGTTGCAACGCCCGCCGCTGTCCCGAGCCGGCGCCAACCCTGCGCAGTGAGGTCAAGATGAACACCGCCCACAGCGATCCCCATTTCATCGGTCAGCGCGATCACGCCCATGCGCCGCGCTTTCCCTTTGGCGAGCCGGCTGACACACCGGCCGAACAGTTCGCCAACTGGTTGCCCTACTCTGGCTATCTCGCCGCCGAGAAGATATTCGTGAACCGCGACAGCATGGGCGTCATGCTTGAATTGATGCCGCAGTCGGGGGCCGACGAGCGGATGGCGGAAGTGTTGATCTCGCTCTACGCCAATTGTCCGCCCGGCACCGGCATCCAGTTCCATCTCTTCGCCTCGCCGCAGGTGCGCAGCCAGTTGCGCCAGTATGCCAATCTGCGGGTCGAGGATGAGGATCAGGCCGAGCAGGCCAAACAATGGGGCCGCCCGGCCCGCAACGGAAATCTGTTCCGCAAACTGGCCCGCCAGCGCGTGGACCACCTGCTGCAAGGCGCACAGAAGTCGCTGACCGCCGGTTTCCACTACACCATCCGGGATTTCCGCCTGATGCTGAGCGTCGCCTTTCCGGGCGACCCGGAAGACCTTAACAAGCGCGACGAACTGCTCGCCCTGCGCGACTCGATGTCGTCCAGCCTGCGCTCGGCCTCGCTGCCCAATCGCGTTTGCGATGCCGCCGACCTGATCAACTGGTGTGCGCTATTCACCAATCCCGACCGCATCTCCCAGACCGATGCGCCGGACCTCAATTACGACGATGGTCGAGAACTGCGCGACCAGATCGTGGACTTCGACACCATTCAGGACCCGCATCCAAGCGGCCTGACCTTGTGGAAGGAAGCCAGTCCCGACGTTCTGGAAGCACGTTTCTACTCGATCAAGAGTTTTCCGGAACGCTTCGCGCTGTGGCAGATGGGGTCGCTGATCGGCGATCTGATGCAGCCGGCCTTGCAGTACAGCGCACCGTTTCTGCTCACCCTCGGCGTCCAGGTTCTCGACCCCAACCTCACCAAGTCGGTGGTCACCGCCAACCACGTGCGGGCAACGCAGAACGCCAAATCAAAAATGGCCGACGTCATGCCGGACGTCAACAAGAAGCTGCAGGACTGGACGGCCGCTGCCGATGCCATCGACACCGGCGGCAATCTGGTCAGTCTGTACCACCAGTTGGCGATATTCACCGCACCCAACAAATCGGTCGCCGCCCACGAAGCGGCCAATGCGATCTGGCGCGGCCGCGGCTTCCAACTCAATGCCGATGCCTACATGCATCGCCAGGCGCTGCTCGCCAGCCTGCCAATGACGCTGACCGAGAAGTTCCACAAGGATCTCGTCAAAATGCGCCGCGTCACGCGCAAGACCATGGCCAATGCCATCCACATGGCGCCGCTGATTGCCGAGTGGCGTGGCACGCGCACCCCGGCCCTCGTTTTCGGGGGTCGGCGCGGCCAGTTGATGACCCTCGATATCTTCGATAACGATCTCGGCAACTACAACTTCGCCATCATCGGTGCCCCGGGCTCGGGCAAATCGGTGCTGATGAACGAAATGGCCTGGTCCTACCGGGCCATCGGCGCCAAGGTCTGGATGCTCGATCTCGGTCGCAGTTTCGAGAAGCTGTGCCGCAAGGCCAAGGGCACCTATATCGAGTTTCGGCCCGACGTGAACATCTGCCTGGATCCATTTACCCACATCGTCGATATCAATGAAGACATCGACATGCTGGTACCCGGCATCGCCAAGATGTGCTCGATGCAGCACACCCTGGAAGAAGTTCAGTACAAGGCCATCTCGGCCATGGTCCTCAAGCTCTGGCGCGAATACGGCAATGAGTTGCGCATCACCGGGCTACGCGACGCCTTCAAGAGCGGGAGCATTGAAGAACTGGGCGTCGTCGGCGACCAGCGCATCAAGGACCTCGCCATCATGCTCAATCCCTACTCGCGCGGCGGGCAATACGAACGCTTTTTCGAAGGCCGCAACAACATCGACTTTTCCAATGACTTCATCGTCATCGAGAACGAGGAACTGAAACGTCGGCCCGACCTGCACGCGGTGGTGAACATCCTACTACTGCACCGGATTACCGGCGAGATGTACCTCACGCGCAACCGGCGCAAGGTACTTTTCGTCGACGAGTTGAAGCAGCAACTGGGCGACATCGGTGCCGACGATCCAGTCAAGGCCGCCGTCATCGAAGAAGCTGCCCGGCGTGCCCGCAAGTATGGCGGCGCACTCGGCACCGCGACCCAGAGCGCCGACGACTTCTATGGCTCGACCCAGATGGAAGCGGCCTTCAACTGCTCGGACTGGGTTTTCCTGCTGCGTCAGAAGCCTGAGTCCATCGAAATGCTCGACCGCAAGGGCCGGCTGACCATGGACGAACCGAAGAAGCGCCTGCTCAATTCCCTGCGCACCGAGGCCGGCGTCTTCTCCGAGTTGTACATCTCGTCGCCGGTCGGCGAAGGCGTCGCCCGCAACATCCTCGATCCGGCCACCCATCTGTTGTTCTCCAACAAGTTGGAAGACAACGCCCCGATCGACGAGTTGCGCGCTCAGGGCCTGTCCATCGACGAGGCGATCAGCGAGTTGCTACGGCATCGGGGGCATACGGTATGAAAGCGAATACCTCCCAGTTATTGCGCCAAGGCTTGTTCACCTTACTCGTGGTGAGCATATCCATGACCGCCTACGACCGTCTCGTCCTGCGCCCCGCGCTGGTCATCGGCGTGGTCGACGTGGCTGAGGTGTACCGCGCCAAGGAAGCCGAATTCACCCAGATTTTGACCAAGGCCAGTTCCGAGGAAGACCGGCAAAAAGCCCTGTTCATGGCGCGAAGCTTTGCCCAGCGCCTGCCGGTCGCCCTTGAGGAACTGCCGCGCGACTGCGGCTGCCTGGTCGTCCTCAAAGCGGCCGTGGCCGGATCGACCCCGAATACCGTCGATCTGACGGCCACACTGCGCAGAAAGGTCAGCGCACCATGAACAGCGATCCTCTTCAACAGGCAGTCGCCACTTCCGCAGCTCGCCCCGGCCGCTCGCGCCGAATCTTCGGGTGCGTTGGTGACTTCCTGCGCCATGCCCGCCAGCGCTGGTACCTCTACCTGCCGATTGTCGCCATCTGGAGCCTGGCCTATGTCCGCCTCTTCGTCGATGCGACACCGCGAGTACCGATCCTTTTCAACTGGACGCCGAGCCTGCCATACCGCATTGCCTGGCTGCAGCACAACCAGCACCCTTTGCAGCGCGGCGACTTCATCGTTTTCTCCTTCGCCGGCGAGGCGCAGCGGCGTTATCCGGGATTACTCGGTCAGCCTTTCTTCAAGATCGTGCGCGGTTTGCCGGGCGATACCGTAACCGTCACTGGCCGGCAAGTGGCCATCAACGGCGAGGACGTCGGTGTGGCCAAGACAAAGGCCTATGACCGCCGACCACTCGCGCCCATCGCATCGACTGTGATCCCGCCTCGCTACTACTACGTGCAGGGCACCAGCCCCGACTCTTTCGACTCGCGTTACCAGGAAAGTGGCCTGGTCCGGGAGGAGCAGGTGATCGGCGTCGTGGTACCGCTGCTCTGAGACGCCTGCCATGCCCCGCGCCCTCCTTACCCTCACCCTGTTCGGTCTTCTGGCATCTTCCAGCCCATGGGCCCAGAGCCCTCTGGTCGGCGCTCCAACGCAAGTAACTCAGCCCTCTGACAACGTGCCACTAGCCGACTATCTGGCCTTGCTACGGCAAATTGCCCCTGCCGCCGAGGCCGGGGCGCAGGATTACCTCGCCGCTTTCGCCCGGCGCTGCGGCCGCCCCCTGACGCCAGCCGAATTGCGCAGGGCCATGGCCGACGGTGACGGCGATCCGGCACTGATGGCATTGATTCGGGCAAACCACCTGGGCGATACCGCCGGGCGCGAACAACTCGCCGTACAGATCCGCTGTCCAGGCAAGGCGGCGCGATGAAACGCCTGATCGCCACCCTGACCCAGCTTTTCGCGCTGCTGCTACTGACACCGGGCGCGCGAGCCCTTGATCTGGGCACCATCGGACCGACCTATGAAATCAGCGAACCGCATCTGCTGCATATGATCGAGCAACGCCTGCGCGACAAGGAGCGCAGCGGCGAACTCAAGCGTCTGGAAGAGCAGGCCCGGGAACGCGGCATAGCAACCGTCAAGAACCCGCCGCCGGTCGCCGGCCTGCACTCGACCGAGACGGCCAGGACCTTCTACTTCGACCCGAGTTTCAGCCTCGACCGCAACATCCTCGGTCCCAGGGGCGAGTTGCTGTTTGCCGCCGGCACGAGCAAGAACCCGCTGGAAGTGGTCTCGCTGTCCCGACATTTGCTCTTTTTCGATGGGCGCGACGTGCGCCAGGTCGGCCGTGCCCAGCAGTTGATCACCTTCTACCAGGGACGCGTCAAACCGATACTGGTCGGCGGTTCCTACCTCGAACTGATGATGTCATGGCGTATGCCGGTCTATTTCGATCAGCAGGGTCTACTCACCCGCCGCCTGGGCATCACTCAGGTGCCTGCCCTGGTATCGCAGGAAGGGCTGCGCCTGCGCATCGACGAGCTGGAGATCGCTCCATGAGCCAACGCTGCTTCGTAGCCAGACTTTCTACCCTTCTGGCGCTGCTTCTCGGCCTCTCCACCCTGCCGGCCTTGGCCGCCGGTACCGCCACCTGCACCGGCAAGTTTCCGAATCCGATCACCGATATCTGCTGGTCCTGCATTCTGCCGATCAGCATTGGCAGTGCGCGCATTGCCAACTTCGGCGACCAGGAGGATATCGACAATCCGCCCAATCCCGTCTGCAGTTGCCTGGTCAATCCGATCGTCGGTCTGTCCATCGGTTTCTGGGAGCCGGCGCGACATGTCGAAGTGGTGCGCAAGCCTTTTTGTCTCGTCTCCCTCGGCGGCGTCGACCTCAATCCGGGCATCCCGGCTCCCGAGGCGGCACGCTTTACCCGCCCGGAAGGCGATGGCGATGGTGGCGGTTTCTATCAGGCGCATTACTACCTGAACCCGGTGATGTACTGGCTGGAAGTGGTGACCGACTTTCCCTGCCTGGAGAAGAGTTCCTTCGATCTGGCCTATATGACCGAAGTCGATCCTTTGTGGGCTGACGACGAACTCACATTGATCCTCAATCCCGATGCCGTGCTGTTCGCCAATCCGGTCGCCATTGCCGCTTGCGCCGCCGATTGCGTGGCGGCCTCGGTCGGCTTCGGCATACGCGAGATGTTCTGGTGCGCCGGTTGTCAGGGCGGCGTGTATCCGCTCAATGGGCACGTCCCCTACCACCTCGGTGGCGTCCGTACGGCCGCGCTGATGGCCCAGCGCTTGAGCGCCAAGATGCACCGCGAGTTGGTCGCCTGGGGTTGGCATGGCAAAGACGGGCTGTGCGGGCCGTACTTCGAACCGGTGATGGACAAGACCGCCTACAAAACCCAACTCACCTATCCCATTCCCAACACCGACAAGGATGGCGGCCGCTGCTGCCAGCCCTTCGGGCGCACCACCGTGCTCTGGGGTGCCGGCAAGGAATACCCGGTGCGCGGCGAGGACTTCGCCTTCATGTTGTTTCGCAAAAGGAATTGCTGTGTCGGCTACTGACCTCCATCGCTTCCTCACTCCCTTGATCCTCGGGCTCAGCGCCGCACTCGTTGCCGGAACTTCGGCCCAGGCCCAGATTTCGCCGGTCGTCACCGAGGCGGACATCGAACGCGCCCGGCGCGAGACCCCCACCGTCACCGAGCAAGATATCGAGTTGGCGCGGCAGAAGTACGCCCTGCCAAGCGAGGCCGGACACCGATCAGCGCCGCTGAACAGACCGAACCTCGAGGCGCTACCCCAACCGGCGACGCAGATACCGGTCGACCTGGAAGCGCTGGCTCGCGGCTATGCCGGGCAATCCGATGCGATGACACAGGCGCAGGGATTCGCTACCGGTCCAGGACTTTTCATATTCGTCAGCCTGAGCATGCCCCGCGCCACGCTGCAAGGTCTGGTCGACCAGGCTGCTCGCGCCAAGGCCGCTATCGTCATCCGCGGCTTCGCCAACGGTTCCTTGCGTGCCACAGTTACTCAGGTCCAGGGCTTGATCGGCAAACAGCAGGTAGCAATCCAGATCGATCCGCTGGCCTTCGACCGTTTCGCCATCAGCAAGGTACCCAGCTTTGTCTTGGTGCGCGACGGCACACGTCCCGTTGCCTGTGCCAGCGGCAGTTGCGCCCCTGCCGACAGTTTCCTGCGGTCAACCGGAGACGTCAGCCTGGATTACGCGCTGGAGCACATGCAGCGCTCGGCACCTGCCTTTGCTCCTGCCGCCGAACTCTTCCTGAAACGCATAAGAGGATAGGTGATCCCCATGCGCCGCCTGATCATCTGGATCACGCTGTTCTGCTTCGTCACGACGCAGAGCGCCGCTATCGCCGGACCGTTTGAAGAGGGCACAGCCGCCGGCCAGGCGGTCAACCCGGTCATTCGCGGCACGGTGAACATGCCCAGCGCCTCGAGCACCGTGCCGGAGTACACCACGACGCCACCGGAAACGGCGTATTACAGCCAGCCCAACCTCTCCGGTGCGGCCAATGCCCGACTGAGCACCTGTGCGGCCAGCACCAACGATCCGGTCTGCCAGGCTCAGGACGGCGCGCTGACCTCGGCCAACACGCCCCGCCCGGCAGTCTCCGCCTACGATCCGGCAGTCACTGCGGCCCGCGACATCGCCCGCAATCCATCGAGTACTTTGGGCAGCTTGGCCGACTATTACTCGGGCTGCACGACCGCTGAGGTCAGCACCGCAGCGGGCACCGCGACCAAGGTCTGCAACCGTTACAGCGGTGTCGGCAACTACACCACGCGGCGCGATCTGACGGTTGAGATCGACCTCCAGCCCAGTTGCGTTGAAGGCACCTGGGTCGCCCACGGCCAGGTCAACCGCAATGGCGCCGACTACATGGTGGCGGAAGCGCAATGCCAACTGCGCAGCGATGGGCTGCAGCGTTTTCGTTTCTATGCGGCGGGCGGCAAAGGGGCCTGCATCGGTTACCAAACTGTCGACCTGCCGACCACACCGGCCAGCAAGGCCACCTATGTCGCCAACCTCGCCCCCCATTGGGAGGGCCATTGCTGGAGCCCGTTCTCGGTCACCATGATGCCGGGTTCCGGCTGCACAGGCGGGACGTGCAATTACACCTTCCAGTTTGGCTCAAGTTGGAGCCTCCCCTTGTCATTCATTCAGCCGGCCATGGTGCAACACGAGACCGATGTCTGGGTCGACAAGAGTGCCGTGCTTAATGCGGCTGGGCGCTGCGCTATTACCACTGCCGACACCTGCGTCGACGGCCCGGCAACCAAGGCCATCGAAGGCCGCCCCGTGAACCGTGCCTGCTGGTCCTATGAGCGCACAATGACCTGCACCTCAGGCGCTCCGATCAACGAGTGCGCAGCGCTGGTCAGCAGCGGCTGCACGCCGGCCAGCAGCACCTGCAAGCAAATGAATCTCGGCAGCGGCCTGTGCGAGATCACCCAGGACACCTATACCTGCCCAGTCGTCGCGCAAACCACTACCACCGCCTCGAACTGCCCGGCCAACGTTTATTGCCTGGGTACGAACTGCTTCAATACCAGTTACACCAACGATGCCGACTTTGCCCGTTCGATGTCGCTGATGGAAGCCGGACGTGAGGCCGGCGTGTACCTCGACACGAGCAAAATGCAAGTCTTCAAGGGGGAAGGCAATCGCTGCCGCCACCGCCTGCTGAAGAACTGTTGCAGTTCCGACTCGGCTGGCGCCGGCATGACCAATCAGAGCATGTTCGGTACCGGTTCGAGTTTGGTCTACGACGTGCTGATGAATTCCCAGAACCGCGAGTTCCTTTATCAGGGCATGCAGGCCTTGTTACTGGGTGGCGGTTTCAGCGGCAGCTTCACCACCTATGGCATCACCGTCGCGGTCAACGGTACGGCACTGCCGGCCAGTTCGGCCGTGCTCTACTCCGGTGAAAGCCTGGTCGTCGCCTTCGACCCATGGTCGCTGGTCATTGCGATCGTCATCTACATCATCATGTCGATGTCGTCCTGCAACGAGGAAGAAGGCAAACTCGCCATGAAGGAAGGGGCCGGCCTGTGCCATACCATCGGCACCTGGTGCTCCTCCTGCTTCCGCATTTTCGGCAAGTGCGTCTCCTGCCTGGAACACAGCACCGGCAAGTGCTGCTTCAACAGCAAACTGGCCCGCATCGTTAATGAGCAGGGACGCGTGCAGGTCGGCAAGGGCTGGGGCTCGGGCGAAAGTCCCGACTGCTCGGGGTTCTCCATCGCACAACTCCAGAGCCTCGACTTTGCGGCCATGGACCTCACTGAGTTCTACGCCTCCATCGTCCCGACGCTGCCCAATGCCAGCGCAATCCAGGGCAGCAATGCCGCGCGCCTGACGACCTGCTACTACGGACAGGGGAAGTGCCAATGAAAATCGCCTATGCCGCCGCATTGATCACCGGATTCGCGGTGCCGGTCTTCGCCGATGACTTGCTCCGAGCCCCGGTACCGGACCCGCGACCGGTCATGTTGGCCGCCCTCCAATCCGTCGATGGTGAGGCCCATGGCATCCTCATCGGCGAAATTGCCGACGCGCTTACCCAGCGCTTCGCCGCCACCTCACCGATCTACATCGATGTCACGACCGAGAAGCGCTATGCCCAGGCCGGCTGTGCCCGCTTGAAAGTGAGTTTCTGGCAGGATGGGGTTCTGCTACCCGGTGCCTTAAACCCGCGCCGCCAGACGATCGATTTCGGCGTCAACTACTGCCTCAATGGCCAGCCACCGCAATCCCTGAAGTAGGTCCAGTCATGAATAGCCACAACCGCCCCGCCCTCTCGCTGCTGATGACCTTCACCGTGATGCTCGGCACCGATAGCGCAGCAGCCCAGGATGCATTCCGCTACTGGTCCGACAGTTGGCGTGGCTGGCATTTCTATGAGGCGCCGACGCCAGAGGAACACGAACATCCGTTACCACCGAGCAAGGCCAAAGCAACTGCACCGCCCGCACAACCGCCGCGGGCACCGGAACTGGTCGAATTCGAACGTCTCCAGAAAACTCTGGAAGAGACGCGCAACATCGCCATAATGCGACCGAGCGAAGCCAATGTCCGGCGCTACATGGAACTTGAGTCACAGGTCGTCGCCCGCGCGTCCTACTTCGCCGATATCGCGCAGCGCGTTGCCTGGGCCACACCGCAACTTGACCCGACCCTGCTGGGCCGCCCGGTGAATGCCAAGGCCCTGGAGGTCTTCGACCAGGCCGAACTGGTGGATCGCTCACGCACCATTGCCGACCTGGGCAAGGATCACGTGCTGTTCTTCTTCTACCGTTCGGACTGCCCGTATTGCCATGCCTTCGCACCAATATTGGCAGCCTTCCAAGCCCGACACGGTATCCAGGTCGTCGCCATCAGCGTGGACGGTGGTCCGCTGCCAAGTTTCCCCAATGCCCGCCCGGACAATGGCATTGCCACCACCCTGAAGGTCAGCCAGGTGCCCGCCGTATTTCTGGCTCAGCCCTTCACCGGAAAAATCTCTCCCATTGGCTTCGGGGTGCTCTCGGAATCTCAGTTACTCGAACGCATTACCACTGTGTCCGCTCCGCAAGCCGAGGCCATGCTGCCTACAACCACGCAAGGTCTCGCCCTACCCCTGGAGGCGCCATGAACCATTACGACCATCCTCATTTGCGGCGTAGCGCTGCCACCTTCCTGGCGCTGCTGCTGGCGATCCCGTCCTTCCAACTACAGGCCGGCGACCTCAACAGCGAGGTGAACAGCATGTTCAACAATCTGGGCGCCATCGGCAACTACACCGCCCCCGGTGCCTTCCGTGGCCAGACCTTCAATACCTACACCGGCGGCAGCTTGATGATGCGCTCGCCGAACAAAGTTTATCAGTTGGCCGCCATCCAGTTCCCCAGCGCCAAGGCTGGCTGCGGCGGCATCGATGTCTTCGGTGGTTCCTTCTCGCACATCTCTGCGACGGAGTTCAAGAACATGCTGAAGAACATCACCGCTGCACTACCGGGGATCGCCTTTCAACTCGCCCTGGAGGCGGTCTCGCCGCTGCTTGGCGGACTGACCAAGTGGGCCAAGGGACTGGAGACCTGGATCAACAATGCCCGCATCAATTCCTGCGAAACCGCCAAGGCCATTGTCAGCACGGCGGCTGAATCGATTGGCTACAGCTCTCAGGAAACCTGTGCCGATCTGGCTATCGAGATGGGCATGGAGAGCGACCGCGATGCGGCGCGTCGGCGCTGTGCGACGGATCGGCCGAGCATTTTGTCTTCGGCGCGTTCCTCGGGCGACCCGAAGGTGAAAAACAAGGCGCCCTTCGTCGGTAACCTGACCTGGAAAGCCCTGCAGTACACCGGCGCCTATCTGGATGACCAAGAGCGTGAACTGATCATGAGTCTGGTCGGCACGGTCATCTATTACCCGGAAGAATCGGCCCGCGACCCCGAGCCGATTGCCCCGACGCTGACTTCGATCAGCCAGTTGCTCTACGGCCAGGGTGCGGCCGCCGGAACGGATGTCGTGCAACATGTCTTGAAATGCAACGACTACACCAATTGCGACGTCGTCACCTTGAACACCACGTACACCCACACACCCTTTACCGCCAAGGTAGAGGCGATCATGCGCTCCATTGCCGAGAAGATCACGACGCGCACCGCCATCCCCAATAACTCGACCGAGGTCGGCTTCGTCAATCAGACCACCGAGCCGGTCTACAAGATGTTGTCCATCGGTACCAGCATCCCGGGATCGGGCTTGGCCGACAGCCTGATCGCCCAGTACCGTGACGTGATTGCCGCGGACTACGCTTATGTCTTCCTTGAACGCAATCTGCGTCTGGGCATGGCCGCGCTGGACAAGAACTACACCCTACAACAGTCACAACGCGAGCAGGCCAACCAAGTCCGTCAGCGGGCGCAGGCCATGCTCATGCAACTCTCCCAGGAAAAGAATCTGCTCTACCAGAAGGTCGGCTCCTTCCGGGCGGTATCGAACCATCTGGAGCAACTCGAACGCCAACTGCGCTCCAGCATGCCGCAACACGTGATGGACATGCTCGGCCAGCAGGCCGCTTACCTTTCGCAGTAGCAGTGACGCGATAGCGCGACAGGAGAAAGCAGCATGTGGGAAATCTACGCTTACCAGAATGCCGACAGTCTGTTCGGCGTCTTCAATGCTGCCGCGGCGATTCACAGCTCGGGCGACTATGCAGCGGCGCTGGCAGCCGTGGCCTTCTGCGGTTTTGTGGCGGCCCTGATTGCCTACGCTTTCGCTCCCGAGAAGTTGCAGGGCTGGAAGTGGCTGGGCACTGTCGTGCTGGTCTTTTCGGTGTTGATCGTGCCCAAGGTCACGGTGGGCATCGTGGACAAGACCGGCGGTTCCGCCGTCAAGGTCGTCGGCAATGTACCGTTCGGGGTGGCCGCGCTGGGCGGCATCACCAGTACGATCGGCAATACGCTGACCAGTCTGTTCGAAACGGCCTTCCAAGTTATCCCGGGCGTCGGCGCCCTCCCGGTCGAACTGAGCTACCAGCAGAACGGACTGATGTTCGGCAACCGGCTGATCCGCGAAACTGGCAACGTGGTTTTCCAGGACCCGGCCTTCCGCACCGACCTGATCAACTTCATCCACAACTGCACGACCTACGACCTGATCGATGGCACGCTCGATCCGGCGGTCTTTTCTGCATCGGACGATGTCTGGCCGCTGATGGCCTCACCCAATCCGGCGCGCTTCAGCACGCTGACTGGCGCCGGCGGCAGCGTCGGCGTCGATACTTGCCCCAATGTCTATCTCAGCCTCAATGGCCGCTTGCCCGCCCAGATCAGCCGCATCCAGGGGCGCCTGGCTTTTCAGCTCAACCCGACACTACCCGGCGCTGCCGCTGCAGCGGTCATTGCCGGACAGATTCAGCAGGCCTATCTGAAGAACAGCATCGCCACCGCAGCGGCGACGGCGGCCGACATCATCCGGCAGAACGCCATGCTCAACGCGCTCGAGGACACCAGCAAGATCGTCGGCCAGAAGGTTAACGACCCGGCGGCGATGATTCTGGCAGTTGGCCGCGCCCAGGCGGTGGCCCAGCAGAACGCTTCCTGGCTCAACTACGGCAAGGTGGCCGAACAAGCCTTGCCTGTTTTTAGAAACGTGGTCGAGGCGGTGACCTACGCGATGTTCCCGCTCTTCGTAATGCTCCTTCTGCTTACCAGCGGACGGGAGACAATGCTCGCTTTCAAAGGCTATGCGGCTGTGCTGATCTGGATTCAGTTATGGCCGCCGCTCTACGCCATCCTGAACTACATGGCCTCGATCTATGCGGCCTACGACCTTGCCGCGGCGGCCGACCTCGGAACGGGTGGCAAATCGCTGGCACTGCAAACTGCGTCGACGATCTATTCGCGGGCAATCTCGGGGGAGGCCGTGGTCGGTTACCTCGCTATCAGTATCCCTTTCATTGCGTGGGCCGCCCTGAAGCGCATGGAAAACTTCGGGACTGCACTGGTCGGTGGCCTGTCGGGACTACAAGGGATGATCTCGGGCGGAACCTCGGCCGCTACCGTTGGTAACGTCTCAATGGGGAACGTCGGCATGGACCAGATGCAACTGGCACCCAACCGCACCTCGGCGTTCATGGGCAGTTGGCAAAACGACCTCTCCGGAAATACGTTCTCGTCGAACGCGCTGACTGGTCGCACCGCCGTCAGCCTGCTGCGGAATCAGGGGTTTGCTTCCCGGATGGTTTCGATGCGGGTGTCTGAGCAGGATGTAGCCCAAGCCAGCAAGCAGGTCGATGCAGCTCAAAGCGAGAGTGTCGCAGCCAACACCGAACGCTCAGCCATCCTGTCAGAGGCGTTCTCTCGAGGATTGAGCAAATTACGCTCATCGCGCAGTAGCAGCGGCTCCACGTCCAGTAACTTCGAGCAAATGGGAGAAACCTTGAACGAGATGAATCAAATTACCAAGAGCGTCGCGGAAAATACAGGACTGAGCCAAGCGCAGGTCGCACGCATCGCTTTCGGTGCAGCCGGGCATGTCGGCATCAACACTGGTTTCGCTGGAGGCCAGTTGAGAGCAAGTGCGGAGAAATCCTATCTGTCGAGTCTATCGCTACAAGAGCAGAAAGCGCTGGCCAGCATGAGCGGAGAGCAGTTGGTAGCGTTCAAGCAATTCGGCGACCGCGTATCCCGGGATACCAGTTTCTTGAACGCAGTCTCCAGCGACTCCCGCGACGCCCATGAAATGTCGTCCCGGCTCGGTTCAACTGTCGCGCGCTCCGAACGAGCCGAAGCGAGCCTCGCCGAGCGCACCAGCTTTGCCGAGCGGGTATCCTCAGCTTATGAAAAGGGCGAGTCCATTTCCATCGACATTGCACAGGATCCCCACAATCTTGAGATGTTTATGCGCTACGCCGAGGAATACGGCGGCGACAGCGCAGCGGCTCATGCCTTGATGGAATCGGAATTGGCACGGCAGTCCCTTCGCCCGAACAGGGTGTTTTCCGACGGGACGGCACTACCCGCTTCCTTTGGGAACATTCGGGATCAACATATACAGCAGCGGGGCAATACTGCGCTGACACCCGACATCACCGCTCAGCATCAATCAAATCGAGATCGAATCTCACGCTTTGGAAATGCCGCCCCATCCCAAGGGAGCGTACCGGCAGCATCACCAATCCGAGAGGAGGTTCATGCCCGCGGCAATCAAATTCGCTCAGATGCTGCATCACGCCGCGCTGACTTCGACGCCAAGGCTGAGATCATCAAAACGGATGACGGAACGCTCACAACGAAGAAATCGCTACTGGTGCAATCGGGCAAACAAGTAGGCAGAGACGCAGGAGCGACATTCGACAATGCAAAAGAGGTGGTGAACGACTTGCTCAAGAAAAAGTAAGTCATCAACCGGCGGAGCCCCGATCCCACCGATGCATTTCGCCCTCGCTGGTTCCTGGTTTCGCAAATGGTGAATGCCCTTCGTCACGCCAGTAGTTTACCGCCAGATCTTTCGATGAAGTGCCATCACTTGGTAAGCGACTATCACTCCACGCAAGGGATCGCCGCTTCTTTCCGATGCAGGCCAGAGCGCCGCAAATGGGCGCTGCGAAAAGTACGCCAACGCCCATCATCACAAGGCGGGTTCCCCAATCACTATTCATAACGGAGATCCAACCGATCAGGGCGCCCATCACAATGAATCCGATAAAAATGAGTTTTCTCATTTCGTCCTCCTGGATTCAGCCTACCTCTGACGGCGTAGCTTACAAGCCTATGGCTACCTACCCAACCAACATTTCCACTACCAAGGCCCGCCACTCCAGCTGATCTCTCATGCGGCACCCTTTTTCCTCAATACCAGCTGGATCATCGCGAACAACCGATGGAATAGGTAATCGACTTGATCCACATCGATGACGGGCACCTGATTGACCTCTGAATGACGAATCAGATGGCTATTACCTATGGATGTCAGTTCTATCGCCTCATTTTCCAATCGCTCCCGAAGAGAAGGCTCTGCAGAGGCGGCATCGAGAATGATCTTAATAGACTTTTTCTTGTCGCTGGGGTCCGCAAGGGATTTGAGCCGCTCCCACCCATCCCACAAGCGCTCTAAGGCCTCGCGGCGCACCAGAGGATTTCGGTCAGAAAACTTGGTCCGACATTCGTCCAGCATGTTGTCGAGGGTCCGGTCGCCAGTCCGAAAAGTTGTCCGTTTCAAATCCTCGCCAAGTACCGGCGGCAGGACACGCACAATACGGCCAGTCGATAACATCTCGAAGGCCACGCCATTGCGCGAAAAGATCCGATTGACCGTCGCCCGGAACTCTTCCTGCCCGGGCTGCTGATCGAAGGTGAAATGGTGATGATTGAAGAAGTCGTGGTGCTTTCCTGGGATTGGCTTGGCCACCGAAGCGTAGACAAACTCGACGAAATCCAGGATCAGTAACGTGTCCGGTGCAAAGGGCTCATGCTGCTTCAGGAAACTGTCATCCACCAACCTGGACGTTTCGAGCGGCCACGTTAATCCCGGCATTTCTGCAACGATGGAAGCGGCGATGGCATCCTGATCACAGCCGCAAATGGCTTGTCCATCTGGGCAACGCTCCGGAAAACGCAGACCGAACGCCCCGCTGTTGATCAACGCTTGCACCGTCGCCACCAAACCGGCCCAGACTTCAGGCGAAATCACCTGCTCGGTTCGAGCTCGCGGTCCGTTTTCCCGGTCACTGAAGTAGTCGTTCATGTAGGTTGTTCCTCTTGCACCAACCTCTTCGCGACCACTACGCAGTTGATGCCTTGTTTCACTCTGAGCGCGGGCCAATTCCTCATCAAGCTTTGGAGTCTCACCAAAGCGCTTGCCTGCCGCCGCTTCGTAGTAGATCTCGTCATTTACTTGGCAGATCAAGTTCGTACGCTTGGGCGATACGGGTCACCAGATCAGCGACGGTCACATTGCCAAGTTGCAGCATTTTTGGATCAATCGAGCTATCGGACGCCACCGCCGTGAGGAACCGCAACATGTCGGCGGCAATCTTCTTGTCGAGCGAAATACGTGTTGTAGGCGCCAACAGTTGTGACAGGCGCAGGATATCGTTGAGGTGTTTGCGCACATCTTTGGCGTCCACCTTGGCGCCCTGCTCTTTCCGTTCACTCAGTTCCAGCCATGCAACTGCTTTCAGCGGAATTAACCGGTCTTCACCGACCCACGGCAGACCAGCGACCTCGCGGCGTCCTTCCATGATGAAAGCGTAGTAGGCATCATCGAGCAAGATGGCGGAAAGGCTCGAGACAGCTTCGTCCAACGGTATTGGAGTGAGTTGACTGCCTTCTGCTGGCAATAATCCGTCGGGTGCCCGTGCGAACAGTTCGATCATCGCTGGATAGCGGACATCTGCAGGCTTCTGGAAGCGATAGAAGATCGGTTTTCTCATGTCGCTGGCTTGTCGGATTTCATACCCACCAGCTTCGATGAACTTCCAGAAAGCATCGCCAAAGGCTGGTGTCAACGCCTCGACGTGCAAGACGATATCAAGGTCCTTGGTAGCGCGGAATACCAACCCGGACTCTTCCATGGCCAAACTGGCAGCCGTACCGCCGATCAGGACATACTGATCGATATATGCCTCAAACCAGCTTTTAAAAACATCCAATCCTCTCACCATGGAAGCCGTTCCTTCAATTCGTCCAATGCGATCTGGGCGCGGTCGTCCGAGTTGTCTTGCAAGCTGAGCAGCAGCGACAGCGGGTCAACCGTGGCAGCGCCAGGCAAAAGGGCTGGACTGTAGCTCCACAGTTGCCATTCTTGTGCTCCGGCGATGGGTTCTGGTAACTCTCGAACGCCGACTTCAGTTGCGGCCTTCCAGTCGGCGGCACCGATTGCGTATACCGGCCACTTGGGTTCGGCCAGCATCGAATAGCATGCCAATGCGCTGAGGCCGGCCAGCCGACTGGTTACTGGGCGATCAGCATGCACCCAGATAGTTCGCTTGACTGGCGTTCGTAACACGGGCTTTGCCTGCTCCCAGATCTGTTGCGGCGGATGCTCCATGCGTAACCAGCGCGACCTACCTACGGGGTACGCAGTGGCCAGTCCGGCAACAGTGAGTTCCTTCACCACGCGAGACAGCGTCATAGGCGTATAACCCAAGGTGGAGTCCACCTGCGAGGGGTGCCATTCAGCCTCCCAAGGTTGTCGCAACAAGGCTGCAATGAGTATGGCCTGCGCGGAGGGGCTCAGAGCCGCTTCGGCCACCGGAGCGCGCTGTCGGAAGTACTCACGCAGGTCGAGACCAAGTTCAGGAAGGTAGAGTTGGTTTCCCGGAACGATGAACGGAATTTTTTGCTCAATCAGACGCCGACGTTCGTAGGAGGCCAAAGCCTCCGTGACATAAACGACGGGCTGCCCCGCTATTGCCCTCACTTTGTCCAGCCACACCCGAACTTCGCTGAGATATTGCTTTTGTCCTGCGCGCGGCATTGCCAAAACGATGTGCAGCCCCAGCAATTCAAGCTCGCTGAACTCAAAGGTGTCCCGCAAGAAATATGGCAGTTCGTCCGCGCGTCCCCACGGTCCCACCTCTAGCGTGGGTACACCCAAGACCTCGTGAAGGTACTGACAGACGGCGGTAGGAAGGGCCAACACAAGCAAGTCACCTTATAACAGTATATTAGCACGATAACACAAGTATAGTTATCGTGCCAACACTTGTTACCTTCTTACATTTTTCCCCAAGATGGCTCTGCTGGAGACTTCACGCCACGACATTTCCGGAGGTTAACGGTGACCGCACTCAACGGATCACAACTTGGCAAATCACGAACCAAACTTTGCATCCACGCAGGCAGCACATTAAAACCATCACGCAGATCTTGGCAAATCGCTGCCCCCCAATCCGAGTCGACGAGCAGTTGGCTTAGTCGGTTCACGATGCGGTCATGATCAGAAACCAGCGTGTCTTTCAGCCAATGTAGAGCCTGCACGACTCGCATGGCAGGACGACCGGCCCAATAAAGGCGACTGGGAGCAGTTTGCTTGAAGTCGATGACGAGTTGGTCGAGTTTGATCGCCCGGCGACGTGCGTCGGTATGAATGGTAACGCGAACCGGAACGGCATCCGTCAGACCAAGATCATTGGCTGCAGTCATCCCGTCCACCAGCAGCCGCAGTTGGTCGCGTCTCGCGATTGAGCTTCCCCCGAAATTTCGTTTGCCAAGGGTGACCTAAAATGGAGTCACTTTTAGAAGGCACGAAATGAAGCTACCGAAGCAGGCATACACGACCGAGTTCAAGGAGTTGGCGGTCAGGCGGGTCAAGGATGGTCAGCGCATCAGCACCGTGATCAAGGCGCTCGGATTGGGCGACCAGACCTTGCGCAACTGGGTAAAAGCGTCAGCAGAAGGCAAACTCAAGGGCGTCGGCGGGAAGGTGGTAACGCCCGAGGAAATGGAGCTATCCAGACTACGAGCCGAGAACCTGCGGCTCAAGCGGGAGTGTGAAATATTAAAAAAAGCGACGGCGTACTTCGCAAGGGATGTTCTGTGAAGTACGCCTGGATTGCCGAACAGGGCTTGAGCTACCCGCTCGTGGAAATATGCGACGTACTCGATGTCAGCATCAGTGGTTACCGTGCCTGGAAGCGTGGTGGTCGGCCGGATCGCAAGCGACTGACAGATGCCCAGATGCTGGCACTGATTCAAGCCATTCATGCCGAAATCAAGGGCGCGTATGGCAGTCCGCGCATGGTTCGCGAGCTTCGGGCACGGAGTTTCTCGGCCAGCAAGGAGCGGATCGAACGACTGATGCGTGAGAACGGCATCCGTGCCTGCCACAAGCGGCGCTACAAGTTCACAACCGATTCGAAGCACGGGCTGCCAGTGGCTGACAATCTGCTCGACAGAAACTTCACACCGACGGCACCGAATCAAGTCTGGACGTCTGACATCACCTACCTGTGGACCGACGAAGGTTGGCTGTACCTGGCCATCGTGCTCGATCTGTTTAACCGTGAAGTCGTCGGCTGGTCGCTCAAGCCGCGCATGACGGCGGACATCGTGACGGATGCACTGACCATGGCATGGTTCCGCAAGAAACCAGCGCCGGGGCTGCTGCACCACTCCGACCGGGGTAGCCAGTACGCCAGCCATGCCTTTCAGGACAAGCTCAAGGAATACGGCATGGTCTGCTCGATGAGTCGCAAAGGCAATTGCTGGGACAACGCGCCGACAGAGAGCTGGTTCAACAGCTTCAAGAACGAGAGGGTGCATGGCATTCGCTATGCCACCCATGCTGACATCAAGGCCGCCAGCTTTGAGTACATCGAGGTGTTCTACAACCGGAAACGGCAGCACTCAACGCTTGGTTACAGATCGCCGATTCAGTTCCTGGAGGACTGGCTCAGTGAGCAACAACCGGAAAAACAGGTAGCATGAAATCCACCCTTTGGCAGACGAAATACCGAGGGAACCTCAGTACGGTGATGCCCCAGGCGACGCATCCTGGTCATGTTCTGCCACCTCTATCGCACCGGCGACAAAGGCAAGGCAAGGATGAAGCTCGTCCCTACCCCCTCCTCGCTTTCGCAACGAATGGTTCCGCCCAGTTGCTGTGCTACCAGGTTGTACACAATGTTGAGACCAAGGCCGCTCCCCCCCTGGCCACGCCGTGTCGTAAAAAATGGCTCGAAAACGCGGCGCACCACAGCCTCCGGCATACCCTTGCCGTCGTCGGTGAAAACCATCTGACAAGCATGCCCGGTCGTCATCGCGCACTCGATGCGTATCGTACCGTCGCGACGCCCCTCAAAGCCGTGGATCACCGCGTTCAGGATGATATTCGTCGCCACCTGGGCCAGCGCCCCCGGAAAACTGTCGAAAACGATCGTCCCCGCCACGTTGATCTCGACCCGATGCCCCCCCTTGCGCAAGACGGACGACAGGCTGCTGACCACTTCGCCAAGATAAGCATCCAGGTCGAAGGGGCGGCGGACGTCACTCGATTGGTCGACCGCAATGCGCTTGAAACTGTCGATCAGGCCGGCCGCCCGATGCAGATTGCCCACCGCATGGCGCAGACTATCGGTGCCGACCCCGAGAAACTTCTGAAAATCGTCGTGGCTCAACTTGCCCGCATCGAATTTTCCTTTCAGCACATTCAACTTGTCCTGAAGATGGGTGACGATGGTGTAAGCCAAACCCAGTGGCGTATTGACTTCATGCGCCACGCCGGCCACCAGACCGCCGAGGGCGGCCATTTTTTCGGACTGCACCAGTTCGTCCTGAGCCTTGCGCAGCATGTCGATCGTCGTAGTGAGCTCCGAATTGGTGTGCGTCAGTGCCGCGGTTCGCTCGGTAACGAGTTGCTGCAGCAAGGTCTGCGACTCCCTTGCCTGATCCTCCTGCGCCCGTAGCAGCCGAACAAACTCGTCGGCAACCGCATTGAAATTGCTGGCAACGACATAGAACTCGTCCTGCGACTCAATCTGGATACGCTGCTCCAACTGGCCTTCGCTGAAAGCCAGCGAACCTTTTTCAAGGGCATTGAGTGCTTGACGAATCCCGAGCACCGTACCCAACACGAAATACCCCACACCCAGCGCCGACAGCAGCATCGCGCCCAGCATGATCAGTCCCAGCATGCGCTCGCGGGTCAGCCGTCCCTCCAAATGACGATCGGTAGCCACGACCAGGGACTGGAGCAGGGAAAATCCCTTTCGAATATCGTTTTCGGACAGGGTACCGCCACGCACATAATCCTGCACGATGGCAAACCAGGTGTTGAACTCCGCCATGGCGCGCGTATCGAGCCCCCCAAGGCTCTGCAAGCGAACCACGCCTTGCCGGACACGTTCCTGGCTGTCCGTTACGATCAACTGGGCGCCTGCCGCGTAGGTCAGCAGTTCCTCGTTGTTCAGCGAAGCGGCCGCATATTGCTTGGCAATGTTTTCCAGCAACAAGGGGAAATCGCGAATCAAGGTATTGCCAACCACATTGATTTCCGCATCCCCCAGCATGCCGGAGTTTCTGGCGCCGGACTCCATGTTCTCGAGCACGGACTGAGAAAGCATGGTGTAGGCGACAAATCGGCGATCCGGAGAGGTCGAGTTCTCAAGCCCCGCCACCTGAGCCGCCGCGACGGACAACTGACCAGGGTTTTTTCGGGAGAAAGTCTCGGGAAAAACGCCTCGGGAACGCACCAGAACATTGTCTGGCGTTATCGTAGCGCCCGCCCCCGAGCCAAATCGCTGACGGCTGTCGACCACCTCCTCCCAGAAGGCAACTTGCCGCTCCAGAAGATGCAGGCTTTCCCGCTCGTTCTCGGTGATACCGATCGACTCGGACAACATGACATAACTCAGTACGGAAAGCAGCGCCAGCAACGCCGCAACGACCACCGCCCCCCATACGGTCTTGCGAGCAAAACTGAGTCGATTGGCAAGGCGAATGGCAGGTTGAGCAAGCCTGTGAAGACTATCGGTCATGAATTCAGTGGATCTGTGTTTGGTCTGCATAGTATGCCCCCTCTGGAGCCGCGCTCGCTTTCAACCGGGCACCATCAGGCTGTGCTCATCGTCTTCGTCATACCTCGAAACGAAAACGACGGGAATGTTTGCCGTCGACGGAGTCGACTTCAGTAGTCAGGGCACAAACCCGATCTCTCGGACCGACCGGTTGACCTGCTCGCGAGGGACATAACCAATGGCGCCTGGTGTCGTTGCCACGCGCTGCAGCATCTCGGCCACGGAATCGACCTCCCGGGGCGGGAAGCCCGAACCGGAAAATATCAGGCGCGCCCGAACGGTCCGGACCTGGGCCAGGGAGCGTTCAAGAAAGCGCTGGTAGAACTCGTCCTTGAGTGCCGCGCTGCCGCTGAAATCGACGGGCACGACAGGGATCCCGTCCGGCCAGACGGCTGGCGGCCCCAGAAAAATATTGAAAAGATTCGTGCGCGACAGCGAAACCGCCGCCACAGATGGATTGGCGATCAACACCACTTCACCGGACGATGCGGCCAGCGGGAACAGGCAGAAAAACGCCACGCACAGGATTCTGGACATGACCATGTTCAGAAGGTCATATCGAGGACGACGCTGAACAAATTTCCGGCCGGCGGATCGACCCGCCCGGCCAGCCCGGGCGCGACGGCCGCCGAATACCTGGCGTGCAGGCGCTCATATTGCAGTTTGAGTGCCAGGTTGTCGGCCACGTCGATACGGACGCCAAGCCCTTCCGAACGCATCGTCACATCGGCAGTCTGGCGCAGATAGGCAATCTGTCCCTGCATGGCGGTCAGACCGGCATCGAAAGCGGCACTGCCGGTAGGCGCGAAGGCCGTTGCGTCCATCGGCTGCGGCCGACTGCTCTGGTGCGACGCCGTTACGTAGGGCGTCCAACGTCCGAACGAGCGGCCAACAGTCAGCTGCCAGGCAGCACCGCTGGGGGTAATCTTCGATCTTGACTCGAAATGGGTCCACTCACCGATCACCCGCCATGCGTCCGGAGACCACTCGAAGCCCAGGCTGGTATAGACCGACCGCGCATCCAGCGGATCGAAAAAATCGCCCAGCGCGTCGGCCTGAGCACTACGGAAAAACGCCGAACGCAAGGTGCCGGACATCTGCGTCAGGCCGGCATTGAGCGCATCGAGGTCCGGCGATTGGAACGAAAAATGCGGTATCACCGTATGCGCCAGCCGCGCCGAGAAATCGCCGTTACGCAACGACAAGGCCAAGCCGCGCATCTGCCGCCCTCTGATTTTGATATCCCTGGCGTCATCCGGGTGTACCCGGTTCTCGTACCCGATGCCGCCATAATAGGCCTGGAGGCCAAGTTCCGCCGACGGCAGCGTCCACCGCCACGTTGCATCGATACCGTCGAACGACGGCATCGCGTTCACCTTCATATAGATCGGTAACGGCGGACGGACAGCCAGATTGGCATAGCCGACGTTGATGACGTCGGAATCCCTGAACAGCGGGGAAGTGATGCGCCCGACGCGAACCGTCGGTCCGTCCTCGAACTGGTGGCGCCAGAACCCCAGGGTCAGGCGCGGCGCCCAATCGTCACCGGCCCGCGCGACAGCCTGCGCGATCAGCGCGTCGCTGGCGGAAAACCGGAAAGTCGCCTGCCCGCCGATCAGCGAATCCAGATTGGGCGACCACTGATCGAAAACCGGATTTTTCTGCGCAAGGTTGGACACGACACCGACCTCGGCGCTGCTTCCGCGCGCCAGGCCGAGCGTTGCGAATCCCTGGAAAGACGCAAATTCGTCCGGCACATCGAACGCGCGGGCGGACGGTGCCGCCAGCAGCAGGAAAGCCGACAGCGTAGCGGAGACGAGCGTCGCAGAGTCCAGGCCGATGGCACGTCGCCGCCGCCCCCATCCGCCCACGTCAAAACGTGGCAAAAACACCCCGGTTCCGTAAAAAGACTTTGACTAGCACGGGATCGAAATAATAACCGGCAGCCGCCGCCACCAGATCGAATGCATCCTTTCGCGTCGCGGCAGGCGGATTGCCGTCCGGCCTGAAATTAACGCAGGTATCAAAAAAATCGACAATCGCGACAATGCGCGCGGCAACCGGAATGGCGCTGCCAGACAGGCCGGCCGGATAACCCTGTCCATCCCACGCCTCGTGGTGATGCAGCGCGATCTGAGCGGCCATTTTGGCGGCCTCGCTGGCATTCACGCCGAACCCCTGCAGGAACTCCCCGCCCCAGAGCGCATGCTCCCCGGCCCGCTGTCGCTTGTCGCGACCCGACTCATACCACCCGGACGAACCCGAAGGCGCCACAAACATCTTGCCGATATCGTGCAATTCCGCCGCCTGCCCGATCGCTTCGCAAAAGTCCCGGCGCATATCGGCACGCTCGGCAAGCAGACGGGCCAGGCACCCGATCCGCTCGACATGGCCGACAGCCCCGTCTTCGCCCCACTCTCGTGTCTCGGCCAGGACGGCGAGTTGGCGCAGGAAACCGAAGAAATCGATGGCATCGTCGCCGGCTGCCACTCCGGCCAAGGCCTGCGCTCCCGGCAGCGCCGCCGTCCCGCGCTGCCGGTAAGGCGCGAGATGCGCCAAGGCGCGGATTGCCTGGCGCTGCGCCGCCTGGTTCTTTTCGAGGAGCAGCAAATTGTCCAGCGCCGACGTGGCATTCAGACGAAACAGTTCAACCAGTGCTCGCTCCAGATCGCTTGCCTCCTTTGCCATCTCGGCGCACAGCACATGCGGCTTCGCGTAGCGGGTTGCCAGCGAGACGATCACGGCGGCATCGCGGAACGGCTCCTGGTCGGAAGCCGCGCCGCACTCGATAATGGATGCCAGCATTCGCCCGGCCAGTTCCTCGCCGGCGCCGATCGAGGCCAGCAGCGCCGGCGAATTTCCGCCGTCGGCATAGAATGCCGCGGTCGCCTCGACATCGAGCACCCTGCACAATTGCGGCAAGGCGATTTGCGCGAACCGGCCGACCGAGCCAGCCCCAAACAGTTCCCCGGCTGCATCGAGCATGCGCGCCACCCCCCGCCGTTGCCGGTCGAGATCGATGATGTCGCGATAGCTGCGTAGCGCGGTGGTCATCGCCGAATACAGCTTGAGCGCGGAAAGCTCGGTCTTCGCCTTGTAGTCGTTGATATCGTAGCGGGTAATGACTTCGCGCTCGGGTGCCGCGCCTGGCTGCCCGGTCCGCAGGATGATCCGGACGAAACGGTTGCCCATCGCCTCGCGGATATGGCGTACCAGACGCAGCCCGGCATCCTCGGTTTCCATCACGACATCGATCAGCGCCACCGCAATATCGGGGTAGTTCGCGAAGGCGGTCATCGCCTCCGTCCCGGTATAGGCATGCAGAAACTCCAGCCTCCGCCCATCGAATTCGAAGTCGTCCAACACCAAGCCGGTCACGCTGTGCACGTCGACCTCGTCATCAACCACCAGGATGCGCCAGGGTGGCGCACCGGCCGGTGCAGCCATCGATGCCCCGGCCTGTTGCAAAGATCCGTCATCCATATTGTCGGCTCCCCACGCTGCCAATCTCAACCATGGCGTCGGAATAACCTTCGGCCACTTCCATGAAGTCGCCCGCCACCAGCAAAAATGCCGCCACCACGTCCGGATCGAAATCCCGGCCGCTACCCTTGCGTATCGCCTCCACCGCATCGGCATGCTCCACCGGCAGCGAGTAAACACGGCGGGCGGTCGCCATGTCGTAGGCATCGGCCAGCGCCATCAACCGGGCCGCTACCGGAATATTCTCGCCGGTCAAGCCCCCCGGATAGCCACTGCCATCCCATTTTTCGTGGTGGCCGCCAGCGATTTCCCGGGCAACCGCCAGGAAGGGACTTTCGCCGCCGATCCGCCGCTCGGCCGCCAACAGCGCATCGCGCCCGATCGTCGTATGTCGCTTCATGATTTCAAACTCCTCCACGGTCAACGGCTCGGTTTTGAGCAAAACCCGGTCCGGAATCCCGATTTTTCCAATATCGTGCAAGGGCACCGACTTGACCAGCACGTCGACATAACACGCATCGGACATCATGGGAAAGCGGGGGTTGTCACCCAGTTGGCCGGCAAGCAGGCGCACGTAATGCTGGACGCGCACAATGTGATTGACCCCCTCGTTATCGCGCGAACTGGCCAAGCTAGCCATCGCCAGCAAGGCGGCATCGCGCACCTGCTCGACCGCCACTCGCTCATGTTCAAGTCCGGTGAAATCCCGGTAAGCGCGCAACGCCGTGGTCAGCGCCGTGCCGAGTTTCAGGGCCGACAATTCCGTCTTTGCCTTGTAGTCGTTGATATCGTAGCGAGCAACGACATCGGCCTCGGGCGCCATTCCCGGCTGCCCCGTGCGCAGGATGAGCCGTACGGCATGGTTGTTCAGCACATTGCGCACATGCTCCACGACATGCAACCCGGCATCGTTGCTCTCCATCATCACATCGAGCAGCGCCACCGCGATATCCGGGTGATCCGTAAATACCTCGATTGCCTCCCGCCCCGAATAGGCATGCAGCAAATCCAGCGCACGGCCATCGAACCGAAAATCGGCCAATACCAGATTCGTCACGCTATGCACTTCGACATCGTCGTCAACCACCAGGATTTTCCACGGCGCCGACGGTGGCGACATTGTGGGCAAGACGCCCACATCGAGCAGATCGGCCAACCATAACCTGCGATCGCCGTCACGCTTGTCACTCTCTTTCATACGACCTCCAAGTCACCTAAAAATTGCCGGGCGATGGCGGCAAAACGATCTCCGCACGCCAGAAAAGCATCGACGACATCGGGATCGAAATCGCGCCCTTTCCCCTCGACGATCAACACCACCGCCCGGTCATGCGAGAACGCCGGCTTGTAGTCCCGCCGACTGATCAAGGCATCGTAAACATCGGCCACACTCATGAGCCGCGCCGACAAGGGAATATCGTCGCCCGACAACCCTTCGGGATAACCCGAACCATTCCATTTTTCGTGATGCGAACCCGCCACCTCGCGCGCCAGATAAAGAAAGGAATTCGAAGTCCCGACCTGGCTCTCGGCTGCCAATATGGCATCGCGTCCGAGAACTGCATGCGTCTTCATGATCTCGAACTCCTCGGCAGTCAGCCGCCCCGGCTTGCGCAGCACTGCATCCGGAATCCCGACCTTGCCGATATCGTGGAGCGGCACCGACTTGCACAACAAGTCGATCCACGCCTCATCCAGCAATTCGGGACAGCGCAGATTTCCCTTCATATGCTCTGCCAGAATCCGCACGTAGTGCTGAGTCCGGCGAATATGATTACCCGTATCATTGTCCCGGGTCTCCGCCAGCATCGCGACCACCAGGATGGTCGTATCGTGGGCGATCTCGATTTCTTCGGTGCGGCGCCTGACCTCATCCTCCAGCCCCGAATTCCGGCTCTGCAGGATGCGCCTCGCCCGGGAGAGCGCGAGATGCGTCTCCACCCGCGCCAGCAAGACCGGCGAACTCACCGGCTTGGCGATGTAATCCACCGCGCCGGCACGCAGCCCCATTTCCTCGTCGTCCGCCGACTGGGTCCCGGCCAGAAAAATCACCGGCAGATGCGCCGCCAGAGGATCCTCCTTGAGTTGGCGACAAACCTCGTAAACATCCATTCCCGGCATCTCGACATCGAGCAACACCAAATCCGGCGGCGCCTCGGAAAGCACAATCCGCAAGGCCTTCTCGCCATCCGTGGCAATCCTGGTACGATAACTTCCCCGCAGAAGCGACGAAATCAGCGCGATATTATCGGCCGAACCATCAACCACCAGCACGGTGGGAATATCCGATACCTGCGCCATTAGCCAGCCTCCACACACAATCCTGCATTCACTATCCACGCTCCCCGACACCAACGCCCCGACAACCCAAGATCCGTCCTCTGAATTGATCGGTGGCACCGCCAAATTCAGTGATGTTGGCGCACAGGATATCCTCGCGGCATCAGCATGGGTATATACCTGATGACATGGGTCGAACGGCACCCAATCGCTTGCGAGAGTCCTTCGGCAGTCAGCCGCTGGACACATCGACATGCCGCCAGGGAGTGCCACACCCATGATCGACACCCCCGTCGCCCGTCGCGCACAGGATTGAATTTGGCCGAATTTCGCGGTCGACCGCAGCAATCGCACCTTCTTTCGTCACCTGCAATCTAAATTGGCCGCTGTCGCAGCCACTCATGGCGCTGTCCCGCGAGCCCCCAGGGTTCTACCGCTACGCCCGCATCATGGAAGAAGCGTCCGAAGCCGAACGCTGCAAGGCATCGCGGCCCGACGACGGCATGGCCGAGCTCTCCGAGTGGCCGGCACCTTGAGCTTGGTGATGCCCCAGGACCAGACCTGGTTGGGCGCCGCGGCAAGCCGTCGTCATCTGAATATGACAAGGGGTGCCAAGGGCTTAGCTTCCTGGTGCGACAAGCTCGGAAGCCTCGCCTCGGAAGATGTCCATATCCACTGGCGCATTCACGTTTTCGAGCAAGGTGTAGGTATTGGCTCGTTGCCAAAACCGGTAGCCCACATCGCGCCACGCCTCGGGCAAGGTGGGCTGTTCGCGCGAAGTCCAATCAGCCACCCATAGGGGATAGTCGCTGAATCGCGGATCGTTCAGGTATATGTTTCCCACGTCCGCATTGGTGTAGAGAATGGGTGTGCGGCCGGTCGCCTGCTGCAAGAGGTCCAGCAGTACGAGCACATCCGCCTGCAGCTGTGCAACCGATTTGTTCTGCGTCTGGCCGGCGAAGCTCAATTCTTCAATGTCCACAATGGGTGCCATGCGCAAAGGGTGAGGGTCGCCAAAGACCCTCAAAAATGCATCTGCCTGCCCTTGTGCGGTGTGTGCAGCCAAGTAGAAGTGGTAGGCGCCGTGAACCACCTTGTTTTGTTTCAAGCGGCTCCAGCCATGGTCGAAGCTGGGGTCCTTTTGCAAGCCATAGGTCGCGCGAAGAATGACGAACGAAACAGTGTTTGTGGCCAAAGCTGCATCGAGGTACTGCGCATTCCATTTCGATAGATCAATGCCTTGCACGTTGGTCGGTTGTGTCTCGGGGGCGGAGGGCGTGCCGATGCTCGATGCGGATTGAGGTGGCCCGGGTGAATCGCTGGTGGTGGCCACCTGCGAGATCCCAGAGAGTACCCCCGCCGCGGGGTTGGGTCTAGGTACCGTATCGATCTTCCGTTGCTCGGGCACCGCGATTGGGCCAGGGTGCATGCCATGCCACGCCCACCAACCGAGCGCCACGAGGGCGATCGCCAATGCCGGCACCAGCAGCACGCCCGCGAGGAATGAAGCCGCGCCCCCTCCCTTTCCCGGTGGCACCCCCCTGTGGGTGCATCTGTTGGTCCTGACCGTTGCCGAGCGGTTGGGGCCACTGGACGCCCCGGCGTCACGCCCGATTTTGGCGCAGTTTTCCAGACCACGGCCAGGTCCACCAAGCGGCGGCTGGGGTATACCGTGCCGCCGACTTGGCTGTGCACCAAGCGGTATAGGTCGCCTGTCAGGTGCATCCCTTTGTAGATGACGTTGTTGTCGGTGTCCTGGATGACGTTGGGATGGAAGCTGAAGTCGCCCTGGCTGTTCAGTGCTAGGTGGGCTGGGCAAGCGTGAGGGTTCTCAAACAGCTCACCCACGAAATGCAAAACATGGCCCTGTTGCGGTTCATCGTGGGTCACCACGATCAGGCCCTGCTCGCGAAGCATTGCCCATAACGTGAGGAGATCGATCAACGCTCTCAGCTCGGCCTGACGACGGCTGGGGTCGTCGAAGGCGTTGACCTTGAGATAGAAGTAGCCGAACGCACCCTGGGGCTGCAAGATCAGTGCGCGCTCGGTTTGTGTGTTGAAGAACTCGGATGCCCAGAATGCATCGGTGCTGACACTCAGGCCGGCACAACTCGTCAGCAACCGGTCTATCAGTTGGCGCTCGGCAGCAAAAAAAGCTCTCATGCCCATGATCGGGTTGATCGTCCCTCAGATAGGGATGGACTGTGTGCTGGTGGGGCCTCCGGCGGGTACGGCGTCCAAGTCGTACGGGGTCGCGGCAAAGGCCACGTAGTGGCGACTGTTGAAGGTCCAATGGGCGCCCGTCCATTGCAAGAAGTTGGTGACCACGCGAATACCCACGCCCTGCGGGGTGACGACACAAAACGGGTAGTTGTGCGGGTTGTAGTTGGCCACTACCGGTGCCACAGCCCAGGCGGGCGGTGCTGCACCTGCACTCACCGCACCATCCACATAGGCCGCAAAACGCACCGTGTACCCGGCGGCCTGCCAAGCAGCGAGCGTGCGGTGGTCGTGGTCGTGCAGAACGCGCAGATGCCCCGGGGCCAAGGCCGCAGGGGCACCTGGCGGCACTGCGCTAGCGACAATCAATGAGCAGCCGTTCATCCCGGTGGTGAACAGTGTGTGCGCATCGGCGTCGCCGGGGGCCGCAACGATATCGCAATACGGCAGCACGTTGAACGCGTCGCCGCCATTGCCTGCACGGCAGTACAGCGCGTCGATGCTATTAAGCACGCCACCGGGGGGTGGCAGCACTACCACCGGGGGGCCGCCTACAGGCTGCATGCGCAGCATGGGCAAAGCGCCCGGCGCCGGGCCGGCGGCGCCTGCGGTGACTGTGGACAACGTGAAGTGCGTGCGCAGGTTGTTCACAGCAGGAATGCCACCGGGCGCGATGTCGTTCAGCACGAGGGGGTGAGCAACGATGAAGACGACGGGGCCAGCGTGGAAGGCGTGAGTATCGTCTTGCATGGAGGTTCCTGGTAGTGAGGTAGGGGGCGGCGTTAACCTGCAGATGCCGGCGCTGGCGCGGAAGTGCCACCCGAGGTGCCGCTGTCATCGCCTCCAATGCTCAGAAACTTGCCAGGGTAGTACTTGGTCATCCACATCTGCGCCAGTTGGGAGCGCGTGATGGGTTTGAGGTAATAGTTGATGGGCACGCCGATATTGCCGGCCAGGCACTTCTGCACGTAGTCGTCCAAAGCGTCCATCACCGAATTTGTGTCCAGCATCTTGTTTTGTTGGTTGTCGATGTCGGCCAGCCCGCTCAAAGTAGCTGAGATCTTTGAGTTCTGCAGTGCGATCATTTGCGCGCCGGTTCGCGCGGCGGAGGCAGAGGCGTCCACAGAGTCTTGCGCCGACGCGGTGGCGTTCTGCAACTTCATCAACGCGGCCATCGACTTGGCGCCGTCGTCGTCGCTGAAACCCTTGACTCCCATGCGCACCTCGTTGGACTTGATGGACGGGATGGAGCCCATGGTGACCAGCGAGCAGTGCGAAGTGATGTTTTGGGCGCTGAGCAGGTTCTTCGCGTCATTGGAAAAACTCTGCTCCACGCCAAAACCGCCACTGGCATCGGCGAACCACTCCGACACCTTGAACTGGCCCTGCAGTTTGCTGGCGACCGAGTACATCTCCTCGCTGCTGGTGGTTTTTGTGGTGTTGAGCACATGCACCATGCCCACGAAGCTGGAGCCGTAGGTGGCGCCGGAGCAGCGTGAGCGCCTTTTCTTCCTTCGTATCTGCCTGCTGGGCGATCTTGGAGATGTCGGCCAGGCTGTCGGGTTTGATCATTGCGTCCGGGAACAAGCTGTTCCACACCCGGACCGCCTTGTCCACGTCCAGGATGAAAGGCGCGAGCAAGACCGCGTCCTTGTGCGTGCAGGTAGCCGAGATCACTAGCGTGCCGGCGATGCTGTGGTTGTCCATCTGGCTGTTGACCTGAGATGAGGCGGAGGAACTGGCCTGAGAAGAGAAGTCATCACCGAAGTAGCTCACTTCATCGCTCACGAACGCACTCACCGTGGCGGCGTGCGTGTTGGAATTCTGCGCGTTCTGCTCAACCGCGAAGTACTGCACGTTCAGCCGCATGGAGTCGGCCGACAGAGGCATGGTCTTGATTTGGGTACGGTTGTTGTAGTCGATGGGACTTTCGATGGAATCGTTGACGCCCCGCAGCGTGGCTTTGAGCGGTTGAATGGCCTTGAGCGAGGCGATCTTGGCCTTGCTGAAATCGCCGGCGGCCGCGGCGATGTCTTTACCGGTGTCGGCGCTGGCTTTCACCACTTCGCCCGGATCCACCCCCATGTTGATGAGCTCCTGAGTAGTCATGTCCAGCGATCGCTTGAGCGCGATCAGCGAGTTCAAGGTGTCTTCGGCCGCGTCGGCTGGCGCCTGGGCAGCGGCGATTTGCTCCAGCACTTTCAAGCGGTCCAACGACACCACATTGCCCAGTGCCAAGGCGGGGTCATACGGAATGGTGGATGGCATGGCAGGTTCCTGTAAATCAATTAACTGAATAAAAAGGGGTGCTGGTCGATGGCCAAGGCGCCCCGCCAGGCGGCTTTATGAGAGGCGGACCAAACTCAAAAGCCAAAATTCAAACATCGACAAAGCCTTGTTTGAAGCATCGTATCGCTCAGCGTCGGTGCGTCGTTGACCGCCGTGACGTTAATCGTCATGGCGTTGGCGTTGGCGTTGGCGTTGGCGTTGGCGTTGGCGTTCATCAATATCATCCTTGTAACTCTGGCAAATGAAAATCAGCACTCGGCGGCACCGCCAAGTTCAATAATGTTGGCGCCTCGTGTGGTGCTTGCGAAATCCTGATCGTTTTGTAGGTCGGGCTTCAGCCCGACCTACAAAGGTTCCGCCAATTCGCAAGTACACCACTAGGGAAACGCTGAACAAATCACTTTGCCGCGAAGTGGAGGCAGGCGAGGCTGTTTTGATTGGTAAGCAGGCTGATTTTTGCTGTCAAGCACCTGTTTTTTCGGGTTGTTTTGCTAATTTTCCGTTCTCAGGACGCACCTTGGGTGTTGGCGTCGAGTAGCCAACGACGTGCCAGCACCAGATTGGCAAAGCCGAACAGCGAGAAGAGCTGAGCCGTGTTCTTGGCCAGCCCGCGGTAGCGAGTCTTGCGATGACCGAAGAGGTTCTTCACCACATGGAACGGATGCTCGACCTTGGCCCGGATGCTGGCTTTGGCTTGTTCGATCCGTTCGAGCAAGTCGCCCAGTGGCGTCCCCGGCAGTGTCTTGCGCTTGCCCGGACGCATGGCGACATGCCAGGTCACCGGGACTTCCAGACTCTCTCCCCGCTTCTCGACGCCTAGGTAGCCCGCATCGCCAAAAGCATCGGTTTCGTCCCCGTGCAGGAGCGCCTGGGCCTGCGTCACGTCGCTCACGTTGGCGGCGGTGCCAATCACCGTATGCACCAGTCCGGACTGGGCATCAACGCCGATATGCGCCTTCATACCGAAATGCCATTGATTGCCTTTCTTCGTCTGGTGCATCTCCTCATCCCTTTTGCCTTCCCGGTTCTTGGTCGAGGGCGGCGCGGCGATCAGGGTGGCGTCAACGATCGTGCCTTCCCGCAGGAGCAGACCTTTCTGGGCCAGATGGGCGTTGATGGTATTGAAGATGGATTCGGTCAGTTGGTGCGTTTCCAGCAGGCGGCGGAACTTGAGCAAAGTCGTGGCATCCGGGGCCGCTTCCCGCGCCAGGTCGATCCCGACAAAGCGGCGGATGGCCTGGCTGTCGTATAGGGCGTCCTCAACGCCTTCATCCGAGAGCCCGAAACATTGCTGCGCCACGTACATGCGCAGCATCCGGGTAAGCCCAATGGGCGGGCGACCACGACCACCCGAACTCGGATAGAAGGGGGTGATCGTCCGCTCCAGCTCCGCCCACGGGGTCACCGCTTCAATTTCCCCCAGAAACCGGTCCCGCCGCGTCTGCTTCTTCTTCGCGGCGTATTCCAGTTCGGAAAAACTCGCTTGTTTCGTCATCTCGCCTATCCGCTGTCACTCTTCCTGCATTTTCTCATTCTGACGCCATCGCTGCTCAAGGGAACTTAATAAATCAGCGTTTCCCTAGCATATCTTCGCGGTATTGGTTTGGGTATATGCCTGCCGGCACAGGCCAAACGGCATTCGACCGCTTGCGAGAGTCCTTCGGTAGTCAGCCGCTGGGCACATCGACATGCCGCCGACAAGCGCTGCAAGATCTACACCGCCCGTCGTGTACAGTTTCGAATTTGGCCGAATTTCGCGGTCGACCGCAGCACGGCATCCGGCACCAAGACCGGTTGCACCGACTTCCGCAGCGGCATGACCGAACTATGTCGTGTTGCCCCCGCGAAAGTGGGCCGAAGCGCCATCGATCGCCACACATGCCGTAGCGATGGCAGCACCGCGGCTCGGAAAGGCAGGTGCATTAATCCCTATTCCCATTCGCCCATTCGCGCCTGACAATAGAAATTAGTTGCGGAGATGTACCTTAGCAAGCGCCCGGCACACCCAAACCGCATTACATCGCAGTCGCAAGGGACACCCCATAAGACGCACGTCGTGAACAGATCGGTCTTAAGAAGGAGCATTCACATGATCACCACTAAACGCGATAACGAGTATGTCAGCGAAGCTGGCCGACAGGTCATTCAAAGCATCGGAAATCTCATCGGCTCGGCCTATGCCGACACGCTCATCGGCGACGCCGGCAGCAACGTGCTGGAGGGTGGCGCGGGAGCCGACCACCTGGACGGCGGCGCGGGCACGGATACGGCCAGCTATGCCGGTTCCTCGACCGGCGTCACGGTGCGTCTGGGTCATCAGGCCGGTGATTCACTGACGAGGTTGGTTGGCGAACAATTCACCGCCCTGGGCGGACTGGCCGCAGAGACCGCGCTGGATGCGATCCGACTCAAGTCCGCCACGATGCACGGTACTTGGTTCGGAAATGCAACCGTGACTCCCATTGTCAGCACCAACGCCGCGCTGACCAACGACAACCAGGTGACGTGGATTTATGGTGCTAGTAACAGTATCGGTACTAATAACCCTATCTATACCAGAGCGGTGCGAATCGAACTGCATAAGGGCAGCAATGGACAGATCGAATACAAGGCGACAGCGTGGTACAGAAGTGGATCTCATGCCGATACGTTGGCCTCGGACCTTGTTGGCGGCGCTGACTGGACCAACGCACCCTACGCGGTCAACCCATCTGATGGGGGATACGGTTTGGCCGGTGTGGGGTTTGAAGCGCTTAGTTTCGCGCACGGAGGCGATGCCGAAGGCGACCGGCTCGCCAACATCGAGAACCTGACCGGCTCGGCCTACGCCGACACGCTCATCGGCGACGCCGGCAACAACGTGCTGGACGGCGGTGCCGGCGCCGATCGCCTGGACGGCGGTGCGGGCACGGACACGGCCAGCTATGCCGGCTCATCGGCCGGGGTGACGGTGGATCTGTCCCAGCCACCACGGCAGGACCTCACCGCCTGGCTGCGGGCAAACAAACCGGGGCAATTGCAGGCAACACAAAGCTCTCTCTACGCGGCCGGGTTTGCTGCCTCGTTGGCCATAGACGGTGTCGCCAATGAGACCAACCACACCAGGAATGGTGCCGCCGAGTGGCTGCAGATCGACCTGGGTGCCAGCTATGCCGTGGACCGCATCGAGTTGTACAACCGCCAAGATTGGAGCGGCGAGCGCCTGAACAACGCCACCGTGGAGTTGCTCGATGCCGCGGGCCATGTCGTGCAGTCGTTGGGCACGATCAGTGGCGCCTCTGCCGCCAGCCAGCATGCGTTCGAGGCGAACCAAACGGCACGCTACGTGCGCATCAACCACAGCAACCAGTACCTGCATGTGGCGGAGGTCAAGGTCTTCGGCGACACGGCTCACGGAGGCGATGCCGAAGGCGACCGGCTCGCCAACATCGAGAACCTGACCGGCTCGGCCTACGCCGACACGCTCATCGGCGACGCCGGCAACAACGTGCTGGACGGCGGTGCGGGCGCCGATCTGCTTGACGGTGGTGCCGGCAACGATACGGTGGATTACAGTCAATCGACAGAAGCGGTGACTGTTAACCTTGCCGGGGGAAAAACGTTCAACTTGACGGAAAGGCTGCGAGCGGCAGGAAAATTGAGCGCCAGTGCCAGTTCGCAATGGAGCGGCTATGCGGCATCCAACGTTATCGACGGCAACACGGATTATATGCACAGCGCCATAACCGATTACGCATGGGGAGGGAAAACCCAGTGGATCGAAGTGGATCTGGGCAAAAGCTATGATCTTGAGCGGGTGGAAATATTTATCGCGCAGGCACAGTATGTCCAGTCTGTTGGCGCGCGGGTTTTGCTGCTTGATGAAAACCACCAGCAGGTCAAGGAGTTAGGCACCATCGCCAACAATTGGACGCCTTCCCATAGCTACGACGTTTCCGACACCAGCGGGCGTTATATCCGCGTTGAAAAAGCCAATGGCCATTATCTGAATATCGCCGAAATCAAGGTTCATGGGAGCGTTGGTCAGGGTGGTTTTGCCGAAGGTGATGGCTATGCAAGCATTGAAAATGTGATCGGCTCGGCCTATGACGATACACTGGTTGGCGATGCGAGCGCCAATAAGCTTGAAGGCGGTGCGGGCAACGATACATTTATCGGCGGTGCCGGGGACGACAGGCTCATCGGCGGTGATGGAACCGATACGGTGGATTACAGCCGGTCGAATACGGCAGTCACAATCAGCCTTGCCGAAAAAGAGTTCAACCTGACGAATGAGCTGCGCGCGTTAGGCAAATTGCGCGCCAGCGCCAGTTCCGAGAACGAATGGATGAAAATCTTCCCGCCGCAAAACATTATCGACGGCGATATTTACACGGACGCCATAGCCAATACTTTGCTAATCCCCCAATGGTTCGAGGTCGATCTGGGGGCGAGCTTTGAGCTGACTAAAGTGGACATATATCGCTCTGCATCTGCCGACTACTATACGAGAGGCGCGCGCGCTTTACTGCTGAACGAGGACCGTGAAGTGGTCAGCGAATTGGGAACCCTTGAGACACTTTTTAGTGTTCCATTATATCCGGCCATGCAGCACAGCTATGATGTCGAGAACCTAACGGCGCGTTTCATTCGCGTCGAAAAGCACAACGGCTACAACATGAGCATCGGCGAGGTTGTGGTTCATGGCATCCACAAGGGAGGCTTCGGTGGCGATGTCGGAGCCGATCGCTATGAAAGCATCGAAAACGCGATCGGCTCGGCCTATAGTGACACACTGGTTGGCGATGCAGGCGCCAATAGGCTCGAAGGCGGTGCGGGCAGCGACTCGCTTACTGGCGGTCGCGGCGCAGATGTCTTTGTGTTTGGCGTAAGCAGCCTGGATGGTGCGACCGACATCATCACGGATTTTGCCGCGACAGGCGTCGCCGATCACGACATCCTGTCATTCGAAGGGGCACTTCAGGGATATGGTGGCGGCTCGCTGGCGTCATGGCTCCAACTCACCGAGGGAACCATCCGGGTCGATCGGGAAGGCCAGGGAAATTTCGACAATCCCGAATTGAAGATTGCTTTTAACAACAATCCCTTTGGCAGTTTTGCGGATGCAGACGCCATGCGGGTGTCGGGTGTATTGGTGGCTTAACGTCAATCGCGGCACCGCACACCAATCGCGGTGCCATTTCAATTTCAAGGCTCGGCCGAGATTTCGGTGGCAAGCGCGTCGTATCAAGACGCCATAGGGTTACCCGGCCGCGCCGGCGTATTTTCCGGACTTGCAGTGGATACGCTTGCGCCGACACTAACCATCTCGACATCCAGTAGCAAACTGGGCTTGGGTGGCTATGGAGATTTGATTTTGCCGGTCGTCGCCAATGGGCAGACGTATTACTATTGGGATATCAATGGAAATGGGCTAGCCGACGACCAGGTAAGTCATAACTGGCTGGACGGTATCTTCAAATACGCAAGTGACTTTGTAACGCCAGGCCCAGGCCCAAACTCCTGGCCCCCCCGAGTCCACTGATACGTACCGCTATGCAATCCTTGGTGACGTAAAGCTAGCCTTGTCAAGGCTCGCCGACTTGCAGAGTCTGCATGCGCTCCAGCACACCTCACCCGCTGGCCGGGAATCCTGGATCGATGGCTAGCCTTCAGGTGTTAGTGGCCTGACCGGTACAACGGCGGCAGCAACCTGGCTTTTACGCGCCCGGCTCAGCCGCTGTCTCGTTTGCTACGGTCAACCGGAAATTTCAGTCAAATTCAAAATCATCAGGGGTTGGGGCTTTCCCGGCTGTCAGCGGCGGATGTAAATTGATACAGGCCAGCGATTGAAAGTTGATACACCGAGTTGAGAGAAGATCGGCGGATTTGAGGCGCCGGTGATCACGAACGAGGTGTATATGGAAATCGAAGTATTAAGGAAACACGGTTTCAGCCTGCGGCGCATAGCGGCGGAGGTTGGTTGTGCGGTAAATACGGTTCGCAGTCAATTATCGGCTGGCGTGAAGCCCAAATACGAACGGCAGAAACAGCGGATTTCCAAGCTGTCAGCCTATGAAGGCTATCTCCGGGAACGGCAGGCGGCAGCCCATCCGCTGTGGATACCGGCCAGCGTATTGCACCGTGAGATTGCCGGCCAAGGCTACCAGGGTGGCATGAGCCAACTGCGCAGCTATCTACGCGGTATCAGACCCACCCTGCCGGTCGATCCCGTCATCCGCTTTGAAACGACACCAGGCGAGCAGATGCAAGTCGACTGGGTTGAATTCCGCAAAGGGAGCGATCCCCTTTACGCCTTCTGTGCCACGCTTGGCTACAGCCGGGCAAGTTACGTCGAATTCGTCACCGACATGAAAGTCGGCACCTTGATCGACTGCCACCAGAAAGCCTTTGTCGCCTTGGGCGGGGTGCCGCGCCGCATGCTCTACGACAACATGAAGACCGTCGTTATTGAACGCGACGTCGATGGGCCAGGTGAGCATCGTTACCATGCCGGCTTTCTCGATTATGCCAAACACTGCGGCTTCATCATCAAACTCTGCCGCCCCTATCGTGCGCGCACCAAAGGCAAGGTTGAACGTTTCAATGGCTATCTGCGCCGGTCGTTCTACGTTCCCCTGGTCGCCAAGCTCAAGCAGGCGGGTTTGCAACTTGATGCCGTGACGGCCAACGTTGAAGTCAGGTACTGGTTAAAGGAAGTAGCCAACGATCGCATCCATGGCACGACCCAAGTCAAGCCGAGCGCCCGACTGCAGGAAGAGCAAGGCCAATTACAGGCGGTTCCTGCCGCCTGGCGAGGTGACATCGCGGCAGCACGGCCTCAAGCAGTGGCGGGGATTCCTGGGAAGGCTGCGGTTCGCCCTGCGCTGGTTATCGAACGCATCGAAGCAGCGACACCGTTACAGCATCCGTTGGCCGTCTATGAGCAGTTGCTGGCCCAGTGTCGTGCTGGCGCGGAGATGGCACCATGAACCTTCAACACGAACGAATGCTATCGCTGTGCGAAACACTGAGTCTGCCGTTCATTGCCCAAGGCTACGCCATCGCCAGTCAGGCAGCTGCCGAGAAAGAAGTGGCCTACAGCGATTTCCTGGAAGGTCTGCTGAGAACTGAAGCCGCCGGCCGACAAGTGCGCAAGCAAAGCATGCTGACCCGCTTGGCCGGGTTCCCGGCGATCAAGACTCTCGATGACTTCGATTACCCGTTTGCCGCTGGCGTCAAAAAGAGTCAGATCGACGAACTGGCGGGGCTGGGTTTTATTGAGCGCCAGGAGAATGTCGTTCTCGTCGGGCCTTCCGGGGTGGGCAAGACACATCTGGCCATCGCACTCGGCTATCGCGCGGCGCAGGCCGGCATCAAGACGCGATTTACGACAGCCGCCGATCTGCTGCTGACCTTGTCGGCCGCGCATGCGCAAAACCAGCTGAAGACGGTGATGCATCGGGCGATCAACGCCTATCGCTTGTTGATCATTGACGAAATTGGCTACCTGCCAATGAGCCGCGAACAGGCGAATCTGTTCTTCCAGGTCATTGCCGCCCGTTATGAGCGAGGTTCGTTGATCGTCACCAGCAATCTACCCTTTGGGCAGTGGGATGCGACCTTTGCACAGGATGCTACGCTGACGGCGGCGCTGCTGGATCGCCTGCTGCACCACGCCCGTATCTTGCCGATTGCCGGTGAAAGTTACCGGCTCAAGCATCAACGCCAGGCCGGCATGGTTCAGGCCAGAAAGGCGGCTGCCACCGATTGAGCGCCGTGCGGCATAGGCATCTTTCCGGTTGGGCCTACGGCCCACCCTCCAAGACACCTATGCCGCGCAAGTCGGTATTTGGGGTGTATCAGTTTTAAACCGCTGCTTGGAAGAAAACTGTGTCAGTTTTAAACCGCCGTTGACACCGGCTGCCCGGCATTTTCCATTCGCCCCCCTTTCCTTGCAGTTCGATACCGACCGTTCCGATTACAACGATGAAGTCGCCGGAACAATCGACTCCGTCGGAAAAGTCGGCCACCATCGCACCGGCACCCGCGAGCCGTACTGTGGCAGCTGGCCGGCCACGAACAGGCGCCGGCCAGCCTGGTCGGTCGCGCAGGCGCAGCATCTGGCGCGGCTGCGCCTGGCGGAAATGAGCCTGGAAACGCAGCCCTGCAACGCCCACACCACCACCAGCGAGGCCCTGTGGGCCGGTGTACCGCATCTCACCCGCATGGGCCGCAGCTTCCAGGCGCGCCTGGGGCCGAGCCTGCTCACCGCGCTGGGTGTGTATGCCGGCATCGGGCAAACCCGGCCGCCCTTTGCGGCCAAGCTCTGGATGCTGTGCAAGCGGCTTGGTCCTGTCGCGCAGTTCCTTGCCGAAGCTCTTGGCCTGCGTCGGGTTGTCCTTGCCGATGTAGCGCACGATGCCGCGCAAGTCCTCGCGGACCATGGGCCGCCACTCAATGCGGCAAGGTTTGGCTTTCATGCGCGCTTTTTCTTCGGCAAGGCGGCAATGTCGGCGTCCATCTCGGCCATGACTTCATCGTGAGAGATGTTCGGCCGGGGGTCGTCAATGGACGCCCGAATCTCGCCGGCCAGCCACTGGTTATAGGCGGCGGCTTCGTGTGCGCCTCGCATGGCCTCGGCGCGGCTCTGCTGGCTGCGGGTCATCTCCTTCTGCCCGGGATTCCAGTTGATGGCCTCGATATGGCGCGCAAAGCGCTGCGTATCGAACAACGGGGCCGAGGCGCACATGGGGGCATTGCGTCTCGGCAAGCAAAATTAGCTGTTGTTTAAACGAGATCGTGGCACCTGCGCGTACTGCGGGATGCAAGGCCATCACATGACCCGGGATCACATTGTCCCGTTAGGACAAAAAGGCCGGGATATTTGGGAAAACGTGGTGACTGCATGCCGTCCATGCAATGAGCGGAAGGCTTGCAGAACTCCTGAACAAGCCAGGATGCCTTTGCTCTATCTCCCCTATGTTCCCACGCGAGCAGAGCACTTTATTCTTTCTGGCCGCCACATTCTTTCCGACCAGATGGACTATCTGGCTGCGCGGTTGCCTTTACATAGTCGCGCGCTGTAAGCGGGGTGATCTGGATGCTGAAGATCTAGCTCCCCATGGGATTGTCGCTACAACACCTCTCCGTCATAGACAACGACATCGACGTCCAGCCCCTTGACTGCCGCCAACACCATGTTAGCGAGGGCTTCTCCGCTCGGGGTAGCCATTTTCATCGCATCGCGCTTCAATGCGGTCGACCGCGTACACGGCGATTTTTGCCCAACCCCCAAAAATATAAAATTGGTACTTACGGCCATTGGCGGGCAGCGTGAAGAACCCGCAGGATAGTAACTTCGGCCGGCATCTCGCGATAGACCACAACATAGTTCGGCCGTATCGCCATTTCCCGCGTGCCCTTCACCCGACCCGGCTTGTAGCGCTTGGGATGGCTGACCAGGGCATCGGTCTTCGCCTCGATTTCCTCGTCCAGTTCCAGCGCCGCGCCGGGGTTGTCCTGGGCGATGTAATCCATGATCGATGCGCGGTCCTCGACGGCCATCGGTCGCCAGACCAGGCGCATCATTTACCGGAGGTCTGCTTGAGTGCTGTCCGGCGTGCCGCGAAATCGGCCGATACTTGATGACCTGGGATGCTGGGGCGCGGATCGTCAATCGCTTCCTGCACCTGGCCGCGGAACCACTTATCGTAAGCTGCAGCCTCGTGGGCTCGCTTCATGCGCTCGGACGAATCGGCACGAGCTGTCTTGGTCGCGTCGCCGGCGCTATAGTTGCTGGCATCGAGCATGTCGACGCGCACGATGTGCAGTTCGTTCTTGAGGTAGTTCATGCAGGTGTCCAAGCTGCTCCAGGTGCGCGGCTTGTCGGTGCGTTGCGCACCGAGGGGCTTTTCGGTCATGCCGAGCTTGAGCATGACGGACCAGCCACCCGGCAGGCCAATGATGGAAGCGCCCCGGATGGCGTTGGCTTCGACCATGCGCCGGGCCATGGCCGTGTCGATCGTATGGGTGCTCATGAAAAGCCTCGCGGTCGTAATGGAAACACAATAGATGTACTGTGCAGATTATTCAATAAATATGCAAGCCCGGATTTAATCGGGCGCTCGGCTTTTGGACATAACGCCCGTTATCGGCAGCGCGAGCTGCTTCATTAGCCACCGCTAATTTTTACCTTTTCGGGGTTTTGGGCAAAAACAGCCAACTTGATGTCGGCGGGAAATATCGAGGGTTTGGGCTTGCAACCCAACCAAGCACGGTGAGCAAGACGGTGCGGTAGTCGAATACGCACAGGTCGGGTTATGCCCCGCAGAAAATCCCCCAAGGGGACGGCCTGCGCGAAGTGTTCAATTTATTCTTTCGTGGCGAAAAGCAGCTCGCAGCAGATCGCTTTCCATGGTCGATCCCGCAGTCACTCCCGCAGCCGGTTCGCCATTCCGTTCGCGACAAGAAGGCGGCGCCAGCGGGTCAGCCGGTCCGCGCTCGTGCGCAACGCGCCCGGTCCGCCCGCCCCGGACCAGACGCTTCTCGCGTTGAAACTCATCAGAGGCACCAGATCCGGCCTGAGCGAAAGCGGCCGGATGGACTCCATCAGATTGTCCAGAACAAGCAGCTCACGAGCGCTTCGTGGAAGCCAGGCGAGAACCAGATGCCGCTCCGTAAGGGTTCCGTACGGCCCGCCGTCACGCAGGCCTACGAGCATCAACCGCAACTGCGCATCGGGAATCCCTGCTTCCCGCAACGCAAAGTACTTGGCGATGGCAAAATCCTTGCAATCCCCACTTCCCCGCGCGAGCGTCTGCAGTGGCGCGGCCCAATGCTCCCGCGCCCCACCGCCGGCCACATCGCGCTCGTAAGCGATGCGCCGGTTGATGATCTCGTTTACCCGCGTCACTTTTTGTTCTGCCGGCAGAGCACGCACCCGCCCGATCAGGTCCGCCCACTCCGCGGCGGCCTCCTCTTCCCGCACAGCCGGCAGCGTCCCGGCGCCGGCGCCATCGGCCGCATGACACAAGGGCGCCGCCAGAAAGGCGGCCCAGGCGGCGCACAACAGCGTACGGCTCCGAATGGCATCGAAAATCGACCGCCTCAATGCGCCGCCGCCTCGCGCAGTCCGCCGCCGGCCGACAACGGCAGCCGCAGGACGAAGCGCGTGCCCCGGCCCTCCCCGCTCTCGCAAGTCACCAGGCCGCCCATGCGCTGCGTCACCAGGTTGTACACGATATGCAGCCCGAGGACGCCGCCCCCTTCCCCTCGCCGCGTCGTGAAGAACGGCTCGAAAACACGCCGCGTCACGGCAGGCGACATCCCCCTTCCGTCGCCCTCGATGACGAGACGGCACATCGAGGAACCCTCCATTTCCGCCTCGATCCGCACCAGCCCGCCGGTCCTGCCGTCGAAGCCGTGCACCACCGCATTCATGACGATGTTGGTCACGATCTGGCTCAGCGCTCCCGGAAAACTGTCCAGCAAGATCGGCTCGGGAACGCCGATACGGATCTCGTGCCCGCCCTTGCGCAGTATCGGCTTCAGGCTGCTGGCGATCTCGTCGAGGAAGAAGTGCAAGTCGAAGCCTTGGCGCGGGTCGCTCGTCTGGTCCACGGCGACCTGCTTGAAGCCCTCGATCAACCGGGCGACCTTCTCCAGGTTGCTGGAGGCATAGCCCAGTCCCTCGCCCATCTGCTGCAGGCAGCGCGCGAGCCCCTCGTCCGGGGGCAACGCGCCGGCGCGCAGCTTTTTCCGGAGCAGCGCCAACTGCTAGTTCGCATGGGTCACCGCCGTGCAGGCCAGGCCGATGGGCGTATTGACCTCGTGCGCCACGCCCCCTACCAGCACGCCGAGCGCCTTCATCCGCTGCTCGGAAAGCTGGCAAATCTCGCGCGTCTTGCTCTCGGCGATCGATTCCGCCTGGCGGCGTGCGGCCCGCTCCTGCTCCAGGCGCCGCTTCTTCGCAGGCTGGATTTGTCCCGATTCGGGCAACGGCTGATCGAGGGTAGCCTGCCGCAGGGACTCGACCCATGCCTCCGCCGCCTCGTTGGCGTTGGCGTTGGCGTTGGCGTTGGCGTTGGCGTTGGCGTTGGCGTTCATCAATATCATCCTTGTGACTCTGGCAAATGGAAATCAGCGCTCGGCGGCACCGCCAAGTTCAATGATGTCAGTTCCCAAGATACCCTTGCGGCATCGGCCGGGGTATATACCGGATGGCACGGGCCGAACGGCATCCGATCGCTGACGAGAACCCCTCGGCAGTCAGCCGCCGGGCGCATCGACATGCCAGCGGGGAGCCCCCCCACGATCGCATAAGCGCTAACTGAGCCAGTTCCTCCCCCTTCAAGGGGGAGGTTAGGTGGGGGATGGGGTTGGACGTTACAGAATTCCCCCATCCCCTCCCCAACCCTCCCCTTGAAGGGGAGGGAGAAATGCTCTAGCGCGGCCAAGTTAGCGCTTATGCCCCATGATCGACACCGCCCGTCGCGCACAGGTTTGAATTTGGCCGAATTTCGCCGTCGACCGCAGCACACCATCCAACGCCATCGCCAACAAGGCGATGCTGCCTGACGAAGGCCAGATGGTGTAAGCGGCTGTTCAGGCAATCAATCTCGCGGCTGCCGCTGACGCGGCGGGAAAGGGGCGGCCCCAAGGCCGCCCCAAATTCAAAAGCCAAACTTCAAAAGTCAACAAAACATGCTCCGGGGGGCGCGCCTCACAACACCTCCAGCGCCACGTAAGCGTCGAACGTGTCGAAGTTGTCGTCGACGCGGCCATAGCCCAAGTTGACAAAGGCGTGCCCGTACGACGAGGGCGTGGCAGACCAGTAAACGTAAGCCTGCCAGCCGGACGGTATACCAGTTAGTTTGGTTCCCGTGCCCGACCCGTTGAACGCATCCCACATGGCCATCAGGTCGTCATAGGTGGGGTGGGGTTGTCTTGCCCGCCGCTGCTCACGGCTGTGCCATTCAACTCCCCATATGCACCAGCACCAATAGTGGGCAGAGCCACCTTCACCCCACTGAGGGTGGCGTAGCGGTACGTGTTGTCGGTGTCACCCACCGCACCCACGGCATTCTCTGTCGTTTCCGGCATGCCAATGATGTCGTCCTTGAATATAGCGTCCAGTACGTTGTGGTTTGTTCTATCACCATCGCCGTCCTGAACGCCGTTCCCGTTACGGTCCCAGTGGTAATACGTCTTGCCTTCTACCGTCACCGGCATGATCAGCTTGCCGTCGCTGCCGAGATCGATGTTGGTATTCGTGGTGATTGCCACCGTGTCGGTAGCGGCGCTGAATGCGGTCTCACTCCCCGTGGCGGTGATGTTGACCTTGCTGCCCGCCGTGCCGCTGGTCTGGTCCCAGGCGCGCAGCGAGAGCCCGGCCGTGACCGTTCCCGTCGTCAGCTCGCTATCGAAATAAAGCCGTGTGCTGGCATTGTTGGCCAGCAGCAGCGCCGAGGAACTGCTCACCGCTCCCACCTGGGCCCAGGTGCTGCCGCCGTCGGTGGTGTAGTACCAGGTGCCCAGGCTTTGGTCGGCACCCTCGATGGCGATGCCTTTGGCCGCCCCGGCATCCATGTCCGTGATGCCGCCGGTGAAGTCCGATACCAGCCAGCCCGCCGCGCCGCTGGGTGCAAAGAGGTTCCGATCGACCGTTTTCGCAAGCACCGTATCGGCCAGCACGGGGGCGTCGTTGACGGCGGTGACGTCAACCTTGACCTGTACCGCGCTGCTTGAGGCGGCCAGGCCGTCCCAGGCTGTGACGGTGAAGGCGTCGATGGCGCTGCCGTTGGCGTTGGCGTTGGCGTTGGCGTTGGCGTTGGCGTTGGCGTTGGCGTTGGCGTTGGCGTTGGCGTTGGCTGCCGCCTTCCATTGCAGCTTCTCGCCGCTGCTGAGCATGCTGCCGGCGCTGACGTTGTTCCAGGCACTGCTGTTCCATTTCTGCAGCGTGCCGCTGGTGATGGCTTCGATGCGCAAACTGATGGCGTTGCCGTCAGCATCGGCTTCGTCGGCGGCCTCTATCAGGTCGGTGTAGCTGATTTCCTTGAACGTGTCTTCGCTAAAGCCGGTGAATGTGCTGATGTTGCTCAGCGTCGGGGCGGTGTTGCTGGCCGCGACATTGACGGTGACGCTAGCGGCCGTGCTGGAGTAGACGCTGCCGTCGGAGACCTTGAAGCCGATCGTGGCGTAGTTGTCACCGCTGGTGATGCCGGTAAAGCGCAGCCGGCCGGCGCTAATCTGGGCGGCGGTGATTTCTTGGTTGGCCGAGACCGTGGTCCAGTTGCCAAGGCCGTCGCTGTCGTATTGCAGGCTGCCGGCAGTGGGGGTTGTGGTGATCTGCACCTTGCTGATGAGATCGCCTTCAAGGTCGGTGTAGCCGAAATCGTTGAGGGTGAACAGCCGGGCCGTGTCTTTGACCGCCAGGACGGTGCTGTTGCCGGCGACGGGGGGGACGTTGACACCGGGGGTGGTGGTTGCAGCGTCATAGCCGTTGACGGTAGCGATGGCGGCATTGATGTTGGCGTTCAGTGCGGTTTTGGCGTCGTTGGATAACACCGCTCCGTCGAGAAACACCAGCTTGTCCTTGGAGGCCCCCGATCCCGCCGCTACCGTCACGTGTTCCGTGTTGCCGTTGATCTGGCGCGTAAAAATCAATTTGGTGCCAGGAACAGTCTTGCTGTAATCGGCAAAGTTGCCACGGAAGTAGATGATGTCAGTACCCAAACCGGCGCTTGAAGCATCCACCCTGCCGCCCTCTCCGATATAAACCTTGTCGACACCAGCCGAGCCGATGACCGTGAAGTTCATGCCCGGCTTGGCCAGCGCGATGGAGTCCCCCGCTGGGTTAAAGGCCACCACCTTGACCGTGGCATCCAGAGTCGATCCAGCCGCCGCCGGGGCGCCGGGTGCCGCAGAGGTTTCGCCCACCGGGGTGGGCACATTGGTCTGCGTACCCTTGGTGTAAGAGTGCGCCTCAAACGCAGATACCGTGCCGTCAGCAAACACCAGCGCGTCGGTGACGCTCGCCGAGCCGGCGGTGACCTTGGCGGTTTCGGTCTTGCTGCCGACGGTGCGCGTCAGCGTCAATTGGGTGCCGGCGACTGCGCGTGCGTAGTCGCTCCAGGCACCGCCCAGGTAGATCTTGTCCGCACCGAGTCCCGTGGTAGCCAAGTCGAAGACGATGCCTGGCCGCACAAACAGTGCGTCAATTTTGGCTGAACCGATAAATTGAATCTCTTCCCCATCCAGCCTCAGCGTACCGTAGCTCAATTCGAAATCGATGAAGTTCTGATTATCCGCAGCGGCGGAGAGAACGAAATATTTGGTAGTGGTTGCCATGATAGGAATCCCTGAATCGCCCCGTGTTCCGTGGAGGCTGGTTGGTTTAAGTCAGGCCACGACGGCGGCCTGATCGGCCAGTTGCCTGTAGTAGATTGCCTCAGCTTCTGGAGGCGGGATATACCCAATAGGTTCAAGTAGCCTGTGGTGGTTAAACCACGACACCCATTCCAGGGTTGCCAGCTCCACGGATTCCCTGGTTTTTCAGGGTGCCCGCCGGTGGATCATCTCGGCCTTGTACAACCCATTAATCGTCTCTGCCAAGGCGTTGTCGTAGCTGTCGCCCTTGCTGCCGACTGAGGGCTCAATCCCGGCTTCGGCCAGTCGCTCGCTGAGAGCTGGTTAGCCCAATTGAGAACACGCCCTAAGGTAATGGGAAATCTCGATTGAACAAGGGATGCCGATCGGCGAAAAAAAGCCGGCCACCATCGCCGCCTCATGCCGAGGAGGAAAACGGTGGCCGGCCCGAAGAGCTGTGCCCGGACAGGGGCACAGAGGGGGAAGCCACTGCGCTACTGCAACAAACCGGGCAACCGGGCGGCGCTGCCTTGCCGCCCGGGTCCGCCCAGCGGGCTGTTACGCCACCAGCACCGGCGAGGCGCCGTAGACCGACTGGAAGGTCGGCGCGGTGGTACCGCTCCACGACTCGGCATAGTTCTGGGTCTGGCTGGCCCAGTTGTCCGCGCTGGTGTCGAGCGTCATGTCGAGCCACAGGCCGCCGGTGGCGGTAGACGCCGCCGAGACCGTAGCCCGGTTGCCATCGACACCGGACGTGCCTTCGTCGTAGCTGCTCAGACCGACGCTGTTGGCCACGTTGAACTGGCCGTAGGTGCTGGCGCTGTTGGCCTGGTCGTCGAAGTAGAGCCGGTCGTCTTTGCCGAAGTTGTTGACCTGCGCCCAAGAGTCGGTCGCCGTGGTAAACACGTTGCTGCCAGCGTCGGTGATGGCGCCCAGGTAGAACACGTGCTCACCGCCAGCCGCATCGATCGCCGCAGTCGCCTTGCTCGCCGTGTAGCCGTTGCCGTCGGTGCCGCGCGAACCGCTGCCCACCAGGTTGTGCCAGGTGACCGCACGCCAATCTGCCTCACCCGTGATGGCGTCCGGGGCGTTCCAGATGTCGGCGGAAATGCTGGCACCCGCGGCCACCGTGCTCAGATTGATGGTGGTGAAGGTGATGCCGTTGGTCGAATCGAGCGCCAGCGAGGTGCTGGAACCGCTCGTAGCCACGAAGGCACCGGCCGACACCTCGACCCGGTACTGGTCCCCCGCATCCAGGTCGTACGCCGGGTTGATGACGATGGCGTTGCCGGTGCTGCCGTTCGTGATGCTGACCATGGCGCGGTCGGTGGCGTTGGTGAGGTCGAGGGTGATGTCGCGACCGGCGGTGGTGAGATTGACCAGCTTGATGGTCATCCCTGTGGCGGCTGTCACACCCACCAGGTTCACGTCCTCAGAAGCGTAGAGCACGGCGTTGGTACGCAGGTCGAGGTTGGCCCCGCCTTGCATGGCACCATTGGAGAGCGTGATGCCCGCCGAGACGCTGACCGTGACGTCGCGCACCGCCGTAGCCTCGGCTCCGTCGGTAGCGGTGAGGTGGAGGTTGTAGGTACCAGCCACCGGCGCCTGGCCGGCAACGACCTGGACCACACCGGCGCTCGTCACTTCCAGCCAGGTGGGCAGTGCACCGTAGGTGTCGTCGCCACCGCCCACAGCGCCATCGGTACCCAAGCCGGTGATGGCCTTGCCGCTGTAGCTGAGCGTGCCGTTGGTCGAGCCGACGGCGTCGGCGTCGGTAAAGGCGGGCTGCACCCCGGCGGTGACCGCATCGACGTCGGCGAGGTTGAGGATGGTGCCAGTCGCCGTAGCAGAGATTGCCAGCGTCGGAATGACCGTGGCGGTGGCAACCGGTGCGGCGTTGGCCACCTCCAGGGTGAAGCTCTGGGTGGTGGCGAAGTTGCCGCCGGTGTTGCCGGCGCGGTCGGTGACCGATATGGTGGCCGCGACCGTGCCGTCAGCCAACGCGCCCAGCTCGGCCTGAGTGAAGGTGGCTGACCAGGAGGTGGTGCCATCGATGTTCTGGAGGATCGTCGCGACTTTCACCTGGGTGCTGGTGGCGCCATCGGTCAGCGTCACCGTGGCGGCGAGGGAAGCACGCTCCAGGGCACCGCTCAGCACGAGGTCGCCGGAGGTGGATTGCACCATCGTCGGCAGCGTGCTGGTCAGTGTGGCGGCGGTGACGGCGGTATCAATATTGACGATCAGGGGCGGCGAGGAATAATTGCCCACCTTAACGATGAACTTGATGACGTCGCCATTCGCGTAATCCGTACCCGGCGTATACAACCAAGTACCCGCCGTGGTGTCGACTGACAAACCGCCTGTGGTGCCAGTGCCGGTCTGGGTCGCCAGCTGCGTTGTACCGTTGTATAGAGTGACAACCGCGTTGGCGGCGACACCCGCCGGCAGAACACCTGTAATGGTTGGTGTCAGAGTATTGGTCACGGCATCACCCGCCGTTCCACTGTCACTCGCCGAAGCAAGAACCGGATGCGTCGGAATTCCGGCAACGACAGTCACATTTTTTGTATTTTCCGAGCTAACATTGCCGGCGCGGTCGGTCTGAGTAGTACTTACGCCGTAAATCTGCGCATCAGTAAGGCCAGAGACCGAAACCTGCCATGTTCCGTCAGCCTGGACCACACCTGTGCCGACGTGGTTAGATTCTCCAACCCTGGTGAGGGTCACAGTGATCGTAGCGCCGACCTCCGCCCCGGTACCGCTGGTCGTGTAGGCTGAACCAACAAGATTGGAATTCGGGACGCCCGTCGCCGCACTTGTGATCACGTCGCCTTGTGTCGCGCCTACACCCACCGTCATCGTAGGCCCGCCGGTAACGCTGTTCGCCGGCGTGCCGCTGAGCTCATCCATTTTGAAATAAGCCGCCAGATTGGTCTCGGTACCGGTCGGAACATTCGTCATATCGGCCAGGATCTCTACCGTGGTGCGAACCGTGGACCACATTTTCAACTCCGCCATCTGACCATTCAGGGCGCGGGGAATGCCAGTCCCTTCATGATCGCCCACCATGACAATGTCCGACACCCCGTGAGCGGTACTCATACTTCTGGTGGAGGTGGTCAGAGTAGAATTTCCACCATTGACGGTGATCTTGACATTGCCTGTAGTGGCAGTGGAATCATAGGACACAGCGTAGTGGTTCCATACGCCAGACTGGACGGTAAAACCGAGGTTGGTTTCTGTAGCATCTGAGCCCGTCCACGCGTACAGTTCACCACCGTTTTTAATGCCGAGCTGTACAGAGGCACTACCATGTCTAAAGTAAAATATCTGCTGACGAAATGCGGAGGTCGCATCGGCCTTGGCCCACACTTCGACTGTGTAGCTGCCAGCTGCCGCTGACCCGAAGGACGTTTCCGCATTTTGATTATCTGACGATGCCGGACGGTAGGTATAGCGTAACGCCGCGTCCTGCCCAAGCCCTGGGGCGTTGCTCACGTTATCCACCACAATCACACTGGTATTGGCCACCGCCGTGCCCTGCACGCCCGAGGCCGAGACCTGGCGCACTTCGACATCGCCAGCGTTGTACTGGCGGCCGACGGCGCCGGAAGCCTGGGCATCAAGGGTGAAGCTGGAGCTGGTAGTGTCAACCCAGTTGCCGAAGGTGCCCCCAGTCTTGACGCGATACTGAAGCGAATCGCCGGCGTCGCCGGCGGCGCGTGCGAAGCTGACCGCGCCGTTGCTGGTGATGCCGTCGGCCGCGGCGGTGTCGGTGACCAGGGCGAAGTTGGAGACCGAACCCGGGGTGTAGATTGTGGTCGTGGTGGCTGCGTCGAAGCCGGTCACGCCGGCCGTGGTGACAGTGCTGAGGGCGCTGCTGGCAGCGGTGGCGGCCTTGAAGGCGAGGCGCAGGGCTTCGGTGCCCATGGCACCGTCGGCGAAGACCAAGCTGTCGCTGTTGGCGCCTTGCGAGGCCGAGAAGGTGACGCTCTCGCCGGAGGCGGTGTGACCGAGGGTGATGGTCAGGCCGCTCAGGGTGCGCACGTCGTAGTCGGCGAAGTTGCGGGTGAGGTAGATCTTGTCGGTGCCGGCACCCAGGTCGATGGCGGTGACCTTGGCGCCCCGCTCGACGTAGATCGAGTCGACGCCGACGCCGCCGGTGGTGGTGTAGGTGGTGCCGGCGCGGGCGACGGCCATGGCTTCGCCGCCGCCGTCGTAGGTGATGACGCGCAGGTTCTGGGTCATGCCGGCGATGCCGGTGGCGGTCAGCGCGCCGGACGTGGCAGTGCCGAGCGTGGCCGTGCCGACGGCCAGGTTGGCCGCGTCGGTGGCGGCCGAGCCGTTGGCGAAGACCAGGGTGGTGGTGGCGTTGGTGAGCACCTTCAGGCTCTCGAGCGTAGCGCCGCTGCCGCGGGTGAGCGTCAGTTGGCCGCTGACCGAGGTGTCGAAGGTGTAGTTGGCGTAGTTGCCGTCGAGGTAGACGGTGCGGGCGCCGGTGCCGACCTTGGTGGCGAAGTCGAGGGTGACGCCCGAACGCAGGTAGACGCGCTCGGTGGTGGTGGTGCCGCCGTAGTAGATGATTTCGCGCAATGAATTGGGATCGCTCAGCGCCCGGCCCTGGATGCCGAGGTCGAGAAACGAGCCGTTGGTCGCATTGACGTTGCTGACGATATAGCGTGCTGTGGTAGCCATGATAGGACTCCTTAGTTAGTTAACAAACAAACAAACAAACAAACAAACAAACAAACAAACAAACAAACACTAGAGATTTGCCCCTGTCAAACAAGCATCATGTAGACCCACCTCCTTCAAAAAAACCTGTAATCCATGCCGGCAGCACCTCATGGCCTATGCCACGAGCACCGGCACAACCCCAAAAACCGTGTGAAAGGTCGGCTCGGTGGCTCCGTCCCACGCGCTGGCGTGGTTCTGGCTCTGACCTGTCCAGTGGCCGGCGGTGATATCGAGCGTCATGTCCACCCGCAGGCCGTCGCTGGCGCGGGAGGCCCCGCCAACCGAGACCCGGTTGCCGTCGATGCCGTCGTCGGCATCGTCGTAGGTGCCCACGCCGACGCTTGCGGCGATGTCGAACTTGCCGTAGGTGGCGACGTTGTTGGCGGTGTCGTCGAAGTAGAAGCGGTCGTCCGCGCCGAAGTTGTTCACCTGCGCCCACGCATCGACCGCGGTGGTGAACAGCTTGCCGCCGGCGTCGGTGATCGCACCCAGGTAGAAGACGTGCGCACCTTCGCCGGCGTCGTTCGGCGTGGGTGTCTTGGTCCGTGTGTAGCCGTTGTCTTCTGTGCCGTTGGTGCCGCTGCCCACCAGCTGGTGCCAGGCGACCTGATCCCAGCCCGCCACGCCGGTTGCCGGGTCCGGGGCTTTCCAGAGATCGGCGCCAATTTGCTCACCGGCCGCCAGCAAGCGCAGCGCGATGGTGTTGAAGGCAATGCCGTTGGCCGCATCGAGCGCCAGCGTGCCGGTTCCGGAGCCGGATGCCGCGACGAAGGCGCCGGCCGACACGTCGATCCGGTACGCGGTGTTCGCGTCCAGATCGAACGCCGGGTTGATGACGATGGCTGTCTTTTCGCTGCCGTGCGTGATGCCGACCATGGCGCGGTCGTCGGCGCGGGTGAGGTCGAGGGTGATGCTGCGGCTGGCGTCGGCGGTGTTGACCAGCGTGATGCTCATCCCCTGGGCGTTGGCCGCGTCCACCAGGTTCACGTCCTGGTCGGCAAAGAGCTCGAGGTTGGAGCGCAGGTCGAGGTTGTTCTTGCCCTGCATGGAAGCGCTGGCGAGCGTGATGCCGACGTCGACCGAGATGTCGCGCGCGGCCTTGGCCCGGAGGTGGTCGGCGGCGGTGATGTGGATGTCGTAGCGTCCCGGCACCGGCGTCTGGCCGGCGGCGACCTGGACCAGGCCGGCGCCCGTCACCTCCAGCCAGGCCGGCAGGGCACCGTAGCTGTCGTCGCCGCCGCCGAGCGCGCCGTCGGCGCCCTTGTTGATCGACTGGGCGCTGTAGGTGAGCCGGCTGTCGGGGTACCTGGCGGTATCGGCATCGGTGAAGGCGGGCTGCGCCCCAGGTGTGGCCGGGGCGACGTCGGCAAGGTCGAGGATGGTGCCGGTGGTCGCGGCGGAGATGTGCTGCGTCGGGATGGGCGTGGCGCTGGCCACGGGTGCGGCGTTGTCCAGTTTCACGGTGCCCCCTTCGGGGGTGGGGGGGACGACAGCGTTGGCCAGCGCGCTGTACGGGTTGTCCTGGATGGCTTGCCAGGTCCCGTTGGCAATACCCGGTTGGGGGCTGACGGTACCGCCCGCCACATTGATGCTGATGGTGCCGCCACTAACGATGCCTACGGTAGCCGCCCCGTCGTACACGCCCGAGTCACCGGAATAGAGGGTGGCGGTGCGTGCGTCCGCCACGGCGGCGCCGCTGTTGTCGGCGGCGATGCTGATGTTCTGGGCTTTGCCAATCAGGCCGGCGCCCGACAGCGGTGTGGTCGTGCCGGTGTCTAGCGTGGCCGAGCCGGCGGCCAGGTTGGGGGCGTCGGTGGCGGCCGAGCCGTCGGCGAAGACCAGCGTGGTGTTGGCGTTGGCGAGCACTTTCAGGCTCTCGGCCGTGCTGCCGCTGCCGCGGTTGAGCGACAATTGGCCGCCGGCCGCGGTGTTGAAGGTGTAGTCGGCGTAGCTGCCGTCGAGATAGACGGTGCGGGCGCCGCTGCCGACTTGCGTGGCGAAATCGAGGGCGATGCCCGAACGCATGTAGACGGCCACGGCGTTGCCGGCGCCGCCCTGGTAGATGAATTCGCGCAACGCGTCGGAGATGCCCAGCATGCTCCCCAGTGTGCCGAAGTCGATGAACGAGTCTTGGCCCGCATCGGTGCCGCTGACGATATAGCGTGAGGTCGTTGTCATGATCGAGTCTCCTTTTTCAGGCTATGAGTACCGGCACGACGGCGTAGACGGACTGGAAGGTCGGTTCGGCGGTGCCGCTCCATGAGCTGGCGTAGTTCTGGCTCTGGCTGGCCCAGTGGCCGGCGCCGGTGTCGAGTGTCATGTCCAGCCACAGGCCGCTTGTGGGGCCGGGAGATACGGGGAAGGTGACCCGGTTGCCGTCGACGCCGTTGTTGCCTTCGTCGTAGGTGGTCAGGCCGACGCTGTTCATCACGTTGTACTGGCCGTAGGTGCTGGCGTTGTTGACCTGGTCGTCGAAGTAGAGCCGGTCGTCCTTGCCGAAGTTGTTCACCTGCGCCCAGGCGTCGGTTGTGGTGGTGAACAGCCTGTTGCCGGCGTCGGTGATCGCCCCCAGGTAGAAGACGTGTGCGCCAACGGCGGCGTCGATGGCCGCCGCCTTGGTGCTGGCGAAGCTGTTGGCTTCGGTGCCGCGCGAGCCGTGGCCCACCAGGTTGTGCCAGTCGACCTGGCCCCAGCTGATCGCGCCGGTTGCCGCGTCCGGGGCTTGCAAGAGGTCGGCGGTGATTTGCGCACCGGCCGCCACCGTGCTCAGAGCGACGGTGTTGAAGACGATGCCGTTGGTCGCATCGAGCGCCAGCGAGCTGCTTCCACCGCCCGTTGCCACGAAGGCGCCGGACGAGACCTCGACCCGGTACTGGGCGCCCGCCTGCAGATCGTACGCGGGGTTGATGACGATGGTTGTATGGGTGCTGCCATGCGTGATGCTGACCATGCCGCGGTCGGTGTCGTTGGCGAGGTCGAGGACGATGTCGCGACCGGGGGTGGTGAGGTTGACCAGCTTGATGGTCATTCCCGCGGCGCTTGTCTTGCCCACCAGGTTTACGTCCTGCGCGGCGAAGAGCACGGCGTCGGTGCGCAGATCGAGGTTGCTCTTGCCCTGCATGCCGGCATCGGAGAGCGTGATGCCCGCGCTGACGGTGAGCGTCATGTCGCGCACCGCCGTGGCCTGGGCGCCGTCGCTGGCGGTGAGGTGGAGGTGGTGGATGCCTGTCACCGGCGCCTGGCCGGCGACGACCTGGACCACACCGGCACTCGTCACTTCCAGCCAGGTGGGCAGCGCGCCATAGGTGTCGGCATTACTGCCCGTGCCGCCCACGGCGTTATCGGTACCCAGGTTGGTGATTAACTGGCCGCTGTAATTGAGCGTGCCATTGGCGGAGCCGGCCGCGTCGGCATCGGTGAAGGCGGGCTGCGCCCCGGCGACCGGGTCGGCGTCGGCGAGGTTGAGGATGACGCCGCTGGCATCGGTGCCGATGGTACGGTCGATGACGACGCCGGTATTGGCTTGCGGCGCGTCGTTGACGTCGGCCACCGCGACGGTGAACAGCTTGGCGGCAACGCGCCCGTCGTCGCCGGTGACGCTGACCTTGACCGCGACCGAGGCGGCGGTTTCGTAATCGAGCGATTGGCCGGTCTTGAGGCGCAGGACGAAGGCGCCGCCCACTTCGGCAACTTCGAAGCGGGTGTCGTCGACGGCAAAGTCGGTGGTGGTGAAGGTCTGGGTGCCCGGGCTGGGGGTGAGGGTGCCGGCCGTGACGCCGGCGGCGTTTTCCTGGACCGTTTGGGCGGAAAAAGACAGGTCGACCAGCGCCAGCGCGGTGCTATCGACGATGGCGAATATCTGCTCGGATGCGCTGTAGAGCGTGGCGGCGGCGGCATTTTTCGCCACGATCTGGATGCCGACCATGCCGTTCGTGCCTGGCATTTCCGCCCCGGTGAATGAGGCGGTCCAGCTTCCATACGTGTCCGGCGTTACCTCGCGCGTGACCCCGTTGAAGGTCACGGTCACTTTCGTTACGAGTTTTGCGGCGTAGTCGGCGTCGCCGACGGTGGGCACGATGACCCGGCCGGAGAGGATGGCGCCATTCGAGGACGAGACTCGCGCTTCGACACCGTTCGGCACCGCATCCACGCGGTAGCCGTCGATGCCGGCGACGGTGCTGTTCCAGCCGCCGCTCTGGAGACCGTTCATCGCCAGGCGCGCCAGGTAGGAGTTGACCGAGGCGCCGTCGGCGAAGACCAGGCGGTCGTTGTTCGCATCGCCGTTGCCGGCTCCAACGACGATGCGCTCGACGACCGTCTCGCCGTCGATGGTGACGTTGCGCGTGAAGACGAGCGTCAGCCCCGAGACCGTGACGTTGTAGTCGCTCCAGCGGGCCGGCAGGTAGATGGTGTCGCCGGCGCCAGCGCCGAGGCCGTTGAGGTCGACATTGGCTCCGGCATCGACAAAGACAGTGTCGTTGCCGGCGATACCGCTGGGGACGAGCGTGTTGTCCGACGCCGCCGCCATGACCAGCGACGCCTTGGCGCTGCTGGCCTCGCTCCCGCCGGGACTGATGGTGAACAGCGAAACGCGCTCGCCATCGACCGTGAGATCGAGCGTGACCAGGCGCTGGGCGCTGCCCTGCGCCGTGCCGTTCAGGGTGGACGTGACGGTCAAGGTCTGGCCGCCGTCGGCCAGCTTCGCGAGTTCGGAAGGGGTCAAGGTAATCGACCAGGTGCGGCCGGGGCCGACGATGGCGGTCCTGTCGATGGGGTAGATGCCGTCGGTGCCGAGGGGGCCGGCAACGAGCCGGATCGCTGCCCCGATATCGCCGGCACCCGAGACGATCACCCCGGCCGCGCCTTCGCCAGGGTCGATGCGGTCGTCGTTCGAGACGGCGAAGATGCTGGCGCCGGCGCCGGGCGTGGTGGTAGTGGCGTCGTAGCCGGTAACGGCGGTGATGGCGGCATTGAGATTGCCGGTCAGCGCGGTTCTGGCGTTGTTGCTGAGCACCGCGCCGTCGCGGAAGACGAGCTGGTCGTTGGAGTGCCCCGATCCGGCCGCCACCGTCACCTTCTCAAGGTTGCCGTTGATCGTGCGCGTGAAGATCAGTTTGGTGCCTGATACCGCTTTGGTGTACTCGGAGAAGCTGCCGCGGAAGTAGATGATGTCGGTGCCGACGCCGGTACCCGAAGCGTCCGCCGTACTACCTTCGGCGACATAGACCTTGTCAACCCCCGCCGAACCGACGACCGTGAAATTCATGCCCGGCTTGGCCAGGGCAATGGTGTCGCCCGCCGAATTGAAGGCCACCGCCTTGACCGTGGCGCTCAGCGCCGAACCGCTCGCCGCCGGAGCGGCGGGCGCCGCCGAGGTTTCCCCCGCGGGGGTGGGCACGCTCGTCTGCGTGCCCTTGGTGTAGGCGTAGGCCTCGTACGCGGAGACGGTGCCGTCGGCGAACACCAGCGCGTCGGTGGCGGTAGACGCGCCGGCAGAGACCTTGACGGTCTCGGTCTTAGCGCCGACGGTGCGCGTCAGCGTCAGTTGGGTGCCGGAGTATGCCCGGGAGTAGTCGCCCCAGGCACCGCCAAGGTAGATCTTGTCGGCGCCGAGGCCGGTGGAGGCGAGGTCGAAGGTAATCCCCGGCCGCACGAACAGCGCATCAATCCTTGCCGAACCAATGAACTGAACCTGCTCACCATCGAGCGTCAGCGTGCCGTAGCTCAGCTCGAAATCAATGAAGTTCCGGTTATCGCCTGCGGTAGAGAGAACGATGTACTTGGTCGTGCTAGTCATGATCGGAATCCCAAGAAGTACTAAATGTTGTGTTTGTGATTACGCATGATCGATCAGCCGCCGACAAAGACAGCCTGGGCGGTGTTCAGATACGTCAGCGCCTGCGCCTGGTTGTCGTAGCCCAGCGTCGAGCCGGCGAAGGAGATGTCCACCCAGCTCTGGGAACTCGATCCACCCGCAGCCGTTACGAACGAAAGCTGGCTGGGCGCGTTGCCGTCGTGGTTGAAGGTGTAGTCGTTGTCGGCGACGAAAGAGGCCACCGCGTTGTTCTGGTTGTCGATGTAGAGCAGGTCGTCGGCACCGAAGCCGGTAACGGCGACATAGAAATCCTTGACCTGGGTTCCTAGACCGGTCGCCGGGTTGTGCGCGATCGACTCGTAGTCCACCGCCACCATGGCGTAACTACCTGTCGAGAAATCGCCCAGCGGCGTCGCGGAACTCCCGCTGGTAGCGCCGATCCCCTCGATATCGATCCATTTGTAGCTCGACACCAGGGTGCCGTCCGTGGCCCATTTCTTCGATTCGACCGCACCGGCGTAGGTCGTCCCCGGTGCAACAGTGGAAAAGCTCGTACCGCTCGATGTCACGGCGATGTTGCCCTGGCCGCTGGAGCCCCCCTTGAACGCGCCAGCGTCGATTTCGACGTGGTAGTTGTTCGCGAAATCGAGATCGCTGGTCGGGTTAATGATGATGCTGCTGCCGGAGAAGGAAATGGTGCCGCCGCTGACGCTCGCCAAGCCACTCGACACCGTGATCACCAGCGTTTGCGTATTGACAGTGGTCTCTCCGCGCAGGCCGGTTCCGCCATCGTTCACGATCTTGACGTTGTAGGTACCGTCCGTGGTGGCAAAACCCATCACCTCGGAGGTCGTCAGGATGATGTTTGACCTGACGTCGATGTTGGACGCGGTTGTCAGAAGCAAGGTCGGCGCACTGACGGTGGTGACGGTGAAGTCATCGAAGACCGTGAGCGGACCATCCGATGCAGTGACGCGCACGGTTATCGGGCTCGATAGCGATTCGACGCTAATGGCCGTGAAGGCGTGCGTGCTGACGTCGAAGCTGAGCCACGAAGGCAGTGCGCCGCCACCGACCAGGGTTGCGGTGTAGTTCAGCGTGTTGCCGTCAGGGTCGGTGAAGCTGTTTGTCGGCACGATAAAGTTGAATGTCTGGCCGACCACGGCCGTCTGGTCGGCGATGAGGTTGGTCACCGTCGGCGCTTCGTTGACGTTGGTGACGTTGACCGTGATGTTCTGCGTGGTGGCGTTGCCGGCCGTATCGGTGGCTTTGACTTTGACGAGGTAGGCGTTGTTGCCGCCGACGCTGCCGTTTGCTTCGAAGTTCGGTGCGGCGTTGAAGGTGAGTGTGCCGTTGAGGGTCAGGCTGAACTTGTCGTTGTCGTTGTCGGCGCCGCCCGGCTCCAGCGCCCAGGTGGCGGTTTCGCTGGCCGCGAGTATGGCGGCAGCGGTGCCGTTCTCATTCGCACTGAATGTGGTGTCTATTACCGTGGGGGCTTTGGTGTCCACCGTGAGGATCGGCGTCGTCCCGGCCGTGCCGCTGTTGCCGGCGGTATCGGTGTAGCTTGTCGCCACCGTGATGCTCGCTGCAACGTTGTCGGTGTTCGTAGCCGGCGTGAAGGTTGCCGTCCAGGTGATGTTGTTGCTCGTAGCCAGGTTCGAGAGTGTGCCGTTGGTCGACGTTATATCGCCCACCTCGAAACCGCTCACCGCTTCCGAGAAGGTGAAGGTGATCGTTGCCGTCTCGCCGGCTTTCAGCGCAGGTTTGTCGCTGGCGATCGCTACCGTGGGGGCTTTGGTGTCCACCGTGAGGTTCGGCGTCGGCCCGGCCGTGCCGCTGTTGCCGGCGGTATCGGTGTAGCTTGTCGCCACCGTGATGCTCGCTGCAACGCTGTCGGTGTTCGCAGCCGGCGTGAAGGTTGCCGTCCAGGTGATGTTGTTGCTCGTGGCCAGGTTCGAGAGTGTGCCGTTGGTCGACGTTATATCGTCCATCGCGAAACCGCTCACCGCTTCCGAGAAGATGAAGGTGATCGTTGCCGTCTCGCCGGCTTTCAGCGCAGGTTTGTCGCTGGTGATCGTTACCGTCGGCGGTGTGGTGTCGATGACGATGGCCTTGGCGCCGCCGAGGTTGTTGGTGCCGGTCGGCATCGTCGTTCCGGTCATGGCGTTGCCCGCCACGTCCTGCACACTGCCTGCCGAGTACGAGCTCACCGTCAGGTCGGCGCTGGTCTTGCCGGTGCCCACGGTATAGGTTCCGGTCAGCGTCGTGCCCTGGGCGGCGGCTGTCAGCGTCACCGTCTCCCCGGTATCGAGCGTCACGGCAAAGCTGGCGCCGGCCTTGACCGTCTCGCTCATCGTCGCTGTGATGTTGATGGTGTCGCCCGCTTTGTACGACCCGTCCGCCGTCACCGAGCCGAAGGACAGCACCGTCGGCTCGGTGTTGTCGATGGTGAAGTTGGTGACCGTCTGGCCGACGATGGTGGTCTGCCAGGGCTGGCTGGAGAGGTTACCGGTGACCGAGGCGCCCGAGGGCAAGGTGATGGACGCCACGGTGACCGTGGCATCGTTGCCGGCGGGGGCGGTGGCGGTGAAGGTCAGGGTGTTGCCGGTGCCGCCGCTGTAAGTGGCCGTGAAGGGGTTGCCATCGACTTCGAAATTGATGGTCGGCGTACCGACGACCGTGACCGCTTCGCTCATGGTGACGGTGAAGGTCAGAGTCTCGCCGCTCTTGGCGGCCGTTTTGTCGACCGTGATCCCGTTGATGACGGGGGCGCCGACGACCGAAAGGTTGAAGGTCTGGGTTACGCTCAACCCGTCTCTGTCTTTCATGGTGACGGTGTAGCTGCCGCTGGCGGCCTCGACCGTCGGGGTGCCGCTGATGACGCCGGTCGCGGCATTCAGGGTCAGCCCGGTGGGCAAGGTGCCGCTGCTCAGGGTGTAGTTGCGCGTGTCTCCCGCATCAACGTCAACGAAGTAGCCGGCCAGATCGAGCGTCCAGGCCGACTGGCCCTTTACGGCGGTCTGCTGGGTGATCGTGCCCACCGCCGTCGGCGCTTCGTTGACGTTGGTGACGTTGACCGTGATGTCTTTCGTGGTGGCGTTGCCGTCCAGGTCGGTAGCCTTGACCTTGATGGTGTAGGAGGTCTTCGTCTCAAAGTTGAGCGTGACGCCCACAGCAGGCGCGACGGTGCCGTCGGCGGCTACCGTGAAGCTGGCGTTGTCGGTGCCGCCCGTTTCCAGCGCCCAGGTGATGCCGCTGGCGTCGGTGCCGGCGAGCTTGCCCACGGTCGCGCTCATCTCGGCCACGGACAGCGCGGTGGTGCCGATCACCGGCAGCGTGGTGTCGGGGATGACCCCGGCCTTTTGCATGTCGCTCTTGTCTGCGACCTGGAAGGCGATGTTCTTGGTATCTGCCTCGTTCAGGCCCTGATCGATCAGGCTGCGTGCCTCGATCGCTGGCGGCCCCCCCTGGTCGGCCCAGGTGGTAGCGGAGCCGCCGGCGACGCTGGTGATGCGCTGCGCAAGGTAGGCGATGGTCACTTCGCTGCCGGTGCCGCCGGCCAGCGTGGCCGAACTGTCGACGCCGGACAGGGCGGCCAGCACGTTGCCGTAGACGTCGGCGTCGGTCGTGGCAGCACCGCTCTTGTCTACCACCGGTTTGGGCACCAGCACGATGATCTCGTTCGCGGCGTCGCCCAGGAACAGCTTGGCGATGGCCTTGTTGACGGTCTGGATGGTCGTCGCATCGACGCCGGTGAGACTGGTGCTACCGGCCACGGCGAGCGCGGCGCTCATCTTGCGCACGGCCAGCTCGGTGAGCGGCGTCAGGTTGATGGTCGTGGTCGTACCGCTGATGGTGCCGGCGGCGCGCACCGTGATATCCAGATCCTTGTCGGCGCCGCTCGCTTCGTCGCGGTAGTTGCCGGCCGCGGCGTTGTCGTCGATCAGGGCGAGCAGCACTTGCCCGCTGTACTGGCCGACATTGATACTGAACTTGCCGTCGACGCCTACCGTCGCCGAACCGGCTTCGCTGCCGTCCGTCTTGCAGGCCTTGACCCTCAGACCCGCGGTAACCGGGCCGAGCATGACGGTGCCGCTGACGATATTGTCCGCTACGGGGGTGGGGGTGGGGGTGGGGGTGGGGGTGGGGGCGACCGCACCCCCACCTCCGCCCCCGCCACCGCCGGCAGCAGCCAGGCCGATTGCGCCCAGCGGAACCAGCAGCCAGGCCGGATTGATCCCGGCCAAATAACCGCTTCCAGCATCGCTTCCTGCCCCCGCGTCTTTCTCCGAGTCGGCCGACAAGGTTTCGCCGGGGCCGCTCTGCGCGCCGCCACCCGCGCTCCCCGAGGCGTCGGCGAGGAGGATTGTTTCCGAGTCGGCCGCAGCGGCCGCCTCATCACCATCGCCCTCCTTCGCCGAGAGATCCTGCTCATCCTCGTCTGCAGCTTTCTTGCGCAACCGCTTCTGTAACGCTTGCGCCAGCTTGAGCTGCCCCGATTCGGGCAAGGACTGATGGACGGCGGTCTGCCGCAAAGCGTCGACCGACGACTCCGTCGCCTCGTTGGCGTTGGCGTTGGCGTTGGCGTTGGCGTTGGCGTTGGTGCTCATCGGATGCTCCCTAGCAAAAATCGGTAAATGGAATCAGCGCTCGGTCATCGCTTCGGAAAGCGTCTTGACGACCGGCTTGGTCAGGTATTGCAAAACAGTGCGTTCTCCGGTGCGTACTTCAACCAGCGCGGTCATGCCGGGCTGGACGAGCATCGGTTTGCCGCGCACCAGTTTGTCGGGCAGGCTGGCAATGCGCACATGCACGCGGTAATAGACGTGCTCGCCCGTGCGGGGGTCGGGCTCGGTGATGGCGTCGGGGCTGATGTACACCACCTCGCCGGTGGCCTGGCCGTAGATGCTGGAATCGTAGGCGTCGAGCTTGACGGCAGCCGGCAGGCCGAGGCGGAGGAAGGCGACATCGGTCGGCGCAAACTTGGCTTCGACGATGAAATCCGTGCCGCCGGGCAGCAGTTCGAGCAGGGTGTCGCCGGGGCGCACGGCGGCGCCGATGGTGGTGATCTGGATGCGCTTGACGACACCATCCATCGGCGCGCGCAGCTCGGTGTGTTCGAGCAGGGTACTGCGCTCGGCGAGCATTTGTTCCTGGGTCGAGAGGTCTTCCTCGGCCTTGGTCATTTCCGCCTGGGCGTCCTGGAAATATTTGTTGCGGATATTGACGATCTGGCCCAGTAGTTCGGCCTCCTGGCGCTGCAGGCGCAGGACTTCGGCGCGGCCGACATCGCCGGCGGCTTCGAGCGGCTCGGTGATGGCGAGTTCGGCACGGACGATGACCAGCGTTTTTTCCAGCGCTCCGACGCCTTCGCGCAAGGCCTGCTGGCGGCGGGTGAAGAGCGCCTTTTGGTTGGCCACGAAGGCCGCCCATTTGCTTTCCAGTTCCGGCCCGAAGGCGGGCGTACCGCCGAACACTTCGGCCTTGAGGCGGGCGAGCGCGGCGCGCAGGGCCGCCACCTTGGCCCGGCTGTCTTCGGTGGCCGCCTCGGCCCGGCTGCGTTCGAGCCGGGCCAGGATCTGCCCCTGGCGGACCGGTTCACCCTCGCGCACCAGCATTGCTTCGAGCACGCCGCCGTCGGCGGCCTGGATGACCTGGGTGCGGGCAGCCGCGATGACCTGGCCGCGCGCCCGCGCCAACTCCTCGATATTGGCCAGCGCCGCCCAGGTGCCGAGCGCGACCAGCGCGACCAGCACCGCGGCGATGATGCGCCGCCCACCGCGCTCGCCGGAATTTTTCATCGGCACCACAGCTTGGTGGAGCAGCGGATGGGTCTTGCGTTTCAGGAAATTCGGTCTCATGCGTGTTCTCCTGCAGTCTTTACGACAACCGGCCTCATCTGCGCGCCGTCAGTCTCCGGCGGTGTACGCAGCCGCGCCAGCACTTCGTCACGCGGGCCGTCCATGACGATGCCCTCGTGGGTGAGGACAATGATGCGTTGCACCAGCCCGAGCAGTTGCGCCTTGTGGGTGACCAGCACCAGCGTCTGCTCGGGGCGGATCGTTTCCCTGAGCGCCCTGAGGCAGCGCGCTTCGGTGCCCTCATCCATCGCTGCGGTGGGCTCGTCGAGCAGCCACAGGCTGGGCTGAGCGAGCAGCAGGCGGGTGACGCCGACCAATTGTTTCTGCCCGCCGGAGAGCCCGCCGCCGCCTTCGAGGATGGGCAGGTCGAGGCCTTCGGCGCGGCCGGCAATGACCGCTTTCAGGCCAGTCGCTTCGCAACCGGCGAACAGTTCGGCCTCAGCCAGCGCCGGTACGCCGGCAAGCAGGTTCTCACGCAAGGTGCCGGCGAACAGGCTGACTTGCTGCGGCAGGTAGCCGATCAGTTCGGCGCGCCGCTCGGCGGCGATCTGTTGCACATCGAGACCATCGATCAGCACACGTCCGCGCTGCGGTCGGGATAAGCCGCCCAGCAGGCGCAGCAGCGTGCTTTTCCCCGCTCCGACCGGACCGAGGATGGCGACTTTTTCGCCGGCTTCGATGACCAGGCGCGGCAGGCTGACTGCGGTGACCTGGCCGGGGTAGACGAATTGCACGTCGGCGACTTCGATGCGTCCGGCCAGGGTCTCCGGCAGCAGGGGGCTGGCGACGCCGTGGTTGTCGCTCTCCAGTTCGAAGAGCTTTTCCAGATTGAGCAGCGCGACCTTGGTGTGCGCCCACTGCACGAGCAGGCCAGGAATCATGTTGAGCGGCGTCAGCACGCGGCCGGAGAGGATCGAGCAGGCGATGATGCCGCCCATGGTGATATCGGTACTGGTGGCGGCGATCCAGGCGCCGGCGGCAACCAGCCCGACGTAGCTGATTTGCTGGAGCATGCCGGCCAGGTAACCGGCCATGTCGTTCAAGCGCTTGATCTCCAGCCCTTCGTCCATGCTTTGGCGCGACAGGGTGTTCCAGCGCCCGAGCAGGCGCCAGCCGGTGCCGGTGGCCTTGATCGATTCGGCGCCTTCGATGGCCTCGACCAGCAGCCCTTGCCGCAGGTTGCCGGCCATCGCCTGGCCCTGGGCGTTTTTCTCGATGCGCCGCTTGAAGAAGAAGCCGACGCTGGCGGTGACGATCAGGAAGACCAGCGGCACGCTGGTGACGATGGGGCCGCCGATCAGGTAGATGACGAACAGGAAGAAGAAGGCGAACGGCCCGTCGGTGGTGAGAAAGAGCACCAGCGCCGTGGCGAAGCCGCGGATGGTTTCGTAGGCGCGGACCTGGGCAGCGAGCGTGCCAACCGCGCCGGGACGCTGGTCGAGACGCACCGCGAGCAAGCGGGCGAAGACGCTGTGCGAGCACTTGTGGTCAATTTCGGCCGCGGCGCGGTCGACAATGGAAGAGCGTGCCGCTTTGACCATGAGCTCGACCAGGATGGCGATGCCGACGCCGACGGTGAGTACGATCAGCGTCGAGATGGCGCCCGAGCCGACGACCCGGTCATAGACCTGCAAGGAGTAGAGCGAGGTGGCCAGCATCAGCACGCTGCCGGCCAGCGAGGCGAGCCCGGCCTGCAGGATCCAGCCCGGATCTTCGCGAAAGACGCGCAGGAACAAGGCGCGTGCCGTGCGTGCTTCGTCGGTGGCCGGGCGGGCGTGGGCGGCGGTAAACAGGGTGTTTTCCGGCCAGACCGCGATGCGTTCGCCGCCTTGCGTGCCTTCGACGACCCAGTCGCCGTCGCTGCCGCGGGCCCGAATGTAGCGGTAACCCACGTCCGGAATGATCGCCACCATCGGCAGATCGGTCTCGTCGGGCGCGCGCAGCCAGCCGCATTCCTCGAAGCCGAGACGGCGGAACAAGGCGAGCAGACTCTTGCCCAGCGCCGCCGGCGCGGCGCGCAGCGCCTCGACCATCTGCCGGCGTTCGTGCCGCGCCAGCGGCGCATTCTTGCGCCGCGCCTCGCGACCGAGCAGGTCGGCCAGCCACGCCAGCGACTCGGCGTAACGCTCACCGAGCGCCTCGCGCGCCGCCGCTTCGGCGTCGACCGAGCCCGTTTCACCCGCCATTTTCATCTCTACAACCCCCACGATACTTCTCCCCGATGCAATTTCAAACGAAAGGACTGCAACGCCACCTGCACACGCACCGCACTTAGCATGCGCGCCGCCTCGGTCTGCTCGCGAATCATGTTGAGCAGATCAAGCCAGCCGCGCTTGCCGGCGAGGAACATGCGACGGTACGACTCCGAAACCTGATCCAGCGCCGCCAGATTGGCGGCGGCGCCGGTAGCGTATTGGCGCGCCGCGCGGTAGCCCTCGATGTCGGCAACGATGCGTGCAGCGACCTCGCGCCGCGCCGCTTGCAGCGCTTCCCGCGCAGCCGTCTGCCCTGCTTCGGCCGCACGGATGGCGGTGGCGGTGGACAGGCCGGCGCCGAAGCTGTGTTCAAAACCCACGTAGACGCGCGTGTCTGCCGGCAGCGTGCCGGTGATCTGACCCTCCTGATGGTCGACCCGCGCATAGAGTGAAGGCCAGACCGCCGCACGCGCCTGCGCCACCCGAGCACCCGCTGCCTCGACCTCGGCCACCAGCCGCTTCAGGGCCGGGTTGAAGACAAGCCCCTGCTCCACCCATTGTTCGTTCGCGCTGTCACGGACGCTGGCGCCAGCTTCCTCCACCAGCGCGGCGAGCTGTGCCGCCGTGATGGGCTTGCCGACCAACTGCGACAATGCTTCGACCCCTGCGCGCTGGTCGGCTTGCGCCTGCGCAAGATCACTGCGCGCCTGGGCCAGGCGTGCCTGCAGCAGGTCCAGTTCGACCTGCGCCGACAGGCGCGTCGCCAGGCGGCGGGCCATCATGGCTTCCAGTGTTTCCAGTTGCTGCACACCGGCTGTGTAGGCCTCGATGCGCCCGTCCATCGACAGCAGGTTCGCCCAGGCAGCGGCCACTCGCTGTGCCAGATCGAAACGCACCTCGTCGACCGAGCGGTTCGCCACCGCCAGGCGCGAGCGTGCTGCGTCCAGGTCGGCCGTCAGACGCCCCCCGGTCCATAGCGGCTGGCGCAGGCCGAACACCATCACCTGCTTGCCTTCAAAGCGCTCGCCGCGTAGCGAGGGCGTCGGGAAGAACTGCCATCCGGCCCCCTCTACCCCGGCCTCGGCCGCGGCGACGTCGGCGCGCCTGGCCAGCACGCTGGGATGGGCGTCGAGCGCCGTCTCGACCAGACGCTCCAGCGTCCAGCGCGAAACCGGGGAAGCAAGCACCGGATTAGTGATTGTTGCCGCAGGCTGCAGGCCCAGGGCGGCGCCTTCAGGGGTCGAAGCCGCAGCGTCAGGGACAAATGCAGCGAGCGCACCCGAAGCGAGCGCTACCACAAGCATCCGCCGCAGAGGAAGGTCGAGCGCACTTCCTGAAAGCCGCTTTCTTTTTTTATTGACCCGGTTTGCCACGCTTTATCCACCTCGTTTTGTAAGCATCGACAGATATCGCACCGCTCAACCTGAGCAGCACATATCGATGTCGTCATCATGCCCATCAACACCAGCGAATTGAATATGCCGAATGACACCTGCCGCACGGCAGGTACAGCACAAGCCACGTCACAAGACAAGGCGATAGACATGCCCGAGGCGGTGTCGCGCAACTTCGTCGTGCAACAGTCCGCCCAGTGCCTCACCGGCCTAGAGGCGGGCAAGCAGCCGCAGCGACTGGCGTTGCGCCGAGCGGGTCTGCTCGGCGCAACAGGTGGTCAAGAGCGGCAGTCGCCTTCACCCGAAAGAGCCCCCCCCCCGGCACCCGATCACCGTCATCTCCTCCATGCTCTCCTCGCGAACCTGACCGACGATGCCGATGCGGGCGTGTGCCGGTCGTCCGACAGGAGCGCAAAAAGTTCGGCTGCGTGGAGGCCTGATGGCAGATTCAACGAACGCCAACCCTGACCCCGTTGAATGTGCCGCCGAAGGCAAACAGGGATCCACGTGACGCCCACGTACCGGAAACCTGTACCGTCTGCGCCCCTGAAACCCTTCCTTGCAGTTCGATGCCGACCGTTCCGATGACAACAATGAAGTCGCCGGAACGATCGACTCCGCCGGAACAGTGCAAGTCGCCAAGTTCGCGATGAAGGACAATGCAGCCCGCAATCGCACCTTCTTTCGTCACCTGCAATCTGAATTGGCCGCTATCGCCTCCACCCGACCAAGCGCCGCGATACGCGCCGACCCAAGCAGGCGGGAGATAAGAACCACCGCTTCCGGCGGCGTCGCCCCCCTGGGAAGCGAGACGTTCCTCAGCCCTGGCATATTCGGCCCCAATACGTCGCGCCTCGGCCAGCGACGTTTCCAGCAGATCTTGCGGGGCCTGCCGGACAACATTTGCAATACGTGGATCGCTGTCTCCGTTTTTCGCGCTGCCCATCAGAGACTGTCGGTGTTCCCGCATTTTGGGCAATGACCGTGCTTCGATGGTCCGGGAGTCGATTGCGCCACCTGATGGCTGGCCTTGCAAGTCCGCCGCCGGATATGTCGGCGCCCGCAATTCCACATTCAGTACGTGCGGATTCGGCAGCGCAGGTACAGGAGCGGTGGTGCGAACACCCCCCAACACGCCACCGTGCAACAAGGTGGAAAGCAGTACACAGCATGTCAAGCGTGCAGCAGGGCAGGCGTATTGAATATGCAAATGACACCTATCGCACGGCAGGTGCAGCACAAACCACGTCACAAGACAGGGCGATAGGCATGCCCGAGGCGGTGTCGTGCAACTTCGTTGTGCAACAGGCCACTCAGCGCCTCACCGGCCTTCAGGCGGAAAAATTCGATAATGGATTTTTCGGCAAATGTGATGGGGCGGCCGAGATCGACCACAATGACAAAATTGGCCAAACCGGTACCGCTACTGCGCAGACGAATTGCCAGCAGGTGAGCGCTGCTCCTGAAGGTATCGATACTCATGGCGTAATGGCTGAGAACCGGATCGCATTGCTGGATCAGGTTTCCGGCATGGCTACCGTAGGCGCCAGTCGCCGCGACGACCGTGCCTTCCGGCATGGTGCCTTGTGTACCGGCAACGAACATCGCCGCCCAGCGGCCGTTGCCGCCCGGTTGCGGCGCGACGTCGAGAACCTGTCGAAACGCCCGAAGGGCTGTTTCGGCGAATTCCTGGAGCGATATCGCCCGGACCATCGCCATGGTGGCATTGGCCAGTTCCAGGGCAGCCTTCCGCGCCCGCTCCAAGGCCACCAGGTCGCGATAGCTGCGCAAGGCGGAGACCACTGCGGTAAACAGCTTCAGCGACGATAAATCACTTTTCGACCGATAGTCGTGGATGTCGTAGCGGATCACCAGTTCGCGCTCCGGCAGCACCGAAGGTTGCCCGGTCCGCATGATCAGGCGGGGCCAAGGGTTACCCAGCGTGTCGCGCACATATTTGACGATATTCAGGCCGGCATCGTCGGTTTCCATGACCATATCGATCAGGGCCACCGCGATATCCGGGTGCTGTGCGAAGAGTTCCATGCCTTCACGGCCGGAACCAGCATGCAGAAACTCGACACCGCGTCCGTCGAAGTGAATGTCTTGCAGCACGAGTCGGCTGATGCTGTGCACTTCCCGGTCATCGTCGAGCAGCAAGACTTTCCAGTGCCCCTCATTCGCCCTGGCGGCAGGCTCAATGTCAAAACTCATCGCGCCGCGCCAGAAAAATGTCCACGAGGCCGGGATCGAAATAGCGCCCGGCAAGCGAGGGCAGGCATGAACAGATTTCCGCTGCGGAGCAGCCACCTTCTTCGCCCATCCGACCCAGACTGGTGTCGTAAAAATCGACCAGGGCGACGATGCGCGCGGCAAGGGGAATCGCCGACCCCGACAGGCCCGCCGGATAGCCGCTGCCATCCCACGCTTCGTGATGGTGCATCGCCACCTCGATGGCCAGATGGGCAACCTTGCTCACCGTCGTTCCTGCGATGCCGCGCAGAAACTCACCCCCCAACAAGCAATGTTCGGCGGCGACCGCCTGCGAAAGGCCATTTGCTTCATGCCATGCCCGGGAAGCGGATGGATTAGCGAACAACTTGCCGATATCGTGAAACTTGGCGACCCGGGCAATCGCTCGGCAGAAGTCCGGCGCTTGTCCGGCCAATTCGGCCAGACGCCCGGCAAACCAACCAACGCGCTCGATATGCTTGAGCGCTCCAGACTCGCCCCACTCGGCGGTTTCGGCCTGGATCGACAGCATCAGAAGCACGCTATCGGACTCGTCGCCACTCGGCGACATTCCGGGATTTGTCGCGAGCAGCGCAACGGACTCCAGGCGGGCAAGCAGGCGCAGCGACTGGCGTTGCGCCGAGCGGGTCTGCTCGAGATGCAACAGGTGGTTAAGGGCGGCAGTCGCCTTCACCCGAAAGAGTTCGAGCAGGCTGGGATCGGGAGGCGATTCGCTCGGCCCGGTTTCGGCACAGATCCAGTGGGTTTCAAAGTAACGAGTGGGCAGATGGAGCAGCACCAGTCCATGGTCGACGATGCAGTCCTGTTCACTGCCGTTCAGCCGTTTCAACCCGGGCTCCCAGCGACCGCGAAGTGCTCCGCGGTCGCCCCGGCTGCACACGATACTAAGGCCGGCTGGCAGCGCTTTACCGGAGCCTCCGCTCAATCCGATCAGGTAGATCGCCGCCTGCTCGCCCGCTTCCAGAAAATCCGCCAGTTCCCGCAAGGCGGTTTCGGCAAACTCATCCACCGATGACGCCTGAAACAGTGCGCCGGACGCCGCCAGCAAACGTGATATTCCGCACTGCGAGCGCTCCAGCGCGACGATATCGCGGTAGCTGCGCAGCGCGGTAACCACCACCGAAAAGAGTTTCTGTGACGACAGTTCGGTCTTGTGCCAGTAATCGTTGATATCGTAGCGAACGACGATATCGCGCTCCGACTGCATGTCGCCCCACCCGGTACGCAGGACGATCCGCACCCGGCGATTGCCGAGTTGTTCTCTTAGCCGCCGGATCAGGCCCAGCCCGTCTCCGTCGCCTTCCATCCGCACATCGATCAGCGCGACGGCAATATCCGGCGTCCGCTCGAACACCGTCAGCGCCTCGGCGCCGGAGAAGGCATGCAGCATGTCGATACCGCGCCCCTCGAACATGAAGCCGGCGAGCACCAGCGCGGTCACGTCATGCACCGCCGGTTCGTCGTCGACGACCAGCACTTTCCATGGCGAGCCGAAGCCCCCCTTGCCGACATCAGCCAGTGATGACAAGCCGCCCTCCGGCACTGCCTCCGCCTCATTCATTCCTGTCCCCTCCCGGAATTCCGGCACCATATAACAAGCCGACGGCGCTCGCCCGATTGGCCACGCCAAGCAGTTGCAGAATCGCGGCCACATGGTTCTTGGCCGTACCTACAGATATATTCAGGCAGCGACTGATCTCCTTGTTGGAAAGACCGTCACCCATCAATTTGAGAACCTCCAGTTGACGGGCGGTCAGGCAAAGATTCAATTTCTGAGGGTCAAGATGTCCAAGAGCGGCCCCCGGCCCCAGCGAACCGTGCCGCCTTGGCTCGCTACTCCGTACGAGATCGTTGGGCCGAATGGCATCGAGAATTTCGACCGGAATATAGCGACCGCCATCGAGAACCAGGCGCAAGGCATGAGGAATCAGACGGGAGGCCATCGACTTCGGGATAAACCCCATTGCGCCGCCCTGAAATGCATCGCGAACCGCCTGGGTACTGCACAGCACGGAATACTGCACGACCGGTGTCGCCGGCCAGGCACCAACGACGGCTGCCAGCCCTGCCCGAGCATCGTTGCCGGGAGTGCCGGGGTCGATGATGCACAAATTGACTTCACCTCCCCGTGCAGCGACGACCCGCTCGGCATCCTCGACGCCATCGGCCTCCAGCACCACAATCTTTCCCGCCATATCGGACATGCCATCGAGCACCGTCCTCATCCCGAGACGAACGAGGTGGTGCGCGTCGATGACCACGACAACCATCGGCTGTTCGCTGTCCATCAGCCGCAACTCCGCATCCGCGGCCAATCCCCGACCGCGTATTTCCCGGTGCGAAACAACAGCGTTTTCTCCATCAAGCAGCATTCCCGCCCTAACACATCATGACCAGAGATAATCCAGCGCAGCCTTAACAAAAACCGCACGCAACCAGCGATTCAAGGTTTCGCTAGCATCCATCGATACTGAAACCAGTTAAATATGCAAAACGACACATGCCATACGACATGCAAATTCGACGTAATGCAGGATGTATGCGACGATCCACCATCCTCTTACCCGAGCAAATTGATTGGCATAACATCACTTCCATCTGCTTGACATATGCCCGCAGTTGCACTCTATGCAACAGAGTGAATCAGGTCTTTGCCGCCACCTGAATTGTTCTGAAGGAAGCGTTGAACGTCGTACTGTGGTCTCGCACGTATTCATAGGAGCATTTTTATGGCATCGAACACGCTGGAATTCGAAGGCATGGAAATTCGACTTGCCACGCGACAGCTTCTGATTGGGCGGCAGCCGGCCGGGATTGGTAGTCGGGCTTTCGACATCCTGGTGGCGCTCGTTGAAAACCACGATCGAATCGTCAGCAAGGATGAACTGCTCAATACGGTCTGGCCCGGGGTTTTCGTCGAGGAAAACACACTCCAGGTACACGTTTCCGCGCTGCGCAAACTTCTCGGTCCGCACAAGATCGTTACGATTCCAGGCCGTGGTTATCGGTTTTGCGCTGAAAACGCGACCAACCCCCACCTGAGTGATACGGCCCCTTCCGTCAGCCGCAGCAAAGCACGCGGAAATCTTCCAGCCTGGCTCCCACCCATCTTTGGCCGAGAGCGTGAACTCGCCCAACTCCCGCAGCGGGTGCGAGATCATCGTTTGCTAACGCTTGTCGGTAGTGCTGGAATCGGGAAATCACGCCTGGCCCGGACGCTCGCCTGGTCGTTGTGCGGCGAATGGCCGGACGGTGTTTGGTTCGTTGAACTTGCGCCAATCGAGAATCCCTGCGACGTGCCTTTCGCCATCTTGCGTACGCTGGACTTGCCTTTTCCGGCCAAAGACCCAGCCCTTGAAAAGACCATGGAGGCGCTACGGCCAAGCAGAATGCTGCTTGTGATCGACAACTGCGAACATGTTATCGATGCGGTAGGCGCTCTCGTGAATTGCATACTCGCGCATGCTCCGGAAATTCATTTGGTACTGACCAGCCAGATTCCGCTGCGACTCCCCGAAGAACAGCGTTTTAGCGTCCCTCCGCTGACCATCCCATCGCCTGAGGATGCCCGCATGGACCGAAACTCTGGCGCGCTAACACTCCTGGAGGCACGGGTTCGGGCCGTTACCCCCGGTTTTCGCCTCACCGACCTCGATTTGCCTGCCGCAGTTGAAATTTGCCGTCGCCTCGATGGGTTGCCATTGGCCATCGAACTGGCTGCCGGACGGATTCCGCTGCTCGGCGTTCAAGGGGTGCGTGATCGGCTCAATGAACGCTTCCGACTCCTCTCTGACTTGGGGAGTAACCGACTGCCGCGGCATCAAACGCTGCGCACCGCTCTGGAATGGAGCTATTCGCTCCTCAATGAACAAGAGCAGGCTATCCTGCGCAGGCTCGGTGTGTTTCACGGTGATTTCAGCCTGGCTTGTGCCAAAACCGTCGCATGCGATGACCAGCTCGACAAGTGGGATGTGCTGGATGGCTTGGCCAATCTCGTCGATAAATCAATGCTTGTCGTAGAGTCGGGCGACTCCCCTCGTTATCGGCTACTGGAGAGCCCCCGGATTTTGTCGCTCGAAAAATTAAATGAGCGCGGTGAATTCGCTGGCGCGAGCGAAAAACATGCGCAGGCATTACTTGAGGAATTTGAGCGTTCCGAAGAAGAAAAATGGGTACTGACCATCAACGAACGATTAGGCCGATATCGCCACGATATCGACAATCTCAAGGCGGCACTGAAATGGGCAGCACACCCGACGAGCGATCCGGAATTTCTGATCGCACTGGTCGGCGCATCCGTCTGGCTTTTTCGTAGCCTTGGTTACCGGACGCTTGCCGAACACTATTGCGAGGAGGCCATCGAGCGGATATCCGCGCCGACTCCGCCCGCAATGGAAGCGCGGATCCTGGTAGCGTGGGTCGGGCTACGTTTTCCTCGCATCGGTACGCTGGAACTCGATGCCATTGCCAAGGCGGTATCGTTGTTGCGCAAACTCGATGACCCAAGCGCACTTGTCGCGGCGCTGGCTGATTGTGCTGCCTGCCTCGCGATTCAGAACGATATTTCCCTTGCGCACCAAACGATTCATGAAGCCTACGAGCGATCCGCTCGACTTGAACCCAGAACGGCACGCCTCAAAGTCGTCAGGGCAGACTTCTGGCTTCATTACAAGGAAGGTCGCTTACAGGAAGGATGCGAGCTTCTACGTGACGGTGTGGCGTTGGCGCTCGAATTGGGTGACACTTACGCCGCAGTCTGGGGGCTGGTACGCTGGGAACTCCTTGCTTACAACTTGGGAGATCTGGACGAAGCCGTCAGAATCGGCCGGAAAGCTGTTTCGCTGGTACGCGATGCTAACTTCCATGGCAAGATCCGCTGGTTCGCTCTTGGTTCGCTGACGTTTGCCCTTGCGCAAAGCGGGCAGTGCGATGAAGCTTTGGCGCTCGGCCGCGAAATTTTCGACGCACACCATAACACCTACCGCCTGCTTGAGTTCCTCGATGTTATGGCACTCATCGCGCTTCGGCGCGGCCTCACCATCGAGGCAGCCCAAGCACTTGGTTGTGCCAATGCGGGATTCGCGCTTCGCAGCGAGGCTCGTCGATTCCCGGAAGATCAGATTCCGGATATGTTGAGGGATAGTCTCAGCCAGTTGCTCCCCCCCGAACAACTCAATAAACATCTTCGTGCAGGCGCTTTGCTCACACCCAAACAGGCTGCACACCTGGCACTTCAAATTGATGCCGCCCTATCCACCAGAGTGTCGGCGAGCGCTTTTCAACCAATAGTGTCGGCATGACCCGCTACCTGGCCGAGCAGGGAAACACACGCCGGGCACCCTGGGGTTCCGCCAAAGTCATCCCGGTATCTTTTCGAGGTAATGTCGAACGTTCTCGAAGCGGAACGGCTTGGTCATGCAGGCAAGTACCGAAGGGAAATCCGACAGGCCCGCCATCTCGCCGCCTGAAATGACGATAACCGGTATCCGGGCATAGTCGGGGTCGTGACTCATGATCGTGATCAGTTGCCGACCATCGATATTCGGCATGTCGATATCGGTGATCACCAGATCCGGCCGATCTTTCGCCATTTTGAATATTGCCTGATAGCCATCGACCGCAGTGGTCAGACGCAGCGGCAAATCCCACGCTTCTACCGCAAGTTTCCACATCTCGCGGATGACCGAACAATCATCGACGACCAGCAAGTGCCTGGGGCGCTCACCTGCAAGTTGTAAACCAGCCATATTTTTACCCTCGCACGAGTTAGGTAGCTTTCTCATTGATCGCGACGCCGCCTAGCATTGGCCCCGTCCGCTGGATATTTCGATGGTGATCCATACCGCCGCTCAGGGAATGCTTCTCCCCCCGGCCAATGCCGGATAACCGCTGCCTCGTCGGCGACAGACATGCGCATCAACATTTCTGTCCACGCCCGGTCTTCCCTGGCGCGCACCCGGTAGCCGAAGCCATATCCGAGGCCAAAACAGATAAAAAATCCAAGCATCGCAACATCGGAAATCATGCCGTCCATATCTTCTCCCCGATAACCGGAATGCTTCGACAAAGGAGCCAAACGAACTACGCTTCAGCCCAGGATCTCCTTGGCATTAACAAAACCAAGGATGGTTCTGATATTGAGTCAATTTGCTCCGATACAAAACATGCCTAACGCCACGTGCACTGTTACATCTGCGATCTGCTTAAGCCCGACAGGCTGCCCGTGCTCGACCAGCCCGCGTGCCCGGGCTTGTTGCTGCTTGGCCGTACGCCGGCTTCCATGGAGATCAACACCACCAGCCGCTCCCTGCGGCCCATCTGCGCCAGGTCCGAAGCACTGACCATACGACCGCTGACCGGCCGGCGCGATCGTTTGCCCATGGCCGGCCCCCCTGTCGATCGCGGGCGCGAAGAGGTCGTTGGTGATGTCGCCATTGCCCTCCTGCGCGCTACTTGCGGAAGGCGGATGAGGCGAGCCGTGTCCATCCCGGCGAAAATAACGCTCTGCGCCAGCAACATTGAAGCAATAACTGGCGTTCCAAGAGCAAGCTGATTTCTGAAGTGAAATTTGGTCAAAACTTTAACCAAAACAGTACTGAATCAATGCCCTCGCCAAATTATCAAGCGGACACAGCTCAACGCTCGGACCCATGTGTGCAAAATAGCGCTTCTGATCGTAGAGGAAGACCACTTGTTCGGCCTTGCGACCTTCGGTTCGGATATTTTCCTGGCCCGGCAGATCAGTGCGCAAGGTTTTAACGGAACACGTTTGTGTCACACCGTATCCAGTGAGCCCATAGCAGCCCACAAATCTGTGGGGGGAAATGTGGGGGGAAATTTCAAAAAACCTGCACTAGAAAGCACTTAGGCCAATCCGAAGATTGGCCTAAGTACTTGATTCTCTTGGTCGGGGCGGCGGGATTCGAACTCGCGACCCCTTGCACCCCATGCAAGTGCGCTACCAGGCTGCGCTACGCCCCGACAAGCCCGCCATTATACCCACAAAACGAGGGGATTCAAAGCTGTAACATCTCGATAATAGACTGAAGCTCGTCACGAACGCCGCCGGGCATTTTCACGATTTCAGGCAAGTTGACCGCAGCAACTTCGACAGCGCCACCTTCGTCAAGCCGATTGCGTGCACCGCTGATCGTAAAACCCTGATTGTAAAGAAGCTCACGAATACGCCGAACCAACAAGACTTCGTGATGCTGGTAATAGCGGCGATTGCCACGCCGCTTTACCGGTTTGAGCTGATTGAATTCTTGTTCCCAGTAACGCAGGACATGGGGTTTGACGCCACACAACTCGCTCACTTCACCGATCGTGAAATAGCGTTTGGCGGGGATGGGCGGCAACTCTTCGCCGCCCGATGCTTTATGCCGCGGTTCCATCGAAGGCGAGCTCAACGTCGGACTTCAGTTTTTGGCTGGCGTGAAAGGTCACGACACGACGCGCCGTGATGGGTATTTCCTGCCCTGTTTTAGGATTCCGGCCTGGACGTTGCGGTTTGTCGCGCAACTGAAAATTACCAAAACCTGAGAGCTTTACGCCATCACCAGTTTCCAGGGAGTTACGGATTTCTTCGAAAAAAGCTTCGACCATGTCTTTGGCTTCGCGCTTGTTTAGTCCTACTCTTTCGAAAAGCAGGTCCGCGAGTTCAGCTTTGGTTAGCGTCATCGTTATTATTTCCGTCAGGCACGCAGTTGAGCACCGAATGCCTGTTCGAAACAGAACACCAGTTGCCGCATCGCAGCATCAACTTCCAAATCTTGCAAAGTGCGTTGAGTATCTTGCATAACTATCCGGAAAGCAAGGCTTTTTTTGTTTTCGGGGACACCCTTTCCGACGTAAACATCGAACAATTGGATGTCCTTAACGAGCTTGAAATCCTGCCCTTTCAGACCATCAAGCAAGGTCTGAAGTGCGAGATTCTGATCAACCACAATGGCCAGGTCACGAATAACAGGCGGGAATTTTGATACTTCGGTATAGGCCGGAACTTCAACTGCCTTGACGGCATCAAAATCCAGTTCGAAGACCACCGGCGCCTGCGGCAAATCGTATTTCTGCACCCACTCCGGGTGCAACTCACCCAAACATCCGATTTCACGATCATCGAGCAAAACACGTGCTGAGCGCCCCGGATGCAGCGCCGGATGGACGAGTTTTTCAAAACGCAGTTGGGCCGGTGCCAACAAGGCTTCGAGGTCGCCCTTCATATCGAAGAAATCAACCTTGCGCGCAGCGCTGCCCCAACCTTCGGGTAAAGCGCTACCGTAGGCCAGACCAGAGAGCTTCCAGGATTGGGCAAAGCCGGGAACCGGCGTTGCTGCGGCATTGCGCTCGAAGGCGCGGCCTGTTTCGAACAGGCGAACGCGGTTCTGCTTGCGCTTGAGATTGGTCACCAGATTGGAAATCAGACCGCCAAACAGCGTCGACCGCATGACGGCCATCTGGCTGGCAATCGGATTTGCCAGGCGAATCAGGTCAGCTTCTGCGGTCTTCGCAGCAAAATCGGCCTCCCAGGCTTCCTCGACGAAGGCAAAATTGACCACTTCCTGATAGCCGCGATCAACCAGCAACTGGCGAACGCGGGCGGCCGGACGTTGTGCTTCAGGCTGGACCATCATTTTCATGTTGCCGCGCGGTGCCGGCGCCGGGATATTGTCGTAGCCATGCAGACGAGCAATTTCCTCAATCAGGTCTTCCTCGATTTCGATGTCGAAGCGCCAAGTCGGCGGGGTCACCAGGAAATCATCACCTTCACGAACAAAGGGCAGGCCAAGGCCGTTGAACAAGCCGGCGATCTGTTCGGGAGAAAAGACCATGCCGATCACGGCGCAGGCCCGCGCGGTGCGCAGACGCACGGGGTTGCGTGCCGGCATCTCGGCCTTGGCCTCGGTTACCGGCCCCGCAGCACCACCACAAATCTCGATGATCAGTTGCGTGGCGCGCTCAATAGCACGTTTAGCGCCGCCGAAATCGACGCCGCGCTCGAAACGATGCGACGCATCGGAACCAAAACCGTAGCGACGGGCGCGGCCGGCAATCGCCTTCGGAGCGAAGAAGGCCGATTCCAGGAATAGTTCGCTGGTTTCCAGCGTGATGCCGCTCTCTTCACCGCCCATGATACCGGCCATGGCCAATGGCTTGGCGTCGTCGGCAATAATCAGGATGTCGGCATCGATGGCAATGGTCTGCTCGTTCAAAAGCAGCAGTTTTTCGTCCGGCTTGGCCATGCGGGCATGCACCGCACCATCGAGTTTGGTGTTATCGAAGGCGTGCAGCGGCTGGCCGAGCTCTAGCATGACGTAATTGGTGACATCGACCAGCGCCGAAATCGAGCGGATAGCGCTGCGCTCCAGGCGACGCTTCATCCATTCAGGCGTCGGAGCCTTGGCATTGACACCTTTCAACACACGACCGAAATAGAGGGGACAGGCAGCCGGCGCATCGAGCACCACGGCGCGCTGGTCGGCGATGCTTGCGGCGACTTCCGGCACCTCGATCAGCTTGGCCTGGGCACCGGCAATAGCGGCGACTTCGCGTGCCACGCCGGTCAGGGACAGGCAGTCGGCGCGATTCGGGGTCAGCTTAAGTTCAAACTGGTTATCGTCGAGATCAAGATACTGGCGGATTGACTGGCCAACCGGCGCATCGACCGGCAGGATCAACAAGCCGGAAGCCTCTTCGGCGATGCCAAGTTCCTTGGCCGAGCAGAGCATGCCTGACGACTCGATGCCGCGCACCTTGGCGATTTTGATAACGAAATCGCCGGGCAGTTTGGCGCCGGGCAAGGCGCAAGGAACACGCAAACCCACAGCGACATTCGGCGCACCACAGACGATGGTCGTCGGCTCGCCGCGACCGGTATCAACCTTGCAAACATTCAGACGGTCAGCATCCGGGTGCTTGACGACTTCGAGCACGTGAGCGACGACAACCTCGTTGAATTGGGGCGCAACCGGCTCCAGACCCTCTACTTCGAGGCCCGCCATGGTCAGCAGATGGGAAAGCTCCTCGCTCGACAGCTTGGTGTCGACAAGGGTACGCAGCCAGGATTCGGAGAATTTCATGCGAATTGCCTCAGGAAACGGAGGTCGCCTTCAAAGAAGAGGCGCAAGTCATTGACGCCGTAACGCAGCATGGTCAGGCGATCCTGACCGAAGCCGAAGGCGAAGCCAGTGTATTTTTCCGGATCGATACCGGCAATGCGCAGCACGTCCGGATGCACCATGCCGCAGCCGGCAATTTCCAGCCAGCGACCTTTCAGCGCGCCGCTCATGAAAGCGACATCGATTTCGGCCGACGGCTCGGTAAACGGGAAGAAGGACGGACGGAAACGGACCACCAGATCGTCGGTCTCGAAGAAGCTCTTCAGGAAATCGGCGATGCCCCCCTTGAGGTCGGCAAACGAAACCCTCTCGCCCACCCACAGGCCTTCGACCTGATTGAACATCGGCGAATGCGTCGCATCGGAATCGACACGATAGACGCGGCCCGGCGCGATGATTCTGATTTCGGGCATTTTTTCCAGTTGACCGTAGCGTTCGACGTGCGCCTTCATGTAGCGCGCCTGGATCGGGCTGGTATGGGTCCGCAGCAGCACCTTGTCGGCGACCGTGCCGTCCGGGTTCTGCAGGTAAAAGGTGTCGTGCATCGAACGCGCCGGGTGATCCTCGGGCGTGTTCATGGCTGTGAAATTGAAAAAATCCTCCTCGATCTCGGGGCCGTCGGCCACTTCGAAACCGATCGAGCGGAACAGCGACTCAATGCGCTCCAGCGTGCGCGTCACCGGGTGCAGGCCGCCGCGCACTTCAGCGCGTCCGGGCAGCGTGACATCCAGCGCCTCTTCAGCCAGGCGCGCTTCGAGCGCGGCCTTGCGAATTGCTTCGCGACGTTCATTGAGCGCAGCTTCAACCGCCGTCTTGGCGACATTGATCGCTGCTCCGGCCGTTTTCTTCTCATCTGGCGGCAGCTTGCCCAAGCCTTTGAGAAGTTCGGTGATCTGCCCACTCTTGCCGAGGAAACGGGCTTTTACCTGTTCCAGCGCATCGGGGTCAGAAATGGCAGCAAAAGCCGCCTGGGCTTCGCTAACGATTTGATCGAGATTGTCCATAGACGTCCACCAACAAAACCACCAATAAAAAAGGAGGCTTGCGCCTCCTTTTTTTCATTACGCTTTCGCTCAGGCGCCGAGCTGTGCCTTGGCCTGGGCGGCCAGTGCGGCAAAAGCCGGCTGATCGAAAACTGCCAGATCGGCCAAGACCTTGCGGTCAACTTCGATGTTGGCCTTCTTCAGACCATTCATGAAGGTGCTGTACTTCATGCCCAACTCACGAGCTGCGGCATTGATACGGGCGATCCACAGGGAACGGAACTGACGCTTGCGTTGACGACGGTCACGGTACTGGTATTGACCTGCCTTCATCACCGCCTGCTTGGCGATGCGATATACGTTCTTGCGACGACCGCGGTAACCCTTGGCCTGAACGAGAATCTTCTTGTGACGCGCGCGCGCCGTTACACCACGTTTAACTCTAGGCATCGTCTATCTCCTTATGCGTAGGGCATCATGGCGCGGACAGATGCTGAATCGCGCGCGTTAACTTCGACTGAACCGCGCAGATGGCGTTTCACCTTGGTGGTCTTCTTGGTCAGGATGTGACGCTTGAAGGCTTGACCGCGCTTGATGGAACCACCAGCGCGAACTGAGAAACGCTTTTTGGCGCTACTCTTTGTCTTCATTTTGGGCATTTAATGCTCCTTAATGACATGCCGCCAGGTGGTTCCCACTACGGAAACGCTTTGACTACCCGAAAGCACTTGTTTTAGCAGCTAGTTGCCTAGCTGCCAGTACTGCTTACTGGATCCCAACAACTCGATCCAAAAAACTATTTCTTCTTGGCCGGCCCGATGATCATGATCATCTGACGACCTTCCATCTTTGGCATCTGCTCGACTGCACCTACTTCGTCGAGGTCCGCCTTGATCCGTTCCAGCTGACGCATGCCGAATTCCTGGTGCGCCATTTCGCGGCCCCGGAAGCGCAGGGTCACTTTGACCTTGTCGCCCTCTTCCAGGAAACGCGTCATATTCCTGAGCTTGATCTGGTAATCGTTTTCGTCGGTACCCGGGCGCAGCTTGATTTCCTTGACCTGCACCTGCTTCTGCTTCAACTTGGCTTCGTGAGCGCGCTTCTGTTCCTGGTACTTGAACTTGCCGTAGTCCATGATGCGGCAGACCGGTGGCTTCGCGG
>Ga0209211_10000151_pt1 | contig 150870 bp, 145 predicted proteins | sample RifGroA2_FD_183992 | JGI IMG/M metagenome (GOLD analysis project Ga0209211, IMG submission 183992) | Groundwater microbial communities from Rifle, Colorado, USA - Groundwater A2 (SPAdes) (version 2) | ecosystem: Environmental > Aquatic > Deep subsurface > Groundwater | place: Rifle, Colorado...
CTGTATGCTTCCTCGGCAGCTTTCCGGGAAGCGTACCAGGAAGTCAAATCCTCGCTTTCGAAAGACGATAAGCGGTCAACACATAAAGCCGAGCCTGTTATTTCGATGTCTGTTGGCTCTGATGATATTATTACTGCCGCAGCGCCATTTACGGACAGGCTACAGTCAAACAGCCTTAGAGGAGAGGCAACAACCGGTGATTTTTTGATTTGTTTTAAATTGACTTCTTTTCTGTAAAATCTCGCTTTTGGATTCTTGTAAGCATTTTGATGGTTTTTCAGGGCAACCAAAGCCAGATCATCTGAAGTTGCCCCATACTTCAACATGTATTGCTGGGCTACCAGGGCGTTCTGAGCCGGGAAGTTCATTCCTTCAGTCTGTTCGTAGATTCTTTCTGCGGCCATCATGATTTCCTCCGTAACGCGCATAGAATTGTTTGTCAGCAGCCTCTCAACCCCAACAACGAGTATATTTTTGTATTCAAGCTGGTTTGCGGTCCACAAAGCTGCTCCGCCCCCGCCGCAGACTGCAGTTAAGTTCATAATAGGGACTTTTTTCTTTAAAATACTGTTTAATACGTTCGCAAATAACCTTTGCCGCTCGCCGCTGCATTCAGTATCGGTTGAAGAGACAACTATTGCGTCAATCTCCTCAATTTTTGAACTTGCATCATCAATCGCTTCCAAAGTTGCTTCATAGACCATCTCTTGGCTGGACTCCGCCTGCGCCCCGAACTTTGTCATGCCAACACCTTTAATGTACATAGAACACACACCTCATTTGGAAAACTTGGTTCTAAAAGTTGATTTGTCAACAACAGCCACGACAAAAAGCGCCTCTGCAACTAAGTTTTCTTTTACAAACGATTTGCCCTTGAATATTGCCCCTCTTTCATCCTGCGCAATTAGGTCAAGTTCGTACCTTAATTGGCAGCCAGGAAATATAGGGGCTAAAAACTTAACTTCCTTTAGCTTGTGAGCAAGCACATCTTTAGTTTGATGGTTGGGAATGTTGCTTCTTGCCAGCAAAGTAGCTGCCTGCCCCATGCCTTCAACTGTCAATGCCCCGGGCATTATTGGGAAATCGACGAAATGACCCTTTAGAAAGTCTTCTTTGCCGGTTATGTCCTTAACTGCAACAATCCGGTTAGGCGTCAAACTTAATACCTTATCCACAAAAAGAAAGTGCTCATTATAGGGAATAATCTTCATGACATTCCCTGTTTCTATCTCTCCCTTGTCGTTTTTGTATTCGCTAAATTGTGCCATTTGCCCTAATTTCTAAATTTTGGTTGCTTTAAATAACTTTCTGCCATAATGTTACCTAATAATTATCTTATAAACTATACTTTGTATTATCTATATTAAAACTATAAACTGTACAAAGCTTTATAAAATCACTAAACTAGTAAAATAGCTATGTTTAAGGGCAAAAAAGCTAAGCTGGAGCTCAATTTGAGAAGGAAGTTTATAGTCGATACCCTTAATTATGTGCTTAGGCCTCTGGAAAAGGGATACTCTTTCACCTATAAATCAATAGTTAGAGTAGAGGAAAAGTTCCCTGCTATATATAGGCACTTTGAAGGAATAATCAGCCAGCACATTATAACTCCAGGCAAAGAATTATTTAATTCATCAAAAGTGAGTGTCGGAAGCCTTATAACTGCAAACGTAATGAAAAGGCTGCCTCATGTGGATGAAAACCAAATTGAAGATATTCTGCATAATCCTTCCAGTAAATCTTTTTTGGAAGTACTAACCAAGGGGCTGGGCATAAACAGAAGCAAGGAGAAGAGCTACACTGTTTTGAAAAAGGGGGGCTTCAAAAGGATATTGATTGCCAACCGTGGAGAAATCTCTTTAAGAATTATAAGGGCATGCAGAGAACTAGGAATTGAAAGTGTTGTTATCTATTCAGAAGAGGAAAAGGACTCGCTTCAAGTCAAGTTTTCTGATAAATCATACAATATTGGCAAGCCAAAGAATTATCTGGATATCAAGAAAATGGTTAATCTGGCCAAGCAGGCTGACTGCGATGCCATCCACCCAGGCTATGGTTTCCTATCAGAAAATCCAAAATTTGCAAAGTTGTGCGAGAAAAAAGGCATTAAGTTTATAGGGCCTTCCTCAAAAATGATTAAGAAACTTGGCGATAAGGTAGAGGCAAAGAAAGCTATGCTTAAAGCCAATGTTCCGGTTATAGAAGGGATCAAGGAAGATTTGAAAAACTATAAGCACGCATTAAAAGTTGCTAACCAGATTGGATTTCCTGTAATCATCAAGGCTTCCGCCGGCGGTGGAGGAAAAGGCATGAGGATAGTCACAAAAGAGGAAGAGCTTGAAAATGCTTATGGGAATGCCAGCAAGGAAGCTGAGAATGCTTTTGGAGATGCGTCAGTTTACATTGAAAGATACCTTGAGGAGCCGAGGCATATTGAATTCCAGATTATGGCAGACAGATATGGCAATGTGATTCATCTTGGAGAAAGGGACTGCAGCATACAAAGAAGGCACCAGAAACTGGTGGAGGAATCGCCAAGCCCTGCTTTGACCCAGGATTTAAGAGAAGCAATGGGAAGCGCTGCTGTAAAAGCTATTATGGCAATTGGGTATGAGGGAGCCGGCACTGTCGAATTTTTGCTGGACAAAGGCAGAAATTTTTATTTCATTGAGATGAACACAAGAATACAGGTTGAGCACGGCGTCACAGAAATGGTAACCAACGTTGATCTTGTAAAAGAGCAGATTAAGCTTGCAGAAGGCGCCAAGCTGGCTTACAAGCAGGAAGATATTAGGATAACCGGGCACGCAATTGAATGCAGGATAAATGCGGAAGACCCATTGAATGGATTTACCCCATCGCCCGGAACAATCGTCAATTACCTTCCGCCCGGCGGTCCTGGAATCAGGATAAGCAGTTCCGCCCACACAGGCTATAAAATTTTGCCTCAATTCGATTCATTGATTGCCTTAGTCATATGCCACGGAAGGACAAGGCACGAGGCAATTGAAAGAATGAAAAGGGCTCTTGATGAGTTTATAGTTGATGGAGTTAAAACAACAATCCCGTTTCACAAGCTTGTTTTAAGCAAGAGGCAGTTCCTCAAGGGAAACGCTACAACCTCCTTTATCGCAAATAATAATATAATGGAAGAGCTCAGGGAAATGAAGCCCGCCAAGGAAGAAGAGCTTACAAAAGAGAAAAAAGTCATTCTTGTCACAACGGCAGTCTCGCAGTATCTTGCGAGGAAACAGGATAATAAGCAAAAGTCCAATCCATGGACAATGGCCGCACGGCACGATTCAATGAACGAAGGCAGCTTTGAAGAGTAAGATTTAAATTTATGCGAGTTCTTGGAATCATATGTATGATTTATCAAAGACTATCAAAAGCTACGACAATTCGACAAAATGGCACTCTGCTAAGTTTGATGGTTATGATATGGGTGATTACTTAACCAAATTTATTAAACTTCTTAGAGGAAAAAAAGTATTGGATTTTGGTTGTGGAAACGGCAGAGATTCAGATTTTTTTGATAAAAAAGGATTAAATATTACGGGAATTGATTATTCTGATGAACTAATCAAGATAGCCAAAATTAGAGTCAAAAATGCAAAGATATTAAAAATGGATTTTTTAAAGAATTTAGAGTTCAAAGACAAATGCTTCGACGGAGTATGGGCTAGTGCCTCTTTGCTTCATGTTCCCAAGGAAGTCGTAATTAGAGTATTGAAAGAAATTAACAGGGTATTAAAGATTCATGGGGTTTTGTTTATTTCCGTAAAAGAGGGCGAAGGTGAAAAAATAGTACAAGATGATTATGGAAATGAAGATAGGTTTTTCTCATTTTTCAAAACAAAAGAATTAACAGGCATTCTAAATAAATCTGGTTTTAAGGTTCTTACTTATGAATTAATATCTGATGATAAGACAAGAGTTTATTTTGTTAAAAAGAAGAGAAAGCAAAAATGGATTATGATATATTCTATAAAAAAATAAAATGCAATACAAAATCCATTATTTCAAATCCCTTACTTCGACCCAGGATAAGGCTAAAGAATTTTCTAAGAAAGGGTTAAGCAATGTTGTAATTATTTCTGACGTTCAAACAAAAGCCCGCGGAAGATTCAAAAGAAAATGGCATTCTTCAAAAGGCGGGTTGTGGATGTCAGTTTTGTTAAAACCTAAGAACGTCAAAGACTTGCAATACCTGACTTTTGCCGCTGCGGTTGCCGTTGTTGAATCTATCAGGAAAACAACCGGAATAAAAACAAATATCAAATGGCCGAATGATGTACATTACAAAGGCAAAAAATTATGCGGGATTCTTACGGAAGGCATTTTTGGGAAAGAAAACTATGTTGTCGTCGGATTTGGATTAAATATCAATCAAATTTCTTTTCCTTCTGATATAAAGGATATTGCAACATCGTTAAAAATTATTGAGAATAAAAAAATTGACATTGATAAATTAAGTAAATCTGTAATCAATAATTTCCTTAATCTGTACAATAATTATTATAACAAAAATAAATTGAAAACTATTGTCCAAATGTGGAAGAGATATTGCGATACATTGAATAAAAATGTAACTGTTATAACAAGAACAAAGAGGCTTAATGGCAAAGCAATAGGAGTAGATGAAGAGTGCAATCTGCTATTAAAATTAAAAAGTAATAAAATAATTAAAATTGCAGAAGGGGATTTGAGAGTGAGATACTAATTCACTTTTCTTCAATCTTGCTTCTTAATTCTTTTGGAATCGGCACAGATTTTATTGTCTTTTTTTCGACGAAAACATTTACAGTGTAGCCTTCAGCCAATAATTTATTACCCTTCTTCTTTATAATTTCATATTGAAATTCAATGCTGCTGTTGCCAATGTTTCTTATTTTGGTTTTGATAATAATCTCATCATTGTACTGAGCAGGATGCTTATATATGCAATGCACCTCCACGACTGGCGCAATCAAGCCCTGTTTTTCAAAGTCAGCATAATCAAAGCCGTAATCCCTCAATAATTCAGTTCTTCCGATTTCAAACCATTTAAGGTAGTTTGAGTAATAGACAACCCCTCCGTGGTCAGTATCTGAGTAGAATACTCTCTGCCAGGTCTCGTTGGTTTTCATAATATATCTGCTTTTTGGCTATCTTTATTTAATTTTCCATAATATTTAAAAACCGCATGGCTTTCCGCATAGTATGGGGTTTTTGGACAGCGTTCCTGTGTTGAAGAGAATTTTGGATTTAGCCTATGCTATGCTTATTGTTATAATATTGAGTGCGCTTGTGGGGCTCATATTGGCATTTCCGGTAATGTGGCTGTGGAATTTTGTGTTTGGCAGCGTTCTAAAAATAAACGTGTTTCAGGCGTGGGCAATGAACGTTTTGGCCGGCATTCTATTCGGCCAGAGAAATTCTAATAAATGACTGCAACCAGCAATGCTGACATAAGAAAAATGGCGAAATAATCCACATTCCCAAGCTTCAATTCAACTGAGTTTACCGCATTCTCATTATACAGCCTTGCCTGCATTGCATCGCTCAGGTTTGATGCAGACTTAAGCATTTTCTCAATTAGCGCGAGCATTAGCATTTTGATAGTTTTTAATTTCTTAAAATCACCAAGCCTTGACTTAATTGCGTCCCTTGCCCTTTCAAAATTAATAAACATCACTGGAATGAACCTGATTGTCGCTGAAATCATGACTGCAATGTTCCTCGGCTTTATTCCGAATATTTTTAACGGCCTGCCCAATCTTTCCAATGCAGCTACCAGCATTGAAATGCTCGTCGAATAAGTCAGGACATATGAAATTACAGCCAGCATGAAAAACCGCCAGATTACCAACAAACCCTGGACAAACTGGTTTCTTGCAAAAATCACGTACATTAAAATTATAAAAATCATAAATGAATAATAGGCCCTTAAATTTAGAATCAGTTCCATAATTTCTATTCCTGCCGACAGCGCAAGAACCAAAGCCAAAACGGAGAACAGCATTATCTTTATAGTGCTGTCAGCAGCAAAAATTAAAATGCTGTATGCCACCACAAAAATCAGCTTTAGCCTTGGGTCCAGCCTATGGATTATAGAATCCTTAAACCTGTATTGCCCTAACGTCAGCTGCCTAATCATTTAACCCGGCCTCTTTGATAATTTTGCTGCTAAGCTGCGATTTTTTGCCGTCGAATACCACTGCCCCGTTTTTTAACACAACCACCTCATCCGCGTATTTCAGGTCTTCAAGAGCGTTGGTCACCATGATTATTCCAATCCTACCTTTTTCATTGAGATTTTTTATTATATCCATAATATTTTTTTTGTTCCTTGCATCGAGCATTGTGGTCGGCTCGTCAAAAACAATGTATTTTGGTTTCATTGCAATAACTCCTGCCAGGGCGACAAGCTGCTTTTGCCCAAGCGAGAGTGTATTAACATTTCTCTTGGATAAATGGGCTATATTGACGCTTTTTAGGGTTTTTCCAATAATATCCTTTATTTTAGAAGGGAGCATCATCAGATTTTCCAGGCCAAAGGCAACATCTTCCTCAACAATGGAATAAACCAGCTGGTCCTCAAAATTCTGGAACACGAAGCCAACTTTTTTTCGCGCTTCTGCTTCGCTTTTTTTTGTATCTGCCCCATCTATAATGACTTCGCCTTCTGCCGGAATTAAAAGCCCGTTTAGGTGCTTTGCAAGCGTCGTTTTCCCGGAGCCGTTTGCCCCGATTATTGCAACAAACCCCGAGTCTTTTATCTTCAGGCTTATATCTCTAAGGATCGGCTCTTTTTCATACCTAAAGCTTAAGTTTTTTATTTCTATCATTGGAATGAAAATGAATAAACCTGGAGGTTTTTTGGTGTTGTTATAGTTAATTCCTTTGCTCTGTTATTTTTTGATTTTATTAGTCGGTACAGCTGAGGCCTATTTACTGACAGCCATTTTATTGCCTTGCTATTTAATATTATTTTTATTTTAATCCTTTTGTTATTTGCAGGATTTGCGACGAAGTTTGTTGTTCTACCCTTTGTTAATATAGTCAAAGATGAGTTATTTTTTAACGACTGCAAATATTCATCCTTTTGAGCCCAGCCCCTGCTGGTATAAACAGTTCCAAATCTTAATTTATCATTCAATGCCGAAATCCTGCCATTTTTCTTCTTTCCACAGTATACTGTCGGAAATTTGCTGTATTTTGGCTCATTCCAGAATATTGTTTTTGCTCTTATTTTGATATTTTTAATTATTGACGCTTCTAATTTCTTGTAATTTCCCTCTCCAACATGCTTATATACTATTTTACCGCCTTTAATTAGGATTTGCGCAGGCCAGAAATTTATCCCTAATTTTTTTATAATTTTAAAGTTTTTATCAATCTTAATCGGGAAATCAATATTGTATTTTCTTGATGCAAAATTTATGTTGGGGCTATTTTTTTCGAATTCCCATTCAGGCGGATGGATAATTATTGTCTTTAATCCAAATTTTTTGTATTTGGCGGAAATTTTTTTAACAAAACTCAAAGAACGCAGGCAATTCATGCAGCTGTATGAAAAAACATCTAAAAGGATAAGCTCTTTCATTTCATGTACTTTTTTACATCCACATTGTTTGCAATCCAGGCTGCCAATAACAGCTTGATTGCATCGCCTATTAGGAATGGCAGAACCCATCCCACTAAAATGGCACTCCATGGAAGGCCTGTAACAATTTTTCCGTGAGTTGCGCCGAGAACGTATATCACGGCTGTTCCAAAAACCATTGAAATCACGTAATCAATATACTTTGGCTTTTGCTTTCCTTGAAGGTATTTTCCTATTACAAATGCCGCTATAAAATAGCTGATGAGATAGCCGCCCGTTGGGCCATATAGGGCCTGAATCCCAGAGCTTCCGCCTGCAAATACGGGCAGCCCAATTATTCCGACTAAAACATAGATTGCCATTGCGAGAGCGCCGTAATAAGGGCCTGCCATTGCCCCGCTTAACAGGACTGCAATTGTCTGCAATGTGATTGGGACTGGAGTGAATCCTAATGGAATTTTGACCGGAGCGATTGCTGCGGTTAATGCCGCGAACAAGGCGGCGAAAATCATTCCTTTCAATTTTTGCTTTTCCATTTTTATAACCTCATGATATGATTTTAAATTTAATAATTTTATTCTATTGTTGCCAGAACATCTCCCCTGCTGACATTGTCGTTTTTCTTTATTTTTATCTCTTTTATCGTGCAATCCCTGGGGGCAAGGATGTCATTTTCCATCTTCATTGCCATCAAGGTAAACAGGCTCTGGCCTTTAGCTGCTTTGTCGCCCTGCTTTATCTTAATGTCGTAAATCGTTCCCGGCAGCGGAGCGATGATTTCGTTCGCATCTGTGCCGGATTCTTTTTTCTGCAGCCTTTCTATTGCAGACGGTCCGGCATCTTTTTTTGTCTCAACTTCGTAGACGTCATTTCCGCAATGGACTAAAATCCTGCCGTCTTCCGTTTCTTCGACAAATACCTGGTATTCCTTGCCGTCGACTTTAACAGTGAGGTCTTCCATTTGCTAAATCACAATGGTATATTTGCGTGTTTTTTCGCGGGCCGCTTCTCGCGCTTAGAAATAATCATCTCAAGGCATTTTATCAGGGCAATTCTTGTGTCTTTAGGATCGATAACCATGTCGACTTTTCCGAGCTTTGCGGAAACATAAGGATTGAGGTATTTTTCAGTGTATTCCTGGACAAGCTTTTCCTTTGCTTTCGGGTTTTTGCTTATTTCATCCCTGTTGACAATGTTAACTGCCTGCTCAGCGCCCATGACTGCGATTTCTGCAGCGGGCCATGCAAGCACTTTGTCGTAGCCCATGTCTTTTGAAACAAGGGCGATATATGCTCCGCCATAGGCTTTTCTCAATACTAAGGAGATTTTTGGAACTGTGGCTTCAGAATATGCGAATAACACCTTTGCGCCGTGCCTTATTATTCCATGATGCTCCTGGTTTGTTCCAGGCAAGTACCCGGTGACATCAACAAGATTAATTAAAGGAATGTTAAAGCCGTCGCAGAATCTTACAAACCTTGCAATCTTGTCAGACGAGTTAATGTCCAGGCATCCTGCCAGAACTTTTGGCTGGTTGGCAACAATGCCGACTGCATTTCCGTTCAGCCTTGCAAATCCCACAACCGCATTGTCCGCGTAATACGGCTGCACTTCAAAGAAAGTTTTTTTGTCAAAAGTTTCCGCAATGACTTCTTTTATGTCGTAGGTTTTTTTCGGGTCTTCCGGGACGATATCCTGCAGTTTTTTTGTTTCTCTATTTGGGCTGTCAGATATGTTGTAAGGGGGAGTTTCAAGATTGTTTTGCGGGATATAGCTCAATAAAACTTTGATCATATCCAGGCATTCTTTTTCATCATCGGCCATGAACTGCGCTACTCCGCTTTTCTGGTTGTGGGCTGCCGCTCCACCAAGGCCTTCAAAATCTATTGTTTCTCCGGTTACTGATTTAATTACGTCCGGGCCGGTAATAAACATATAGCTTGATTTTTTTGTCATCAAAATGAAATCAGTCAAAGCCGGAGAATAAACTGCAATTCCGGCGCATGGCCCGAGAATAGCCGAAATTTGGGGAATGATTCCGGATGAGATTGTGTTTAGCTGGAAAATCCTTCCGCCGGCATCCAGTGCCGAAACTCCTTCCTGAATTCTTGCGCCTCCTGAATCCAATAACCCAATTATTGGGCAGCCTGTTTTTAATGCAAGCTCCATGATGTGGGCTATTTTCCTGTTGTGCATTTCGCCCATTGAGCCGCCCATGAACGAAAAATCCTGGGCATAAACCAAAACTTGCCTTTTGTTAATCTTGCCCTGACCTGTGATGACACCATCTCCTGCACGTTTCTTGTTTTCCAGCTCCTTGCTGTGATGCTCTGCGAATGCGCCTAATTCAACAAATGAATCTGAATCCAGAAGATATTTTAACCGCTCTCTTGCTGTCAGTTTTCCTTTCTTGTGCTGGATTTCCATTGCTGTTTTATCATCATTAACAGCCTTCTGCCTATCTGAAAATTCTTTAAACTTATTGCTCCCCATAGGCTTAAGATTATATATAGGGCTTTAAAAAGCTTTTGGGGTTGGTAAATCAGAACAACTTGAACCCTTTGCTCTCTTTTGCGCCTGTTATGCCTGCTTCAACTATCTTGAACAACAGCTCGCGTTCTGCCTGTATGTTTCTGTGTTTTCTGATTATTAATCTTCGGTTTCCGTCTGGAGTTATCTGCAGCTCTATCAGGCATTTGCTGCCGTACTTGAGAATGTCTCCTCCAACTATGTTTACTTTGTCCTTTTCATCAAAATCCATATAGACCTGGTTAGTTATCAGGACAGGTATGTTTTTTTTCCTTGCAATCTCCGTAAGGTAGCCTATCTGCCTTCCGAGCTCCCTGTTGACTTCCTGGAAATCCTCACTTTTGCCGAGCGCCAGTCGGTACAGCATTGCAATTGAGTCGACTATAATTATTCCAATCTTTTCATTCACTATATCTTTCAGCTTTTCAAATGATTTTTTCTGCTCTTCAAAGGTTGTCGGCCTGAGGAAAATCATGCCGTTCAGTATTTCCTTGTGGTCATCATTTACGCTGGAAGCTACCTGCTTCAACCTTTCAACAGAAAAACCCCCTTCGCTGTCTACATAGATTACTTTCTTGCCGTTTTTGACTGCCGTCATGGCCGCCAGAATGCAGATGACTGTTTTGCCGGCACCTGCAGGGCCGTAAATTGTCGTAATGATATCATTCTCGTAGCCGCCATTCAGCATTTCATCCAGAATCCTGCTTCCTGTCGGTGTTTTATTGTTGATGATACTGTTTATTTCTTCCATTCATGATTGGCAATCTGCGGATTATTATAAAATTTGTGATTAACGAACCTCTTTCGAAACCTTTTTAATGAGTCTTTTATACTCTTGGCATTATGAATCTAGCCTACAGTGTAATAGTGTCTTTGGTGTGGTTTTTGTCTATTTACTTCAATGTAGTCTTTCTTCTTGCGCTTTTGAGCCGGAAAGATGAGTTATTCAAGTCCCCAAAGCTGAAAAATAATCAGGAGCTTCCAAAAGTAAGCATTATCGTCCCTGCATACAACGAGGAAGATACAATAGAGTATAGCATAGCATCGCTGAATAAAATTGATTATCCCATAAATAATCTTGAAATAATAATTGTAAACGACGGGAGCAGGGATAATACAGGCAAAATTGTAAGCAGGCTTAAGGGCAGTAACATAACTTTTATTGACAATAAAAACAACAAGGGAAAGGCTGCATGCCTAAATCAGGGCATTGAGCAGTCTACCGGGGAATTTGTAGCTTGCATGGATGCAGATTCAGAAGTGCAAAGCGATATACTGAAAAAAACAATACCTTATTTCTCAAATAAAAAAACCGGAGCGGTGACCGTCACGGTTGAAGTCAAGGATGCAAAAAATTTCCTGCAGAAGATTATAGCTGTTGAGTATATCATTGGGCTTTCGCTGTTTTTAAAGGTGCTTTCATATTTTAGCGCAGTGCATGTAACTCCTGGACCTTTTTCCATCTACAGGAAGGAAGTTTTGGAAAATATCGGAAGATTTGACCCAAAAAGCACTGTTGAGGATTTGGAAATTGCTTACAGGCTCCAGAAAGGAGGATATAAGATTGCATGCTGCATAGCAACAAAAGTAAGAACAATCACTCCCAGGACATTTAAATCCCTCCACACACAAAGAAAAAGGTGGTATTCCGGATCCATATACACGATAATGAAGCACCGCGATACTATCTTAAACTCTAAGATAGGATATTTTTCCTACATAGTTCCATATTCTTTTCTTCTGATGTTCCTTGGATTATCTCTTTTTGCTTTTTCCATTTACCTTGGATTATCCCATTTTATAAAGTCACTTTCTTTTTTTTCCCTTACCAATTTTAATTTTTTATCCTACATTACACTGGAGAGATTTGACGTCCTTACCCTAAGCACATTGAGCTTTTTTGGGATAACTGCAATATCAACAACCATCTTATCTATGTACATCTGCATGAAGATGTCAAACACCAAAATCAAAAAAAACATTTGGGGTGTCATAGGATTCCCCCTTATCTTTTTTCTTTACCAGATATTCTGGGCATCATCTATACTAGCCGTAATACTCAGAAAAAAGGTAGGATGGAAATGAGGAAAAAAATATTTTTGGCCGGGCTTTTGATAACTTCCATTCTATTTATATCCATACTTTACTTCAACGGCCTTGCAAACAACCAAAGGGAAAAAGCTGTTCTTGACAGAATGAACAGCGTTGTAGGCGAATATGAGAATATACAGACACTGATATTCATGTCGGAAATATTTGGAGAGGACTCGACATGCGCCGGGCTGCAAAGCACACTTTCAACGATGGATAAGGGCCTGTGGGATTTAGGCCTGAAAATTGATCTCTACAGGCAGGTCACGGAAAATTTCATGCAGGACCCTTTTTATGTGCAGCAAAAGACCGAGTTTAACAGAAAGGAAGTGCTGTATTTTGCAATGCTCAAGAAGATGAAAGACATGTGCAGGCTGAACCAGACTATAGTGTCCTATTTCTACAGGAAGAAGGATGTCTGCCCTGACTGCGATGCGCAATCATTCGTTTTGGCCGATATTAAAAGGGATTTGGAAAAAATAAACAGGGAAGACGAGCTTGCTATATTCTCTTTTGATGCTGATTTAAGTATAGCTTCTATAAACCTTCTTACAAGGGTGTATAATATCACTGCATACCCTTCAATTGTGCTGGGAAATACCACTCATTCCGGGCTGTACAACAAAAAGGAGCTAACAAAGCTTTTCTGCAGGGAAAAGAAGCTGGCAATATGCTGAGAAAATTCAGATTTAATATTTTAATCCTGTTAATAATCATATTTGCGGTTTTGAAATCTATTTGCTTTTTGTTTCAGGCAGATGTGTGGTGGGACTCGGCTGTTTATGTCGGGATGGGCAAGCATCTCTTTTCCAACGGGCAATTCGGGCTGTGGGAGCCGATAAGGCCGTTAACACTTCCGATTATACTCGGATTCTTCTGGAAGATAGGGTTAAATCCGCTAATAGCAGGAGAAATTTTTATTTTGCTTGTTTCCGTGGGAGTGATACTATTAACTTATGCGCTGTCCAGCAAATTATTTGATAAAAATACTGCAGTTGCAGCTTCAATTTTAGTTGCTTTTTCCAGCCTGATGCTCAGCCTGAGGTATTCAATTCAGGTTGAGACCTTAACTGTGTTCTTCCTGTTGCTGGGGTTTTATTTTTATCTTGAGAAAAAAAAATTTGTTTCCGGACTGGTGTTTGGCCTGGCGTTCCTTACAAAATTTCCGGCAGCGATTTTTTTGATTGTGATATTCATTACTGATACATTTCACTTATTTTTTAATAAAGAAAAATTCCTGGCTTATTTTAAAAAGTTTTTTTATATGGGAGTCGGGTTTATTTTGGTAATTTTCCCTTATTTTATTTTTAATTATTTTAGTTATAATGATATTTTATTTCCGTTGAAGTCCGCGCAATATGTCATAGACAATGTTGTCAGCTGCAACGTGCTTTACAAACAGCCGCCTTATTATTATACTCCTCTGATTCTAAAGGATAATTTTCTTTTTTTGTTTTCAATAATCGGAACTGCTTTTGTGTTTTTTGGTAAAAACAAAATCAACAAGATTCAGATTTCATTTTATGCCATTGCGTCCTTTATTTATTTTTCCAGCCTCGGGTGCAAGACGGAAAGATACCCCATACTTATGCTGCCGTTTATTGCTATGCTTTCCGGCTATGGAATAGTTGAGCTTTTTGGCAAGTTGAATAAAAGATACATCAAAATTGCATTAATCATCATATTTTTGATTTCATTATCGTTGATTTTGAATTATGCACTAAACAATGCCTATCAAAACTCAAATAATGCTGAATTTTATTCTTATATATCAGATAAGGAAATTAATGGAGAAGTACTGACGACAAACCCATTTATCACAATGTATACCGATACGAAACTAAACCTGATTTATTATCCGCTTTATAATTCCGGCATAATTGATTACTATACTGATCATATTAATAGAAATAAATCCAACATTTCTTATATCTTTGTTGATACTGAAGACATACCATGCCATCCAAAAGATTTTGAATGCCCCAAGAAAACAATCCAATTCATCAATCTGTTAAAGCATAATTTTAAAATTTTCTATTATAAAAAAATTAACGGCAATGGGCAGTTTATTTTCTCGCAATGACTATGAAATGCGAATAGAACAAATTGTCACACCTAATTATTTCTGTTTTCATTTTCTTTTCCTTGAAGAATGATTCAAACCATTTCTGGTTTCTGAAATATAATCTGTCATTCATAGTCATTATTTTGTCATGAATGTAATTCCATAAATACTTGAGAAAAGGCTTGCTGTCTATATCTTTGATTATTATTAAATTATCCTTATCCATTGATTTAATTATGCTGTTAAGCAGAAGAATCTGATTATCATAAGGAATATGGTGAATAACATCAACCAATAAATGAATATTTGATTTTATAATTTTATTTTTTGAAGCATCCCCGACTTCAAATTTTACATTTTTGATGCCCTTGCCAATCCATCTCGCTTTTTTAATTCTTTCAGCATTGTGCTCTATTCCTGTTATTTTCCTGTTTTTTGATGACAATCCAAGATAGCAGGAAACGATTCCGAAACCGCACCCATAATCTGTGACTGTTCCGCTTTTCGGCACAATTTCATCTATTCTTCTTATGGGCAGGATTAAGAACCTTAAGCAAGCGTACAATTTTAATCCCCAAGTCGGGCATCTTTCTATTATGTCATTTGCGCTCATTAATTCCAACCCATGAAAACCTATTTAAATATCTATTGTGAATCTGCTGTGATGGGAGTATTTGACTGGGTTAAGGTAATGCGGCCGGAGCAGTGGTACAAAAATCTGCTTGTGTTTCTTGCGGTATTTTTCTCATTTAACCTGTTTAATTTTAATAAGCTGGCATTAAGTTTTTTTGGCTTTATAATATTGATAATACTCTCATCCGCAAATTATGCTGTTAACGATATTACGGACAGAAAAAATGATTTGCAGGATGTTTCCAAGAAATCTAGGCTGATAGCGTCGCGAAAAGTACCTGTTCGGAATGCCGCTATTTTTTCAATTATTTTGTTTTCTGCCGGGCTGTACCTGTCTTACTTAATCAGCTTAAAGTTCTTTTTGCTTATGCTGTTGTTTGTTGTTTTATCCACTGCGTATTCATTTTATCTCAAAAAAGAAATATTTGCGGACATTCTGCTGATTTCAGTTAATTTTGCGATAAGGGCGGCTGCAGGAGCAGTTATAATCAATGTTTACATATCTCCCTGGCTTATTCTGTGCCCATTTTTTCTTTCACTTTTCCTTTCCGTCGGAAAAAGAAGAGTTGAGCTTGCCGATCTCGGCAAAAAAGCCGCGATGCACAGGAACACTCTAGCTCAATATACCCAAGAAATGACCACCGCTTTGATGATTATTACTACAACAATCCTCATCATTGCCTATACTTTTTATACTTTAACTGTGGATCATGAACTTATGTTTACTGTGCCAGTTGTGCTGTATGCCTTATTTAGATATTTCCAATTTGTCTATTCTAATTCAAAAATTGCCAGAAATCCGGAATTGGCTTTGACAGACAGAAGGTTTGCTGCAGCGCTTATTTTATGGACTGCTATAACTTTTGCAGTGCTGTATTATTGATCTTTCTTTATTTTTATAAAATCCCCTAATGTGAAACTTTCTTCCCTTTTTGTTTTTTGCATCTGGTGAGTTTCTTCGTGCTCTTCCACTAATTTTATCCCAAGAATTCTCTCAAGCTTTCTTGCCAATTCCAAAGGCGGCTCGAAAGTGCCGGTTTCGATATGATGAATCATAGATTCTTTTTCATTCAGCTTCATGGCAAAATCTTTCTGGCTCAGGCCGACTGACTCGCGCCTTTTCTTGATTAAATCCGCGTAATCCTCCACCAGAATTTCCATTTTTTCCTCTTTTTGGGCCTGCGGCTGGGCTCTTTGAATCATTTTATGCTGCTCTTTTGGAGAATATCTCTTTACTTCTGCTATTACTTTTCCGAATTTGCTGCAGGCGCCGCATACGGTTAACTCAACGCCTTCTATAAGCGTCCTGTTTAGCTGCTCATCGACTTTTCCGCATAAATCGCAGTTAATTTGAATCACCTACAACCTTTTGAAAAAATGTTGATGAAAACCATGCAATGTGGAATTTGCGATTCCACTGAACGATACACAAAAATTAATTTTTATCACCTACAATTGTTACAATTATTTTTCTGTCGTTGCGCGGCCCATCAAGCTCAGCCATCATAACACTCTGCCACCTTCCCAGTTCTAATTTGCCGTTATTTATAGGTATCGTTTCCTGCGGGCCCAGGATAGCGGCCTTTATGTGCGAGTCCGCGTTGCCGTCAATTTTATCATGGCGCCAGATCCCGTTTGGAATTAATTTGTTTAATGAATCCAGCAGATCTAAACAGATATTGGGATCGTAATTTTCGTTTATGATTATCGCTGCGGTTGCGTGCGCTGCAAATATATTGCACAATCCACTTTTTACTTTTGATTTTTTTATTATTGAGTTTACTCTTTCCGTTATATCTATCAGTCCCTGCTTTTTATTGGTTGAAACTGTGAAATCTTCTTTCATATTACTGGCATTGTTTAAGAATATTTAAATATAATCCTATAAAACTAAGCATTATGAAAGTGATTGTAGTTACGGGCGTTCCGGGTACAGGTAAGACCACTTTATCTAAATTACTAGCCAAGAAATTAGATTTTCATTATCTTGACGTAAATAAACTTATTTCCAAATATAAACTATCTGAAGGTTATGATAAGAAAAGGAGAACTAAAATTATTGATGTCAATAAACTGAACAAAAAGCTTATTAATGAAATAAAATTAATACAGAAATCAAATAAAAATAATAAATCCGGAAAATTTAAAGAAATAAAAGGAATAATCATCGATTCCCATCTTTCGCATTACCTTCCAAGAAAATATGTTGATTTCTGCGTTGTGGCTAAGTGTGATATTAAAGAATTAAGTAAACGGCTGAAGAAGAAAAAATTCCACCAGTTAAAAATAAAAGAAAATATCGAGGCTGAGATTTTTGATGTTTGTTTGAATGAGGCAAAAGAGAGAAAACACAAAATTATAGTAATCGACACTACAAAACATTTTAATATTAATGATTTAATCCATAAGTTGGGTGGTTAAATGGTATCTCAAAGGGCAGGAAATATAGCGCCAAGCGCTACTTTGGCAATTGATTCAAAAGCCAAGCAGCTGAAGAAAGAGGGAAATGACGTAGTTATTTTCGGGGCTGGAGAGCCGGATTTCAATACCCCGGAGAATATAAAAAATGCCGCGAAAAAGGCAATTGACAACAATATTACCAGGTACACCCCTCCGGGCGGGATGGCCGAGCTGAAGAAAGCTGTTGCCGACAAATTAATGAGGGACAATAAGCTGAGCTACGATGTTTCTGAGATTTTGATAAGCTGCGGCGGGAAGCATTCGCTGTACAATATAATGATGTGCGCTCTTGACAAGGGGGACGAGGTCATTTTGCCAACTCCTTACTGGGTGAGCTATGATGAAATGATAAAGCTTGCCGAGGCCAAGACAGTTTTCTGCGAGACTGATGATAAATTCAAGCTGACCGCAGAAATAGTTGAATCCAAGATAACTCCAAAGACAAAGATGCTTATCTTAAACAGCCCAAGCAACCCAACCGGCGCCGTGCTTGACCCGGAAGAAATCAAGAAAATTGCCGAGCTTGCCGTCAGGCACAATTTTTATGTTGTTTCCGACGAGGTTTACGAGCATTTTGTCTACGGGAACAACGAGCAGGTCAGCATTGCATCTTTCGGGGATGATATCAAGAAACTTACGCTGATTTCAAATTCCGTTTCAAAAACTTATGCGATGACCGGCTGGAGAATAGGATACACATCGGGACCGAAGGAAATAATCAAGGCGATGGACAATTTGCAGGGGCATTCAACTTCCAACCCTACGAGCATAGCGCAGATGGCCGCTATCGAAGCCCTTTCCGGGCCGCAGGATTCCGTGAAGCTCATGGTCAGCGCTTTTGATGAAAGAAGGAAATTTATTTACAAAAGGCTGAACGAAATTGACGGCGTTTCATGCATTGAGCCGGAAGGCGCTTTTTACGCTTTCCCTGACATTTCGGGGACGGGTATGGACTCGATGGCATTCGCTTCCAAGCTGCTTGAAGAGGCGCTTGTTGCGGTTGTTCCTGGGATTGCATTCGGCTCGGACAAGCACGTCAGGCTGAGCTATGCTACTTCAATACACGAAATCACCCGCGGAATGGATAGGATAGAGAAATGGCTGAAGCAAAAACAATAATTCTTAAAATAAAATGTTGCCGGGAACCCAATACCTAGTTGGTATGTATCATCTCACCAACGAAAGTAATTATAGAAAAATAATAAGTGAAGGAAAAATTCTTCCATTGTCTCATCCGTTCTGGCGTTTGAGATTTGATAAAGGAGAATTTAGAGAGCCTTTCAAAGATTATGGTTTAGAATTTGACAGAATAGAATCTTTAATGAAATCTGATAGGTACATTGTTGGTTTTCTTGAACCTGCGCCCTTAGGATGGATCAAAAGCGGATTGATGAAAAACGTACTTAGCCATATACAAAATAAGAGCTCATTTATTGAGTTTAATCCTGCAAAAGGCGAGGTATATTCATTTCACATGCAAGTTGAAGTTCAATGGGTATTTGTAAGAGACCATTGGTACACTTCGCCAGAATATTTTATTCAAATGTATGGGGAAAATCTTTGGAAATTATTTCTTCAAAATCCATCCAAACACGCTTTTAATGTTAAGATAATGGAAGGGCTTGTAAAATATTTTAACTCTTCAATCTCATACAGAGATTATTTAAGGAGAAGAGATTATAAGGCGCCAGAGTTGTGGTATGCTGGAGAATACCAATTAAGACCATTTGACGGAATAAAAAGATTAAGCAATAAAGGAATAGAAACTTTAAGGGGAAAATGAAAATAAAGATTTTTGTTAATGATATTGAAGCGGAAGCTGAGCTGAAAAATACTCCGACAGCAAGAGCTATTTTTGACATACTGCCTGCTGACGGGGCTGCAAACAGGTGGGGAGACGAGATTTATTTTGTTATTCCTTTGAAATTAAATTTGGAGAAAAATGCGGATGATGTCGTTGAAAAAGGAGATATTGCTTACTGGCCGGAAGGATGCTGCTTCTGCATTTTCTTCGGGAAAACCCCCGTGTCAACAGAAACAGAGATAAAGGCTGCTTCAAAAGTGAATGTGTTCGGCAAGATTAAGGGAGATCTGAGTGCTTTTAAAAATGTTAATAACAGTGATTTGATTATTGTTGAAAAGGATTAGTGCGGCTTTAATATTGCAATCATTTGTTCTAGCTCTCTGAGCATATAATCCGGTGTAGGAGCTATGGTGAAATCTAAATCAGGATATTGCTCAGCGCGATTTAGATTAACCTTACTAACCATCACTTCAAGTTTTTTATAGAATTACTCAATTAAACTCTGGTTAATCTCGGTGTCGGCTATAACATGAGGTTCGCTGAAATGGATAATTGACATAACTAAATTATAATTTTTATCATAACCTAATGGCTGAACTCCGTGCCTATAAGCTAAAACTAGCCCAGATGGAAATGTTGTAAGGCTCCAGTCACTTAATTCATAAAATTCATTTCTAGCCAAGCTGCCTGGCTTAAATGCAGGGTTGCAATCTATTGTATATCCTAAGTCCCTGAAATTAACAATGGGCTGCATAAGTCAGTCTATACCCCATTCAATTTAAATTTTTTGATTACATTTAAATACAAAACATACTTATTCCACTTTCATGAAAAAGCAATTATCTTCCATGGACGCGCATTTTCTGGCAAAAGAATTAGGGCAGTTAAAGGGCTCAAGAATAGACAAGATTTACCAGCCTGAATCTGATTTGATAATCTTTAGCTTTCACAAGGCTAATGAAGGCAGGAAAATACTGAAGATTAAGGTCGGCACCTGCGCCTACCTTATTGATGAAAAAGAGAATTATGATGAAACTTTGGGCTTTGGGATGTTCTTGAGGAAGCATCTTGACGGTTATTTCCTTGACTGCGTTGAGCAGCTTGAGCCTGAGAGGATTTTGAAATTTACTTTTAAAATCAAGGATGAGAAGAAGTTCTTTTATTTGGAGTTTTTCGGGAAAGGAAATGCTATATTATGCAGTGAGAATAATGCAATACTCAATGCTCTTGAGCATCACGATTTCAGGGAGCGGTCGATTAGGTCTAAATTAAAATATGTTTATCCCCTGATGAATTATAATCTGTTTGAGCTGAAAGAGTTGTCAGTCGTTTTTACAAATTCCAAAAAAGATTCTATAATCACTTCACTTGCAATAGAACTGGGACTTGGAGGATTGTATGCCGAAGAAGTTTGCTTGTTATCTTGCATTGATAAAACTGCCAATCCTAAAAATGTTGATGATAAATCTACGCATTCAATACTTAATTCACTTAATAAAATTATAAACAAGGAAATTGATGCTTATGTCGTTTTTGAGAACGGCCTGGTTATAGATGTTATCCCTTTTGACATGGAATTTTACAAAGGCAAGGATAAACGGAAATTTTCATCTTTCAGCGAGGCTTTATCTTTCTTTTATTTGCAGTTCAAAGAGATTAAGGAAACTGAGTTTGACAAGAAGCTTAAGAATCTGCAGAGAATAATTGAAGAGCAGAAGCAGACAATCGAAGCGTTTAGGATAGAAGAAACCGAGCTTCGCGAGAAAGGAGAACTAATTTATCAAAAATACGCTTTGATTAAAGAAATTCTTGATGAGCTGAACAAAGCTTCCAAGAAATATTCTTGGAAAGAAATCAAGGAGAAAGTCAAAGGGCATGATTTGATTAAAGAGCTTAATGATAAGGATAGAAAGGTAGTGGTGGAGATATAATCAACCACCTAAAAAAAGAATTTTTATTACTGACCATAAAACATACAACAGTATTACTGCCCCAATTATCTCTACTAAATTCTTTATTAGGTTTACTCTCCCTATTTTGTTTAATTTCGTCATTTTTTCCTCCTATGATTAACGTGATTTTTTATATATTTTATATCTTCTTTTAACTCTTTAAAATAGTTTTCAACGGATTTAGCCCCCCTAAAAAATTTATTCAGGATATGCCAGTAAACAACAAAAAATACGAGTGCAATTGCAATAAAAATAATCCAAGAAATTGACAAGTTATTTCCTGTTGCTGCAAACCACGCCCAAAATACTCCAAAAGCTACAAAACTTTTCCAGATTTTATCCCACAAATTTTCTTCTTCATTAAGCATATATTAGAGATGTGAGTTTCAATTTAAATAAATTGCCATTTTAATAAAATAGTTATACAAAATTTAAACCACCGCAAGCTTTTTAAACCGCATATTCTTCCTAAATGGCTTGGACGGCCATAGGGGCTTGGTATTACCTGATCCCATATTATGGGGCATTCGCCTTGTAAGGGAAGCTCGAACTCAGAAGTCAAGCAAGCCTCCGTTTCCAATAGTACTGTACTTATGTACGGGAGCCTGGAAAAGCTGTCCTCCTTTTTTTATAAATTCTCAATGTCTTTCTTAGAATGAATGTGGATCTCTTTTTCAGAGCTTAAATGGCCATTAAGAAGCCCTTTTTCTGCCAGTTCGGGGAAAACATTAGATTCCAAACTAGAACCAGAATATTCGAAAATCTGGGGCTCTGTGATGAATATGGGTGAGAACACAAGATAAATGTCTGATTTCCTTGTCTTTTGCTCAAAAGTAAGGACTTTATTGCCCTCGACCCTCACTGTGCCTTTTTCGCTGGGCTTTGAGGAAGTTGTAAGCATTATGGTTGCAATGGAATTCTGCTTTATGTGGTCATTCCACAGTTCTTCAATATTTATTTTATTGAAAATTATGTCACCATAAACTACAAGAAAGTTTGTGCTGATTTTTCCTTTCAGGTATTTTAAAGAATCTGCAGTCCCATTTGAAGACTTTTCCTCAATGTAATTTATTTTAACTCCGTAATCTGTTCCGTCTTTCAGCATTTCAAACAGTCTTGTCAATAAACTGTGCCTTGCTATGATAAAAATTGTCTTGAAATTATTTTCCCTTAGTTTTTTCAGCGCCAGCTCAATAACCGAGCTGTTTTTTATTCCGGCAGTTGCCCTATACTCGTCTTTTGAAATTCTAATGCGCTCTTCGCTGCCGCCAAGCAGGATTACGGCAGCCTTGTTCTCGCCCAAGGCATTCTTTGCAAGGTGCTCTATTGCCTGAGACCTGTTTCTGATATAGATATTGTCAATTATTGAATCTATATCCTGCAAAGTTTTCTCGTTGATTGTGATAGAGATTTTGGTTTTGACCATAGTATTATTAGTAGTACAAAGTAGGATAATGGTAAGATATTTAAATAACTTGCGCTTCTGAAGGAACTATGAAGATAACGGTTGTTGGCAGTGGATACGTCGGTCTCGTAACCGGCGCGTGCTTTTCAGAGCTTGGAAACGAGGTAATCTGCGTTGATATTGACGAGTCCAAGATAAGGAAGCTGAATGAAGGGATTATTCCGATATACGAGCCGGGGCTGGAAGAGCTGGTAAAGAAAAACAGGAAAGAGGGAAGGCTTAATTTCACAACTGACCTGAAAAAATCAATAAGGGAGTCAGAAATAATTTTTATCTGTGTCGGAACTCCGCCAAGGGAAAACGGGGAAGCGGACTTGAGCGCTGTTGAAAATGTTGCAAGAATTATTGCCGAAGTAATGGATTCCTACAAGGTCATAGTTGAGAAAAGCACTGTGCCCGTGAAAACTGGGGAAAAAGTCGAGAAAAGCATAAAGGCCTATAATATCCACAAAGTTGATTTTGATGTAGTAAGCAATCCAGAATTTTTGAGGGAAGGGAGCGCTGTGAACGATTTCATGCATCCGGACAGGATCGTTGTCGGATGCGGAAATGAAAGGGCGAAAAAAGTAATGGAAAAATTGTACTCTCCGCTGAAATCCAAAATTTTGTTCACGGACATAAAAAGCGCGGAAATAATAAAGCACGCCTCAAACTCTTTTCTGGCGACAAAAATTTCCTTCATAAATGCGATAGCAAACATTTGCGAACTGGCAGGAGCTGATGTTGAGAAAGTTGCAGAAGGCATGGGGCTGGATAAAAGAATCGGAAGACAGTTCCTGGACGCAGGCATAGGCTACGGGGGATTTTGCTTTCCGAAAGATGCTGAGGCATTCATAAGGATTTCCGAAAAGCTCGGCTATGACTTCAAATTATTAAAGGCAACGCAGGAAATAAACCATCACCAGGCGAGGCATTTTGTCAAGAAAATTGAAAAGGCGCTGTGGGTTTTGAAAGGCAAAACAATAGGGGTTTTGGGCCTTGCTTTCAAGCCGAACACTGATGACATGAGATTTGCGCCTTCAGTGGATATAATCCGGGAACTGCAAAAAGAAGGGGCGAAAATAAAAGCTTATGACCCGGAATCGATGGAAAAGTCAAAAGAAATCTTGAGCGATATTGAATATTGCGAGAACTCCTACGACGCTGCTGAAAATGCAGACACGCTTCTGATACTGACGGAATGGGGTGAATTCAAGGAGATGGATTTGAAAAAGCTGAAATCGCTGATGAAGCACCACTTGATAATTGACGGAAGGAATATCTACAATCCCGATGACATGAAAAAAGAGGGATTTAATTACATAAGCATGGGAAGAGGAGATGTATGATGGACGCGATAGTTCTTGCCGCCGGATATGCAACCCGATTGCATCCCTTGACTCTGAACACACCCAAGCCCTTGCTGAATGTGGCAGGAAAGCCAATAATCGAGCATATCATAAGAAAACTTGAAAAAATAAGAACTATAAATAAGATATATATTGTAACTAACAGCAAATTTGAAAAGAATTTTAGAGACTGGCTGAAGAATTTTGATGCCGGCAACCCTATAAAAATTGTGAATGATGGCAGCACGGGCAATGATGACCGGCTGGGGGCTTTGGGGGATGTGCATCACACTGTTGTTGCGAAGAATATTGAAAGTGATTTTATCGTTGTTGCAGGCGACAATCTTTTTGAACTTTCTTTGGATGAAGTGGCTGCTTTTTTCAGGAAAAAGCAGTCGAATGTCATAGTTTTGCATGATGTCAAGGACATCGAGCTGGCAAAACATTACGGCGTCGTGGAAGTTAATGCTAATAATATTGTGATTAATTTTGAGGAGAAGCCATCAAGCCCAAAATCTACCCTTGCTTCGACTGGCATTTACATGTTTCCAAGGAAAACAATTGATTTGATTAAGAAATATATCTCGCAGGGAAATAATCCTGACAAGACCGGAAGCTTTATTGAATGGCTCCACAAGAGAGACATTGTCTATTCATACGTCACAGAAAAAAAATGGTTTGATATAGGCAGTTTTGAGCAGCTGGAAAAGGCAAATAAATATTATAAGGGATAAAATTTGTAATTTAAAATATGCCAAATAAGTGCGATGCGTTGAAATGTAATAATAATTAAAATGACCATCAACAAAAAATATATTCAACTAAAAAATGAACTCGAAACTTTAAAATGAAAACAGTTCTTATCACCGGGGGGGCAGGTTTTATCGGGAGCCACCTGTGCGATTTTCTTATCGGCAAAGGATATAAAATAATAGCCATGGATAACCTGATTACAGGTGATTTAAAAAATATCGAACATTTAAGGCAGAACAAGAATTTCAGCTTTATTCACCACGATGTAAGCAGCCACATTGCCGTTAATGGAAACGTTGATTATGTACTGCATTTTGCATCTCCCGCATCCCCCATAGACTACCAGAAAATTCCAATCCAGACGCTTAAAGCCGGAAGCCTTGGAACGCATAATGCTTTGGGATTGGCTCTGGCAAAAAAAGCAAAATTTCTCCTGGCATCAACCTCAGAGGTTTATGGCGACCCTTTAGTTAATCCCCAGCCGGAGACTTACTGGGGGAATGTAAATCCTGTTGGCGTAAGGGGATGCTACGACGAGGCAAAAAGATTTTCAGAAGCTCTCGTGATGGCATATCACCGAATCCATAAATTAGACACAAGAATTGTCCGTATTTTTAATACCTACGGCCCAAGAATGAGAAAAGATGACGGAAGGGTCGTCCCGAATTTCATAGGCCAGGCGGTTGCAAATGAGCCAATGACCCTTTATGGAAGCGGAAAGCAGACAAGGAGCTTTTGCTATGTAAGCGACTTAGTTGATGGAATTTACAGGCTAATGGTTTCTGACCTGAACGAGCCTGTTAATATCGGCAATCCCGAAGAAAAGACAATTTTGGAATTTGCCGAAACAATAAAAGAATTGGCAAAAAGCAAAAGCAAGATTGTATTCAGGAACCTGCCTGTGGATGACCCCCATGTAAGGTGCCCGGACATCTCAAAGGCCAGAAAAGAATTAAAATGGCAGCCTAAAATAGGGTTAAAAGAAGGAATAGGCAAGACGATTGAATGGTTTAAAGAGAATTAGCTTTTGGCATTTCTTTTATGTCAGCCTTGACGAACATTTTTTTGAATATCTGATAGTCCTCTTTTTCAAAAGTTCTTAATAACAAAATAACCACAAAATAAACTAATCCCGCTGAAGGTATTACTAAGAACAATCTGAGATTTACATAAACTATAAAAGTTACCATCACTGCCGTAGCAATTAACGGCTTAATTAATATTAGAATGAAATTAAACCTGTGCAATGATTTTGACACGTACCAATAATACAATATAAACAAGAATATTTCTGTGAAGAAAGTTGATACTGCAGCGCCTACATAGCCCATTTTTGGAATCAATATTAAATTTAACACAACGTTGAAAACAGCTGTCAACCCCTGCCCAATCATCCTGCTGTTTTGCTGGTCAACTGACGATAAAGCATAAGCCATCAGGTAGTTCAGGAATTTAATGAACAAGAACCATGAGATTATCTGGAGCGCAATTACCGAGCCTATATACTCTTTTCCGTAAAAGAAAACTATAATCCTGCTGGCTAAAATGTATAATCCCGCTGATATTGGTAAGCCTAATATGTATAAGTATTTGAATGATTTTTTGTACAGGTAGATTAAATCTTCTTTCGAAGTTTTGTAGTATCTTGACATTACAGGATAGATTGCATTCGTATAGACTGCCGGAATGAACAGGATTGCCAGGGCAAGATTGTATGCGACGCTGTAGACTGCCACTTCAACATCGCCTTTCATTTTTGAAAGCATTACGCTGTCAATGTAGAAGTAGATTGAGCTGAAGAAAAATGCCATGCCAATGGGAAAAGCCGCTTTTACTATATCTTTCATGAATTTGAAGCTTAAGTCCAATTTTACTTTTATGAACTTTTTTTGCGCTATTATGAAGGCTATGCTTACCATTAATGCTTCAACAACTATGAATATAAAGCTGAAAGCTATCACTCCATAGCCTTGGAATAAGACGTATAACCCTAAAGAAGTTAGAATTAACATCCTCAAGGTTTTAATCAATGAATCATAGAACATCCTCTCAAATGCCCTGAAAACTGAGTAAAATAAGTCTGTGAAAGTAGATATGATTGTGAAAATCCAGATTAAGTAAACTACATATCTTGTATCTTTTGGATAGTTTAATCCGTTTAACAGCAGAATTATGAAAGCCCACGTTACCAATGCAAAAATTAATTTTACTACAAATGCGTTTATGAAATATTTGTTCGCATTGCCCTTGTCTCTTGAGATTTCCCTGATCAACAGGTGGTTAATTCCCAAATCTGCCGTTATTATTGCTATAAATGACAATGAAATGGCAAAGCTGAATTTGCCGAAAGAAGCCTGGTCTAAAATCCTTGCAGCATAGACCATCAAAACGAATTGCAGTATTTTTGAGATTATTTCCCCGCTGCTCAAAAACAATAAATTCCTGTATATAGACTTGACGGCGCTCATATCCCAAACCAATGTATAATCGTTTAAAAAGTTTGTTATAATCATTAAATTTATAAACCATCTTCTCAAATTAATCATTATGAAAACAGCGCTGGTTTTAACGTCCACTTTTCCGAGATGGAAGGATGACACGACTCCGGGATTTGTTTATGAGCTTAGCAGCAGGCTGGCTGAGAAAGGAACAAAAATAATAGTCATGGCTCCGCATGCTGTCGGGGCCCTAAGGCAGGAAAACCTCGGGCATGTCGATGTCCACCGTTTCAGGTATTTTTACCCGTATAAATTCCAGAAGCTCGCTTACGGAGCCGGAATCATACCTAATTTCAAAAAAAGCTTTGCAGCCAAGCTCAATGTCCCATTTTTTCTTTTATCAGAATATTTTTCGGCCAGGAGGCTGATTAAGCAGGAGAATCCGGATTTCATCCATGCGCACTGGCTGATACCTCAGGGGATTATAGGGGCAATGCTAAAAAACAGGAAAACAAAACTTATTGTTACTGTCCATGGAAGCGACCTGTTCCCGCTGAAAAACTTTGTTTTCAAAGCGCTTCAGAGAAAAGTCCTGAAAAATTGCGATTTCTGCACGGTAAACAGCGAAGCTACCAGGGATGAGCTAATCAAGCGATTTCCCGAATACCAGAATAAGGTAAGATTAATTCCGATGGGTGTTGATACAGGATTATTTGTCCGTAAAGATATCAAATCCAAATTCAGGCAGTATAGGAACCAAAAAATAATAATGTATGTGGGCAGGCTGAACGAGCAGAAAGGGGCGGATTATCTGATTAAATCACTATCACTGGTAAATAAAAAAATACCGAATTCAAGGCTGCTTATCATCGGTGAAGGGGCTTACAAAAAAAACCTTCAAAAAATTGCAGGATCGTTAAATCTGGCCAATGTGGAATTTCTGGGCCCAATACCTCATCATAATCTGCCTGACTATTATAACCTAGCTGATGTTTTTGTGCTGCCTGCGGTGACGAGCAGGATTGGAACAGAAGGGCAGGGGCTCGTTTTGGCCGAGGCAATGGCGTGCGGGGCATGCGTCATAGGCACGGAAACAGGAGGAATTAAGTTTTTGATTAAAAACAATGAGAATGGATTGCTTGTTAAGGAAAGAGATGAAAATGATTTGGCTGAAAATATAATTAAAGTTCTTTCGGGTAATAAATTGAGGCAAAAATTATCAAAGAGCGGAATTCAGTTTGTAAAGAAGAATTATTCGTGGGATACGATTGTCAGGAAATTTAATGAGTTATACAAACAATTAAAATGAAAACCAGCAAAAATCAAAGATTTTTGGGGTCCAGAAAATCCGGAAGATTTTCTAGGCAATTAAAAGCCGGGTTGTACAATATTTTGAAAATGCCTTTGGGAAGGAAAGCCCTGAAATCACTGTCGAAATCTGTTTATGCCAAAAATATTAAAAGAAATAATAAATCAGCAAATAAAAATAATCCAAAATCCAAACAAAAAAAATTCTTGTTTTCCATAACGATAGACACCGAATCCGGCTATGTGAAGAAAAATAATGAAAGAGTTTGGCAGAAAAGTAATCCCAAAGCTTACATCGGCTATTACCAAGGAATTGAGAACTGGAGGAAGTTATTAAACAAATATGGCGCGAAAGCGACATTTTTCCTGTCGACAAACTGCTTCAGCGCAAAAGATAACGATTTGGATAAAATTAAAAAACAATTAAAATCATTATTGAATGAAAAGCATGAGATTGGCCTACACCTGCATCCTGACAGCGATTTGGCACTGCAATTGACTCTGAAAGAAAAATTTCATTATACAAGCTCTAAATTTTATAATTATTCTCAAATTAACCAATTCATCAAGACTTCTAAAAAACTGATTAAAGATAATATAAATTTTATTCCTACCAGCTTTAGATGGGGAAATTGGGCGCTTAATACAGATGCCGTTATGGCATTGCAGGAAAATGGTTTTAAGGTTGACAGCTCGGCAACGCCCGGGATAAAAGGGCACCCAAATGATGGAATGAGTTATGACTGGAGCAAAGCTGGTGAGCATTATCCTTGGAAATTATCATCAGATGATTATCAGGATACTAAACGCCAAAATTCAAAAGTTCTTGAGATTCCGATTGCAACATTTAGTTTCATGGGAAAAACATTTCTGGCAGATCCTGTTTATTCTGAATTGCTGAAATCGGCTTTTGATTATTATTACAGGAACGCCGACAGGAGCAAAAATCCATTTGTTTTTGTAGTTATCTCCCACAGCATAGAATCAACGCATGAAGACGGAGGCGTTACTCAGGTGATTAAAGATACTGAAGAATTTATTAAACACGCAAAGAAATTTGATGATGTTGAGTTTGTGACGATTAATGAGGCTTATAAAAGAATTAAATAATTATTTTTTTCCCTTTCCCAGCATTGCAACGTAATAATGGTAGATTGTATTGCCTTTGTAATGTACTATAAATGAAATTAACTGGATTAAGACAGACACGCTGCCGTAAATAACTAAATACCAATAAAGCATGGCATATTGAGGCAATGCATTCCAATAATATTTGTTTAATATTTCCAGTATGACTAAAACATTGATGTGAAATATGTTGAAAGGAGCGCTCCAGAATTCCCTTATGAAATCGTAAGTATGGTATAACTTTGCCCCTGTTTCTGTCGAGCCGCCTTCAACATTTGGGCTTTTTCCGGCTATTAAATAATATTTTTTTAATTTTTCATCGACTTTGTTGTTTTTTCTGTCCCTTATTGCATTCTTGACAACGGCTGACTTTAAAGCTGACAAAACAGTTGATCTTGAAAATACTCCACATAAAAATCCAAATATCACAGCTGATTTGTACCCTGTTGCCAAAAATACTCCAAATCCTAGGCCGAAAAAGATTAATGGCACGGATAGTTCATGGTAATATTGCTCAAGAAAAGTTCCCATCATGCTACCTTCTTTCCTGTATCTTGCAACTTCGCCGTTTACATTGTCCAGTATGACTGTGAAATGGATTATCAGGATTCCAATCAACAGAAATTTTAGGGTTCCAAATGCCATGAAAACTGAGCCTAAAATTGCCAATAGGACCATTCCTATAGTGACTTGGTCTGCCTTTATTGGAGTGTAAAGCAACAGTTTAGTAACAAAAATAGAAATCTTCATGGTAACCCATTCCATGTACAATGGCCTTCTGCCTTTGGAATCTTTATAGCAGATTTCCCTTAGTTCTTTTATGGATTCTACCATTATATTAAGCCAATGAAATTGATATTTAAAGGTATCTTTTAGAATTAATATGGTTTTTTAGATTGCTTAGTATAAAATAGGGAATCCTCAGCTTTCCCAAAACCTGGTCGGGCCTGCCGTGAAAATCCGAGCCGCCTGTTTCCAAAATATTTTTTTCTTTAACAATTCTCCTAAATTTATTAATTATTTTTGCATTTGCCCTTTTTCCGGTATGGTATCTGGAAGTTTCGTATGAATAAAATGTTTCTATCCCGTCACCACCATTTTTTAAAAAATAATCCATGAAATTATCAGTGTCAAAATTATCATAAACCCCCGGGTGTGAAATAAAAACCATGCCATTGGCAGCGTGAATCGCCTTTATTGCATCTTTAACGCTTATTTTGTTCTTTCTTTCAACGTAGGCTTTTTTGCCGACCGCCAGGTATTTGTCAAAGACTTCATCAAATGAACGTACTTTGCCAGGATTGTTTTTTAGAATTACTTTTGCGATATGCGGCCTTCCGATTTCGCCTTTTGCCAATCTCTTGACTTCACCGTAAGTTATCTTAAATCCTAATTTCTGGAACTTTTTTATGGTGTCCTTTTTTTGCTGTTCCCTGTAAGATTGTGCTTTTTTTAATAAAGAATTTAGCGTTTTATTTTTATGGTCGATGAATAAGCCGAGAATATGGGTGTCAACATAGCCCGGGTCATCACAGCTTATTTCAACCCCTGGAACTATTTCAATTGGCTTATTTTTTGCTGCTTTTAGTGCTTCATTAATACCATTAATTGAATCATGGTCCGTTATTGCTATTGCAGCCAGTTTGGTTTTTATTGCAAAATTTACCAGCTCAGCCGGCGTTAATTTCCCATCGGAAGCTGTTGTGTGGCACTGCAGGTCTATGTTTTTTGCCATGAGTCACAGAATATTTTTAGATTTCAAACTTTTGAGTAATTTACCGACAGATTCCTCAACTGACTCTTTGTCGGTGCTGAGAGTCAAGTCGGGATTTTTGGGCTCCTCGTACTTCGAAGACACGCTTAGGAAGTCCTCAAATCCTTTCTCTTTTTTTTCGGCTTTCCCGTAGTGCCCTTTTACATCCCTTTTTCTGCATACCTCAAGCGGGCATTTTACATAAACCAGGAACATTTTTTTCAGAATGCTTTTTGCGTATTCCCTTGAGCTTTCTGTCGGTGAGGCAACAGAGGCTATAACCAGAACGCCGTTTTCAGATATTATTCTGCATATGCCTGCCACTCTTTTCATGTGCTCATTTCTTTCTGCAGCCGAGTAGCCTAAATCAGAAGATACTGTTTTTCTTATTTCATCCCCGTCTACAATCACAACGGGAATATTGTCATGCCTCAGCCTTTCAGCCAGCCCGGCAGCTATTGTTGACTTTCCTGCGCCGTGCAGCCCCGTAAACCATACTGTCCAAGATTCTTTCATTTTTCTGCTGATTTACTCCTGCTTTTTACTGCTTTTTTAAGGTTTTCCAAAATGCTTTCGGGTATTTGGATTTCCCCCATTGTTGACCTGTACATATCGTGGTGGTCATTCCCGCCGCTTTCAAGCAAGTTTTTTGACTTTACAATTTCTTTATAAAATTCTATTAATTTTTTATTTCCGTTACTGTCAATTTTAAGCTCAGGGCATACTATGTGGTAAGGGTAGTAAGTTTCTATTCCGTCGCCGCAGTTGGCTATAAAATAATCAATAAGCTTTAATGAATGCTCTCTTGGATAAATTCCTGGATGAGCCAGTATGGCCAATCCTCTGGCTTGCTTTATTATTTTAATTGCATTGGGTATGGATACTCTGCTTTCTGTCTTTATGAATGCTTTCTTCCCTCTCCCAATAAGTTTGTCAAAAACGTCCCTCACAGAAGAGAATTTGCCAGGGTATTTTTTGATAAGGTATTTTGCTATGTGCGGCCTTCCAAAAGTTCCGCCGACGGTTTTCCTGACGATTTCATAGTCTATTTCATATCCAAAGCCGTTCAGCTTTTTGATAATCTGCTTTTTGTTCTCTTCCCTTTGCTCGTTTATATGGCGTATCAGCTCGATTAATTTTTTATTATCAGGGTCAACGAAAAGCCCCAGGACATCTATCTTCTCGTAGCTAAACAGCGGGTCATCGCAGCTGAGCTCCACACCGGGAATTATTTCTATATTTTTTCCTTTAGAATACTTTGTAGCTTTCTTTAATGATCCCAGAGAATCATGATCAGTAATAGCGATAGCGCTCAATTTCTTTTTTATCGCCAGTTCTACCAGTTCTTCCGGAGACAATTCCCCGTCGGAAGCTGTTGTGTGGCTTTGCAGGTCTATCATTTTAGGTAAGGAAAGTGAGTATCTGTTGATATTATTTCATTTCTTCAGCAGCAATTCAAGCCTTTTTGCCAGCTTTTCAAACCTGCCTGAATCAATCACAACTTTTTTTACTGGAGACATCTTCACGAATTCTTTGCCGTCTTTTTCCGTGAGCACTTCTTTTTTTTCAAAAGAGCTGTCAACAGTGTAAGGCTGGCCTATATTGCCCCTGAATGGAAATATTTTGATGTGAAGGTGCTCTTTTTTCTCTTTCCATGTCGTGCATTTGCCGTAAGCTGCAATCGGAACAGAGTTGGATTTGTCATCGGCTTCAGCGCTCAGATTTTCGTTGCTTATCATGACCTGCGCCATTGCGCCGCTTATTTTGGAAAAAATAACCCCGTAGTTTTCGGCTAATCTTGGATAGGCTTCGATTTGAGAAAAATGAGTCAGGTGCATCAGAGGCATAATCTGCACCGTAAAATCAAACTCCGGATTGCCTCCGGTTTGCGGGGACAAAGTGGCAAACCAGCCGTTCTTTTTATTCCCTACTTTGAAAATAACAGCGCCATATCCAGTTTTTTCTCCGACTTTATAGGCTGCGTCTTTGCATAAGTTGCAGCTCTCCCTCCGATTGGAATCCTCTTTCAGCAACCTATGGATTTCGCTGGATTTATTCATTTTAATCATCTATGACTTTTATGTATTCTTTGTCCCTTGATTCACTAAGATAGGAGTCAAAATACCCAACAACTGCCCTGTAATATTTCTCCCCTGTTTTTTTGGTCACTTCTTCCATGACTCCGCTGAATTCAATATTTTCTTTGGGATATGCAAGCATGCAATAGTCCCTGGAATAGAAGACTACTTTGCTTATTTCCAGATTCCTGCAGGCGCTGTCTCCCCCAATGAATCGTGAATCGGAGACTTCGTAGCATCCTGGTCTTACTATAGAATCTTTATTATCTTTGACTGTGGCATTAAATTTTGCAACTCCGATGTTCCTGTACTTTTCTTCTCCCCATTTGAACCAGGTCTCATCTTTATTTTCTACGGCAAATATGATAAATAAGGTATTCCTGAAAAAACCCTCTGATTTTTTCCTGTGCATATTTTTCATGTACGTCTCCTTATTGTGTACCATGTGCCTGTTCCTTTTTGTATAGAAATCCCCCCATTCATCATAAGTCTTCCACCTAAGATCTTTGGATTTTGCTGTCTTAAGGAATTCCATGAGGTTCCAAAATTTCTTTTTTCCATAGACCACTATGTTGATGTCAGACTTATAGTGGGCGTAGTGCCCCATAAGCGTGGAATAAGTGATTCCAAGGTCCTCGAGCCTCAGGCCGCTTTTGAGCAGGAAAGAAACAAAATCAAATACTCTCCTCAGGTGCTTGTCCATCTCTTCCAGTGGCATGCTCATAAGCTCTGCCAGGCCTATTTTTGGAGAATATTCCCTTTCAATGTATTTTTCCGGCACTGCGAAAAACAGAGGGCTTTTCTCATGAACCTCGCTTTTGAAAATGTAATGCGGATAAGCCCCGGCAAAGTTTTTAATGTACTTTTTCAGGCTGTTTGTGTCCCTCCACAAGTTAAGCCGGTTCATTTTTCTTCCGCTAATGAACCTGTAGGGGAGAGCGTCGCTGTGTATTTTGTCGGTGGGTATGTACTTCGGCTTTACAAGTATTTTTCCTTTAGGATGCTCGTTGCCATAGACTTGGCAATAAAGCCCATCTTTTGTGGTAATTATTGCAGATTCGTAATAATGCATTTTAAAAACCTGATTTGATGAATTCTTTTTCTCTCCTTTCGTTGAGGTAGGCATCAAAATAGCCGATTACCAGCCTGTAATATTTTGCGCCTTTTTTTGGGGTTACAAGCTCAAGCATCCCGCATGCAGTTATCTCCTCCCCTTTCAGCGCCTGCTGCACAAAAGGAATTGAGTATGTCACAACTCTTTTTATTTCCAGAGAACTGTCAATTTTTATATTTTTTGAATGAAAATCAACTATTTTTCCGTCCGTAATTTCATAAAACCCTGGCCTCACGTGGCTGTTATAATGGTCTGTGACTTTTCCTTTTATTGTGGCAGTTCCCAGCGGCTCAACTTTATCCTCGCCCCACCTGAACCATGTTTCGTGGGGCTCTTCAACGGTGAATAACGTGAAAACCGTGCCGGAGAACATTCCTTCATATTTTTTTCTCCTCATGTGATTGATGTACTCTTTTTCGGTGAAATGCGCTGATTCTGAAGTTTTATGCTCCTGGTAGTATTTTGACCATTCTTTGTCAGTTTTCCAGTGCAGTTTTTCGTGCTTTGCAGTTTTCAGATAATCAAGAATTTTCCATCCGTTGCCCTTGCCGTAGATTATTATATCCATATCTGACTTTCCAAGGGTGTAATTTCCCATTAAAGTGGAATGAGTTATACCCAGATTTTCTGGATTTACCCCGCTTTTTGCAAGGAATCCTACAAGCTCCATCACCAGAGTTAAGTATTCATCCAAGTCTTTTTTTGGGACCTGCATTAGCTCCTGCAGGCCTTTCCTTGGGTCGTGGACTGCGCTTATTTTTTCTCTCGGCACAGCAAAAAACCAGTTCTTGGTGTCTTTGCAGTTGTAGATATAATCGGGAAATTTTTTCTTGAACTGCCCCACATAAGACTTGAGCTTCTCCTTGTCCGCGAATAAATTGAACCTGATCAGGCATTTTTCAAACAGAAACCTGTACTTCAGGCCTTCTCCTTCCAGCGCATTTTTAGGTATGTATTTAGGCTTGACTATAACATAGCCCTCGGGGTGCTCGTTTGAGTACGATTTGCACTGAAACCCGTCCACAGTATCCAGCAATATTGATTCGTAAAAGTGCATGTAAACCACCTGAAACGTATATCCCGCGTATTAGTCCATCCTATTTAAATTTAACTTAATGAGGTTGGAGCACTATCCGGGATAAATTTTGCCTGATTTAAATTTTATTGATGATTTATTTTAAGTTCTTAAGAATTTCGTTTAATTTTTCTGACAATATTCTCCAGTCAAAGTTTTTTGTATCTTCGCTGTAATCAGGCCTTGAATTGTTTTCGAGCTTTAGCATTATTTTCTCACTCAATTCCTCGGCATTATCTGGGGCTGCTAGGCTTCCGTTGTATTTCTTGAGCATTAATGAGACATCTCCAATGTCAGTCGCGACGATATGGACATTGCATGCCATGTATTCTGCCAGCTTGTATGGGAAGCAGTATTTTGTGAATTCGTTTACAGTGTTGGGGACAACCGCAACATCAGAGCTGTTAATCCCTAAAACAACGTCCTCTCTTTTTGGAAATGCCCTAAAGAGGATATTTTTTTGTTTTATGTCTATCCCTTTTTCAACCTCTCCGCTTAAAAGAAGGAAGGTGTCCGGAAAATCCTGCCTTACTTTTTCAAATGCTTCAAGCAAAATGTTTGCACCCTTTAATTTCTCAAGATGCCCTATATAGGTAATAATTTTGGATTTTAAAGGCAATTTTAATTTTTTCCTTGCTTTTTCCCTGTCGATTGGCTTGAACAAGTTCAGCTCAATTCCGTTTTGGATAACATAGGTAGGCCTTTTTCTTGTCTTTGAAATATGTTCTTTTAATGCCTCACTTACTGTCAAAACAATGTCTGCTTCTTCGACGACCTTTTTATGCAGATTTGCTACAAAATGGAATTTATACGTGTCATAAGTTTCAAAATTATCCTGAAGGTCATAGATTAAAGGTATGCTGAATTTTTTTGAAAGATGATTGCCGAGAGCACCAATTAATGGGTCGGAAGTTGCAACAATCACATCATAATTTTCTTTTTTAATTAACTTTTTTGTCCCATGGAGAAAGGAGAATATGGAGAAAAATGACACCGGAACAACAAAAAACCTTAATCCGTTTTTCTCAACAATCTTAGACTCTTTTCTTGTATAATCCGGGCACAGGAAATCAATTTGGTGCTTTTTTGCTAAATTTTCGAACATCCTTACCTGGCGCCCGAAATTCTGCATAACCATATCCTTGTTTGCTCCAAAGCGCTTCATTATGACAAGAATTTTCATTTTTGGTTCAATTATTATTTTTAATTTAATTCTACATTTTTTTAATCAACTAAGATTCCGCGGCTCAGTTTCTGCAAATTGCAGCATAAGGCAGGTTTCTTCCTTGATTTTACGGCAAAGGACGCCTTATGCGTTGATTATTATTAGTTTTTGTTGACGTATTTTTATAATTAATTCTTATAATTATTTTTATACCAATCAATTGTTTCTTTCAAGCCCCGGTCGATTGTATATTTTGGCTGCCACTTTAGAATTTTTTTTACTTTATCTATTGCAAGGTATTGCCTGTCTATCTCATTTTTTGCTTCTCCAAGAATTTTTGGCTTTGTGTTCTTTTCCATTAATTTTATTATTTTATTGTATAAATCAATAACACTGATTGGTTTTCCCGTGCCGAAATTAAATGCCTGCCCGATAACCTCTTTCCTGTGTAAATTTTCTGCTAACGCCAAATATGCGCTGACCGCGTCTTTTATGTACATGTAATCTCTTTCTGGAGTACCATCACTTCTTATGATTGGCTGCTTCCCTCTTAGGATTGTGGTTATTACATCCGGAATTATTCTGCTCATGTTCATATCCGCCGGGCCATATGTGTTTGCATTCCTTGTAATCGCTAAAGGAAGACTGTAAGTCATGTAATAGCATCTTGCAAGAATTTCAGCGCATGCTTTTGATGCATCATAAGGATAATATCCGTTTAGCGGAGATTCTTCGGTGTAAGGCAATTTCTTTTGCTGGCCATAAGCCTTATCGGATGACGCAACAATCAGGCCTTTCACCGTTTTTGACAATCTGCATGACTCAAGAATGTTCCACGTGCCTTTTATGTTGGATTCAAATGTTGATAATGGGCTTCTGTTCGCAGGCCCGACAATTGCCTGCGCTGCGATATGGAAGACAAACTGAATATCATATTCATTTATAGTTCTTTCACAATCATGGAAATTTATCAAATCGCCATGGATGATGTTCACTTCGTTTCTTAAATTTAGAACGTCCAAATTGCTTGTTTTCTTTACATCCCTTACTATAGTTGTTACATTGGCTTTTTTGCCTGCCAAAGCTTTTGCAATATGGCTCCCTATAAACCCGTCTGCCCCAGTTACAAGAACGTTCATCCCTTTCCAGTTCATTTCAGCCATTTCATTCCTCCCTTGTTGTAAATTTCATTAAGCTCTATGACATCCTTTAAGGTATTCATTGACTTCCAAAATCCCCTGTGCTTGAAAGCTGCAATCTGCTTCGATTTTGCAGCTTCCCTTAAAACATCCCTTTCCAGGTCATAACCTTTTTTCATGCAATCAAAAATCTTTTTGTTGAAAACGTAAAATCCGCCGTTCATGAAATATTCCAATTTTGGCTTTTCCTTAAAGCCAATAACTTCATTTTTTTTGTTTAACTCCAAAATTCCGAATGGCGACTCTAAACTAACAGCTGTCAGTGTCACAATTTTTTTATTTTTCTTGTGAAACTCGCTTAATTTATCTATATTGACATCACTTAAATCATCGCCATATGTAACAAAAAAATTATCATCTTTGATTAAATGCCTTACTTTCTGTATTCTTTCTGATTTATTTGCATCTATTCCGGTGTCAACAAACTGAATTTTTACTTCTTTTTCGTCCCTGAAGTATTCTTTTATTTTTTCTCCCTTATACCCAAGGCAGAAAATAAATTCCTTGTGGCCGTAAGACTTGTATATCTGCACTATGTGCCATAAAATCGGCCTGTGGCCTACATTAATCAAAGGCTTTGGAATTTCCTCTGTATATTCGCTTAATCTGGTACCTTTCCCCCCACATAGCACTACGACCTGCATAGCTATAAAGGTTAGAATTCAGTTTAAAAAGATTGCGATACGAAACTTTACTTTTTCCCGGCAACTACAAAATAATAAGTCGGAAACCTTTTTGTTAAGTCAAAAATATCCAGAATGCTGAATATCTGTGCAATTATGTAAACTGGCCATAAAACGTATGCTAGGATTTGAACAAACTTTCTTATTTCCTTTGGAAATAACAATGGAATTCCTTTGATTAGCGAATGCAATAAAACAGCAGGCAAATTAAATATTCCGCCGATTGCTTCAATTCTTTCTATCTTGAAATCTTCTTCAAGAACGGTTTTTAATCCATATTCTGTGAACCTGTATTTATCATCAGGCGCATCGTGGATTGGATAAAAGAAAGGCACTACTAAAATTAATTTTCCTTCTTTTTTCAGTATTTTATTTGTTGACTTAGCGACCTCAAACGGATTCTTAAAATAATAAAATGAATTTACTGAAATCACTTTGTCAAAGGAATTTGGCCTGAATGGAAGCCTGTCGGCGTCAGAAACCAAATGAGTTTTTGAAGTTTTGCTTATGTCAAGGCAAACAATTTTTCCTTTAATGCCTTTGTGGTAATACGGGTTCGAGCCGCAGCCTAAATCAAGAACTTCATCGTTTTTATCGTTAAATTCAGAATTAATAAAATTTTTAATTTTATTTTTTATTATGAAAAAATCTCCAATCATTTTAATTCGTGTTTAGTCTTTCCTAAACATGTCAGCCACAAAACCGAAAATTACAATCTGCAGGCCTATGGTAATTATGAGGATATCCAGCATCATCAGGCCCAAGTGCCTGAAGGCGCCCCCTCCAAAAAACTGGAAATAAACAAGGTATAGCCCAAGAATGAATCCGGCAAGCAAAATCAGCGTTCCAACCCAGCCGAAGAATTTCAGCGGCTCGTAATCCCTATAAATCCTGGTAAGATTTATCCACGCCCTGATTGCATAGCTGAATGGATTTGAGATTAACCTGCTCTCATCATGCCTTTTTGAAAAGTAAATTGGAATTTCCTTTATTTTGAACTTGCCGCGCACGGCCCTTATAATCTGCTCCTGCGTGTAAGTGTGGTTTGAAGTGATTTGAACTTTTTTTGCCACTTCCTTTGTGAAAGCCCGAAATCCGGTTTGGGCATCAGAAATTTTCAGGCCGGTTATGTTTGAGATTACCCTAGAAAACGCCTTGTTGCCAAGCCTCTTGACCATCGGCATTTCTTCAATCCTGCCTTTAAACCTGCTCCCAAGCACCAAGTCGTAGCCTTTCTCAATTTCAGCAACAAGCTTTGGAATCTCATCGGGCTGGTACTGCCGGTCGGCATCAATGTGAACGATGACATCGGCTTTCATCTCAAGAGCTTTTTCTATTTCTGCCCTGAAAGCCTCCGCCAGGCCATAATTTTTCGGAAAGGAATAAACCACCGCTCCCGCTTTCTTTGCGTTTTTTGCCGTTTCATCCCTGCTGCCATCATCAAGAACAAGAACTTCGTAACTGTGATTTCCTTTGTCCATTACTTCTACTATGGAACCAACTAGCTTGCCTATGGTTTTTTCCTCGTTATAGGCCGGAATAGTGACTACTATCTTCATACCCTGCTCGAATGGTAAAATATTTATATACCTTTCTGTTTTGCCGGCAAGGGGATATGGAACTTTTTAGCATAGTATTTTTTTTGGTTGTTTTGTACGGTTTTGGTAGCTCTGTCTCTTTCATTGCAAAGGAATCGGACGATTTTCTTGAAAGAAATTTGATGAGATTGGGGATTGGCTTGGGGGTTATGCTGTTGTTTGGTTTTTTGCTAAATGTGCTAAAAATCCCGTTGGACTGGAGAATTTTTCTTGGGCTTGGCATCCTAATATTAATTGCAAAGAGTTATTTTGATTACAGGAAAAATAAAACAATTATTCCAAAATTTAATCTTAATTTTTATTCCATTTTGATGCTGATTCTTTTCGCAATAACCCTGTACATGTATGTGCACGGCGCTTTTGCTTATCCCTACCTTGAGGATGATGACTCCTGGAGCCATGCCATGAGTGTCAAGTACGTTTCAGTGGAGAAGACCGTTTTCACGGGAAAAGAGGTATTATTTCACTATATTGACCCCTATCCGCCGGCTTATGACATGCTGCTTGGAATTGTCCACCAAACAAATGATTCAGTTTACTGGACTTTGAAATTTTTCAATGCCCTGATAATTTCACTGAGCATCATTTTCTTTTATTATTTTGTAAAAGTTTTTTCAAACAGCTCAAAGAAAGCTTTTTTTTCTACCTTGGCTTTGTTTGCTATTCCGGCCTATCTTAGCCATTTCATCTGGGCGATTGCGCTGACGATGCCCCTGTTTTTTGTGGCGTTTTACTGCACTGAAAAAATTAGGGATGACCGGAACTGGTGGATAATCACTGCTTTGGTCATTATGCCGACTGTTACGTCATCTCCGACGCACAGCGCTTATTTTGGATTGTTTTTTGTTGTATACTTTGCTGCAAGACTGATAGCCGAAAGAAGATTTCTGATTTATGAGTTTCTTGCAGGATTAAGCGGAGTTGTTCTGGCTTTTGTATTATGGTGGGCTCCAACAATCATCGAGCATGGATTTTATAAAGTTATCCAGACAATTAACCCACGGGCAAGTGCAGGCATACTAAATGTGATTGGAACAGGGGACAGGGTTTATTCAGTTCCGGATTTTCTTTGCGGCCCTAGCAGCGATTGCTATAATGGAGTTAATATGATTAATAATCCCATAGGCATTGGAATTGTTGTTTCGATTCTTGCCTTAATTGGGTTTATATATTTAATTTTTAATTTTGGAGAAGCGTTCAGGCAAAAAAATTATTATGTATTTGTATCAATTTTATGGTTTGTTCTGGCGCTGTATGCTGTGAACTCCGCCAAAATGCCGGTCAAGATATCTCCGTTCAGGGCATGGATGCTGTTTGCAGTTGCGGCTGCAATCACTGCCGGGGAAGCTATAAACATTTTGAATAATGTTGTCAAATCTTTAACCAAGAATATTATTAAAAACGGAAAAGTTGTTTTGCTGGCTTCATTTGTTTTCATTTCAATCATTATTATTCTAGTATTCTTAACTTCCTTTATTCCAAAATATAAAGTAAACACTGCTGGATGGCCTCCTGGGGCATTCTGGACTTCAAATGAGGAAATACAGGGTTATGTCTGGTTTAAAGGAAATGTTCCTTCCGGAGCAAAAGTATTCACTTTCTCAAATAGCGGGGTTGTAATAGGCATGGATAAATTCATCTGCTCATGGTGCCAGGATGTAAAAGAATTCCAGAAAACTTCCATCAACATGACGGCAACAGAAGTTTATTCCAAACTGAAAAACGACAAGTACCAGTATGCTGTTATTGACGGGCAGGCTGCCAAGAAATTCGGGCAGAATAAGACAAACAATTTAATATCCCCCCTTGTAACACAATTCAATCTTCAGCCAGTATTCCAGAATAATGGCATTATAATACTGAAAATATAATCTCCTTGGTGGCAGTCTTTAGATGGCAAATAATCAAAAATCAAATTCAGGAAATTCAAACCCCATAAGGGGCAAGTTTCTGGAAATAATTTATAATTCCCCGCTTGAGAGAAACATAAATCTGATTTTGAGATATTCCCCAATTGTTAAAAAACTAAAAAAGATCTCAATGAAAGCCAAAAAGCCATTAAACGTGCTCGAAATCGGCTCCGGGAGCATAGGCGTAACCAGATTTTACAACGGCGAAGTTATCGGCATAGATATAACTCCTGAAAAATATAAAAATCCAAGGCTTAGGTTCATTAAGGGCTCTGCTACGAATCTTCCATTTGCTGACTCAAGCTTTGATGTTGTGATATCAGTTGACACGCTTGAGCACCTCACAAGAAAAGAGCAGGTGAAAATGGTTTTGGAAGCTTACAGAGTTGCAAAAAAGCTCATAATGCTTACCTATCCCGTCGGCTTCAACAAATACCACAAGAGAATACTGAAGAACTGGAAGAAAAGCCATTTAACTGCCTCACTTGAAGAGCACCTTCACGGCGGAACAGCTACTGGAAATGAGGTTACGAATGCCCTGAAAGGGAAAATGTGTAAAATAGTGAAAGAATACGGCGCGCACCCTGCTCTTGCCTATTACCTTAATTATTTGGAGCAGTATACAATAACCAAAGTGCTGAGCAGGACAGTTTTGAAGATTTTTCTCCCTATATTCAAAAGAATAAAGGGGGATGTGAGGGTTTATTATTTTGTGACAAAATTAGATTAATTCAATTCATAAGTCATTTCCCAGGATACCAACTTCATTTGAAAAAAGACAATACCTTAATTTTATTTATGAACTAGATTATGCGACAATAAAAATGGTGCCTAAGATTTCATCATTAATGTCCATTATGTATAGTAAAAATCAATAATATTATAAATACGTCTTGTTTTTCGCGAATCATGTCAAAGATTGAATATATAAAAAAAGATGATGAGGTCCTGGCCATAATTGTCCGAAGCAGAGACTCTGACAAAAACCTGGAATTTCCAACACCAAATGATTTTCCGCTTCAGCTTGGGCTCCATATCAGGCCAAAGGGCGAATATATAAAAGCCCATACCCATATGCCGTTCAAAAACCTTAACATAGAGTCGCAGGAAATATTTGTCATAGAAAAAGGAAAACTCTTGATTGGACTGTATCGCGGAAAAATCAAACATACGGAAGTCACCTTGACTGACGGCAACATAATACTGCTGAATTGTGGGCACAGCATAAAATTTCTTGAAGACACTAAAATGGTGGAAGTGAAGCAGGGGCCGTACAGAAAAAAAGAGTATGAGAAAATACCGCTTGAGTGATTTCTGATGAAGCGCAGATTCATACCTGTTTGTGAGCCAACTTTAAGGGGGAACGAGCTTAAATACGTTTCAGACTGCGTAAAAACAAATTGGGTATCCTCATTCGGAAAATATATAGGGGAATTTGAAAAGGGATTTTCTGCTTATTGTGGAGTCAATCACGGCATAACGTGCTGCAACGGAAGCATAGCAATACACCTGGCGCTTGAATCTGCAGGTATAGGTCCAGGAGATGAGGTAATCGTTCCTGATTTTACGATGATTGCGAGTGTGAATTCAATATTGTATACCGGGGCTAAGCCGGTATTTGTCGACGCCGAAATGTCAACGTGGTGCATGAATTCAAATCTTATTGAGGAGAAAATAACTAAAAGGACAAAAGCAATACTGCCTGTGCATATCTATGGACACCCAGTAGATATGGACAAAGTAATCAAAATCGTAAAGCAAAATAATCTCTTGATTATCGAAGACGCTGCTGAAGCACACGGCGCATTATACAAGGGGAAAAAATGCGGTAGCCTGAGCGACGCAAGCGCTTTTAGCTTCTTTGCCAATAAGATAATAACATGCGGCGAAGGAGGCATGGTCTTAACTAATGACGATAAAATTGCGGACAAGGCCAGGCTGCTTAAAAATTATGCATTCACAAAACAAAGATATGTATCTGAAGAAATCGGCTACAATTACAGGATGACTAATATGCAGGCCGCAATAGGATTGGCCCAGCTTGAAAAAATTGATGAATTGGTTGAATGCAGGATAAGTAATGCCCATTTGTACAATAACCTGCTTTCAAGCATTAAAGGGGTCATAACTCCGCCGTGCGCCGAATGGGCAAAAAATGTTTATTGGATGTATGGGATATTGATAGATGAAAAATTTGGAATGGGACGTGACAAGCTTAGGGAGAAACTCTTGGAAGCGGGCATAGACACTAGGGCGTTCTTTGTTCCAATGCACCTGCAGCCGGTTTATAACAAACCTAATAATAAGTTTTCAAATCTGCCAGATACGAAAGGCAAATTCCCAGTTTCTGAGTACCTGGGCAATAATGGATTTTATCTGCCTTCAAGCAGCCATCTAACCAAAGATAATATCATTTATATAGCAGATACGATAAAATCTGCAAAGGAAGAAAATGAGAAATAAACATTTTCCGAAAGTTTCTGTGGTGCTGCCAACTTATAATGAAAACGAAAATATTGTTAAATTGATTAGGTCGCTTCTTAAATATCTTGGCAGTAATGTAGAACTTATTGTTTCTGATGACAATTCACCGGATATGACATGGAAAATTGCCCAGGACTTAAAACTGCCGCAAGTGAAGGTTATAAGGAGGTTTAAAAATAAGGGATTAGGGCCTGCAATATGGGATGGCATAAAGGTGGCTAAAGGAAGATATATAGTCTGGATGGACTGTGACTTGACGATGCCCCCTTCTCTTGTGCCAAGAATGATAAAACTGCTAAAAGACTATGATGTGGTTGTAGGCTCAAGATACGCTAAAGGCGGCGCAGACAAAAGAAGTTTAGTAAGAGTTGTCACGAGCTATGCAATCAACCTTCTTGCAAACCTGATTTTAAACTTTAAGGTAAGGGATTATGATTCAGGATTTGTGGCAGTTAGGAGAGATGTCTTCAAAAACATCGATTTTGAGCCAAAAGGCCATGGCGAATATTGCATAGAATTTTTGTACAAGTGCACTAAAAGGGGCTACAGAATAAAAGAGATTGGATTTGTTTTTACTGAGAGAAAGAAGGGAGAGTCAAAGACTGCACAGTATATCTATTCAGTGTTTTGGCACGGCTTTAAGTACGTAGGAAGAATACTAAAGGTCAGGCTCGGGAACCTATGATCCTTTTTTGTAGTGGTAAACATAAACTTCAAAGAAATGCTTTTCCTCGGAAAGTTTATAATTTTCATCAAGCGCCTTCTTTATTTTGCCCTTCGGATCAGAATATTTTGTCGAGGCCAAAATCAGCCATATGCTGTCTTTATTCCCGGCAAGATTCAAAGCTTCTGCAGCATTCCTAACTCCAAAAATGTTATCTGAAATGCCGTAATAATATTTGAATGCAACTTGGCCTGTATAAATATTTAGCAGTATTACATCACCTTTGCTCGACCTTTCCCTCATAAAATCCGCAGCTTCCCTCCATTGGTGTTTTACCGGATTGGAATAATATGCATATATTGGCGCAACGCTTAGAATCAATATCAGCACTATAAAATATTTCTGGTATTTTATTTTTGACAGGTAACTGGACACCAATATGAGGTATGGGGGTATGCAATAAAGGAGGTAATTTATTGGTCCGAATATGGGCACGTTTGTTGTAAATATCGAATACAACACAGCCGAAAGTATTGGAATTAAAAGCCATATAATAAAAAATGACATGTCATTGACGGGATTAATTTGTATTCCTTTCTTGGTGCGAATAAATCTCTTAAAAAAGGAATAAGTACTATAAAAAAATATAACAGAGAATAATGCTGTGGTAAAAAACACAGATGACAAAAGAATCCAGTCATTTAGGGTAAAGCTATAAATATTGAATTTATAAATGTCCTCAATAAGCCTGGCGGAAGGGTAAAGCCCAGTATTGAGATTCATGATAAACTTTGCAGCCATAGGCAGGCTTGGCCTTCCCAACCACCCTGCGTCATTTTGGTGAAATGCCCTATATAAAAGGGGGGAAAATGCAATTCCTATAATGACAAATGAAAAAATCATTTTTTTCAAAATTACTGGCTTGTTGATATACTCCTTAAACCGAAGCAAAACATATGCAGCCATCGCACCAACAAAAAGGACAAATAAGAAGTGATTATACAAGCCTATTATCGCGGCTGCTACAAACCCGACCCAATTGGAGTTCTTATTATTATCGAGCGCTTTTATAAGCATATAGGCTGACGCCAATGCAAGAAGCACATGCAAGCTGTAAGGCCTTGCATCTTGTGAAGCATATATCAATGAGAGGCTTATTGAATAAAGAAAAGAGGCAATCAATGCCCCTTTCTGCCCAATAAATCGTTTTGCAAGAAAGAATGTAAGTGCTATAGAGGCAATGTCAAATAATGCTGACAATGACCTCAAGGAAACTTCAGTTATGCCAAACACCCTCGACCACACAAATAAGAGGGTATAGTAGGATGGCAGATCAGCATTTGCCACATAATACTCTGGCAGCAGATTTCCTCCAAAAAACAAGTCTGACATTAATTTACCAAAATTCTGGCTTGTGGCTGTTGCAGTTTGTCCTTCGTCTAGCCAAAAACTTTCATTCCCGATGTTATAAAACCTGAGAAAGCCGCCTAAAAGTAAAATTAGCAATAACAGATATTTCTTCTTCATTTTAATTGTTTTTTACTCTTGAAATCATCACTAGTGGCAAACCAACCTTCTAAAATAATATCAGGAATGGCGTTTATAATATATAAAAACCTTTTGGTTGAAACGCCACAGTCAATAAAAACAAAAACATTTTAAATACTATCGAATCTTGCATTAGAATGAAAATTAACAAGCCTGCGTGGGTAAAAGATAGTAGATGATTTTGAAGTAATAAAAGCTAAGCTATATGATGATTATAAATACCATAGAAATGATGACAGTTGATATGCCTTAATCAAAATTTATCGGGATGCCCATGAAATTGGAATTGCGGTTTGCGATTATAATCATAAGATTCTGAAAGAATTTAGTGGCAAGCGAGCCTAGGGTATTTATGCTGCAATGCTTAGGTATGGTGATGGGCATAAAAAGAACTGGTTTAGGGCTTTAGACTACGATGCATATATTGGCAAGGAGCTAAAAAGGTGGAAATATTCATGGCTATCAGAGCTGAGTTCATTCAGGAGTGATTATTTTATCACAAAAGTTAAGTTATATGCAATTAGCTTCTTTATTTGGAACATTTCATTGGTAAATAGCCAGCAGGATTAATTATACCTTATTAATCCAACAAAAAACAGCGAACATGCAGCTACTGCAATCAGCGACGCAAGGCTAAACATTTTCTCTTTTTTGACTATATCATACTTTAACGTAATTACATTCCCCTTCACAGCCCTGACCGCTATCATGTTGAAATTGGTCGGATAAACCGGAATTTCCATATTATTCATGTAAGCCTTCCATCTCGGGAAGAACTCTTCCTTGAAAACTACCCATTCCCCTCCATTGAAATTCCCGTGTATTTCGACCAACTGCGGATTTATTCTATTGAAGCTTAATGGCTTTGGCTCCATCGGCTCTTTATTTTCTGCGTATTCCAGCGATTTCTGCGGATTGGCAAAATCAAACCTTTTAAGGGAGCTTACAGTTACATACTTGTATCCGGTTTCATTTTTGTAAATATCTTTGTTAACGTTCTTGAGCAAGGTAATTTCTTCAGCATAATTCGTGCCATTCACCTGCAGGATTACGGAGCACTGGTAATTTGGATTTTGGTATATCGGGGTTGTGTAATTCGGATACAATTTTTGTATGACGGCGTTGCCCACAGGATGGCATATATTCAAGAACAGGTACCTGTAGCCGCCAAGATTCAAATAATTGCTCATCTCAGTGCCAGATATTGTATAAATTCCAGGGAAATCGCCGAATGAATGCGTTGTGTGGAGCATGTCATAAATATTATTTATTTCCGACCATAAATTGTACTGGTACCTTGTAAAATAGTGTCCAGTATTGTATGCCATCCCGGGATCGACAGCATTTGAGAAAAGCCCATAAGTTATGAATCTTCCATCATTCGGCAGGCTTCTAATGAAGTCCATTTCATTTTTTAATGAGCCCTGAGATATAATCTGCTCTGAATGTATGTTGTCAAGGTTTATCCTGGCGTAGTACATGCTGTGGAGCAGGAAAGCAATGAATACTACCAGAAAGGCTGTTCTTATTTCTCTGGAATTAAAAGAGTCAAATGCGGCTGCTATGCATACTGACAGGAGCACAACCGTATATGGGAGTATAATCCTGTAGCCCGGCTCCAATGTTCCCATGTTAAATAAATTTGTAATGAAGTCGTAAAGCAAAAACTGGACTATGAATGAAACTGCAAATATTCTTGCCATTTTCAGCTTCTCGTTTTTTAGGTTGAGTAGGACATAGAAAACAGCAAGCCCACCTATAACGGACAAGAAGAAACCCGACTCTTTTGTATCCAGCCTGTTCAAGTCAGGATACTTTATGGAAAATGGGTTTACACCGTTATTCGTAAAATAATCTTTAATATAATTGACAAAATTTCTTCCCAACGGCTCATTGTTGAAAAGGCCGCGGGGGTGCTCCCTTATGTAGTCGTCATAACTCGCGCCTACCAGGGTGTAGGCGAACATGACACCCAGGAACATTACCAATACGAATGCAACTTTCCATTTGTTCTTCAGCAGGTAACTGGCGCCTTCCTTTATTGAGGGAATATCCTTTGCATAGACCACAACGAAAATGGAGAATGCGAAAATCCATACACCTATTGCCTGTATGACGTGCACCATGTATGACAATACAAGCAGGTAGCCTACGATGAACCACTCCGCGGCTTTTTTAGGCTTGGAAATTATCATGACAAAAAGCAGCATGTTTATCGGATGCGCGGAAAATGATTTCAGGCTTTCAAGTATCCTTACAAACTGGAAGCTCAGCCCTATTGCAAGGCTGCCTAGAATTATAAAATAAACAGTATATCCGCTGTTATTCTTTCCATTCATCGAGAGCAATTGTTTTAACAAAATAGCAGCCCCAAGTATAGTCATCCAGAGTATGAACATGCTGTGGGAGTTGTAGATGAGCAGGGCACTAAACCAATTTTTCAGCAAAATTGTTGACATGACCAAAATGTCTTTTGTGAAATGAAGCGGCGAATCGGTGAGGAAAAGCTGCTCGCCCATTCCTGTTCCCGGGTCATATTGCGGGAAGAATCCATAGCTTTCTATTGTTTTAATTATTATGCTCTGCTTGTAATAAATCTCAGTGGCGTTTGAAGTGTGTAGGCTTGTGCCGTTGTACATTACGTTAGTCACTAAGAACAGGAAAAACAAAGTCACAAGCAAAATCTTATAGTCTTCGCTATTTACTGAAAATACTCCCTTCAGTGATTCTGTGCCTTTTTTCCTGATGAATACATAGTATGCAATTGAAAGGAAAACTGCAAGAATGGCCATTATGAAATAAGCGCCTATCGGAACCCCAAGAACATTTGGGTAATATACTACAAGCCTTACCACGTGAGTTATTGCGAATCCAAGCACGTACCTTTTGATGAATGTAGGATTCTCAAGAACGGTTCCGAACACAAGGAAAGGAATATAAAAAATGAAAAAAACAAAAAAAGGAATGAAAGGAAGGGTGGCTATTGAAATGTAAATCAAATTTTTAATTCCTGGCTCAAGCCTGGAGCCAAGCAAAAAAACCAGGACAGCGATGCTCAGCGGAATATAAAGAAATTCCTTCAGCACAATGGACAATAATATTAAATATATTACTATCAGCAAATCATTTAACTTTATCTTCATTTTACCCCACTGCGCGAAATAATTAACTATATTTAAATCATTTGGTAAGTTGTTAATATACTATTTCCTGCTTGCTGTTTCATCAATTCCAGAAAGAGCAGCGCCTTATTAATTTCTTTTTTGATATAAACCCCCTATAAATCACATTAAACTACTCATACAAAATTTAATCATCTTTTTCTTACTATAATATACTGCGGTCCAAAGAGATGCCTGTTGAGCTTTCCTGATGCCGCTTTGCTTATGGCATTGAAAAAAATGTCAAATAATCTTATGCCTGAAGGGTTGAAAAAAAGAACCTTATGCTTGATGATTTCAGCAGAATCTTTATCTATTAATTCCTCCAGCTCGCCAAAGGACAAATATTTGTTTATTTTCCAGTACCTTGCTGCCGCAAGCCCAAAAACTCGGGCAACCATGTAAATATTCATCATCTTGGTAGGGGTTGTTAAAAATAAAATTCCATTTTTTTTCAGAACCCTTAATACCTCATCGATGTGATTTTTCTGGCTTTTTGAATATTCCAAAGTTCCCATGCTCAAGACCAAATCAAAGCTGTTTTCATCAAAAGGCAGGGGAAAATCGCTTCCGAGCATGTATTTTATATTCTTTCTTTTATGATTCTTCAGGGCAAAATTTATCATGGCTTCTGAGCTGTCTATGCCTATTGCCGCTTTGAAATCGTTATGGAAATAATCAAGAAAGCCTCCTGTGCCGCACCCTATGTCCAGGGCTTTTTTTGGCTTATATTCCTTAATCAATCTTTTGATTATTTTAGCTCTTATGCCAAAGAATATGGGATTCATATCCCTGTCATAATCGGACGCCAAATCTGCACTCATTTTTTAGCCTTTTCCAGCCTGGGCATTATTTCATCCACGAGATTAAAAGAATTTGTCAGGCACTGGTCGATATCCACATAAAGGTATTTTCCGACTCTTCCTGTAACCTCAAAGTTTGGAATTGTTTTCAGGTAGTCCAGTATGCTGTTGAGGTGCTCCTCATGGTCATGGTAATAGATTGGATAGGCATACCTTGCCTTCAGCATGAACGTTTTTTTAATTTCATCGCGCTTTACTATGCCGTCTTTCTCCAAATGCTTAATGCACATGCCCAGAATCTGCTCTTTGCTGTAATTCCATATTTTCTCGCTGTCATGGCAGCTTATTTCGACTGCCACCATGTTTTCATCCGCAGGGCACAGATAAGGCGAAAATTTTTTCATTTCGGATACCCTGTTGTAGGGCCTTCCGACAAAGTAGAGGTAAGAGCTGCTTAGAATGTTCCTGTCAGGCACCACTATATAGAGCGCTATAAACGAGAGGAATCCAATTTTTTTCGTGCTTTCCATCACTTTTTTGGGTGGCGAAGGATCCAGCATTCTTACCGCGAGCGGCAGCGGTATGGTTGACACTACAAAATCCGCATTGAAATTTTTTGTTTTTCCGTCCTTTGCTGCAGTAACAGTGAACGAGCCGTCTGGATTGCTTTTTATCTTCTGCACGTTATACCCCAAGTGGACTGTGCCGCCGAGCTTTTTTATTTTATGGCCGATTGCAGTCAAAACCATCCCAATCCCCTTGAAAGGATAGCGGAGAATGAGAGTTGTCTCGCGCTCGGCCAGCGATAAATTTTTCTTTGTAATTTTTATGTGGAATACCAGCTTGAGGGCCTTGAAAAAAGACAGCCTTGTGTTTGTCGGCAGAGTCCTTGGGGCGAGCTTGTCGCAGGGTATTCCCCAAAACTGCTCCGTATAGGGCTTGAAGAATATCTTGAAAAGATAGTCGCCAAAATTCTTTTTTGCCCACACCTCAAAATTTTTGTCTGGAGTTTCTTTTTTGAGCAGTTTTTTTATTGATTCCAGAAGCTGCCTGTAGAAATAGCTGGAGACTATAAGCAATGACTCAGTGAACGGTATTTCAAAAAGTATATTTCTTATGTTGAGGGGGTAATTCAGGAATCTTCCCTTGAAAAGCAGCTTTGCATCCCTCTTCAGTGTTGGCATTTCCCTGCCGAAATCCTCCTTGAAAAGCCCTGTCACTTTTTTTATTATATCCGGCTTCTCGCTGAGGAAATAATGCGGCCCGTAATCAAGATAATACCCGTCTTTCCTTACCGTCGCGGCCAAGCCGCCTATCTCATTCTTTAGCTCTATCAACTCAACGGGAATATTATTTTCTGCCAGCTTCCACGCCACTCCGAGGCCGGAAGCGCCCCCTCCAAGGACAAGAACTTTTTTTTTCATGCTTTGCTTACCATCCTTTTTTTACTGCACTTATTATAAAATTAACATCATCATCGCCTAAATTATGGTGGATTGGGATGGATATGTTTGTCTTTGAGAATTTATCCAGATTATGCAAGTCTTTTCTCATTTTTCCGAATACCGAGTAAACGTCGTTTCTCATATGGACTATTGAAGTTTCAATTCCATTCGATGACATCATTTTGCAGAACTTGTTTCTGTTATTTACGTGCATTGTGAAAAGCTCGTTTGCGCTAGCCCTGTCATTTCTTGACTCAAGCAATGTTACCCCTTCAACTTTTTGGAAAGCTTCTCTGTACTTTTTTGCAGTTTCTTTTCTTCTTTTGCTTATGCTTTTGTATTCTTCCAGGTTTGCCATGGCGATTGCGGCATTGATGTTTGTCATGTGGTAGCCGTAGCCCCTCTCATTGACGTCAAAATCGTAATAGCCTTCGACTGTTGGCTTTCTGTTTATTCTGTCTATGCCGTACCATCTTCTTCTGACAGCAGACTCAAAATTCTTTTTATCCAGTGCTGTTAAAATCCCACCTTCTCCTGCAGTTATCTGCTTTATCGCCTGGAATGAAAAGCATGTAAATTTTGAGAGCGTTCCAATATGCTTATTTTTATACTTTGCTCCAATGGAATCGCTGGCATCTTCGATAACCGGAAGATTGTGTTTTTTGGCAATTTTATGTATCTTGTCTATATCACACGGGTATCCGGCCCAATGGGCTGCAATAATCGCTTTTGTCTTTTTTGTTATCCTTTTTTCAATATCATCCGGGTCAATATTCCCAGTCTCATATTGTATATCCGCAAATACCGGCTTTGCATATTGCTCAAGTATTGGGTGATTTGTCCAGGTGCATGTTTGGGGTGTCGTTATCACTTCATCTCCAGGGTTTACACCAGCCAGGTCCAGGGCTATCTTTATTGCTGACGAAACATTGTTGACTGCCGCCGCAAAAGGGACGCCAAACATTGATTTGAACAAATTTTCAAAATCATTGACTTTTTGGCCCTGCCCTATCCACTTGCCTTTCATTATTTCTTCCGCGTATGGAATGGCGTTTTTAGAAAGATAAGGGGAAAACATCGCTATTTTTGGCTTCATTACCATCCGCCCCTGATGCACTTTAAAATATAATCTACATCATCATCGCTTAGGCAATTGTGCAGGGGAATAGAAATATGCGTTTCTGTGAATTTGGCCAATTGCCGCAAATCCTTTCTTAACGGGCCGAATGCGCCATTTGAGTCTATCCTGTTGTGTACAACAGAAACTTCTATGCCCTTCTTGAGCATCATCCTGATGAAATCAACTCTTTTTTTTACGTGCATGGAAAAAAGCCAGTTTGCGCTTTCCCTGTCGGATTTTCTTTCAAATAATTTTATGTTTTTGATTTTTGACAATCCTTCCCTGTATCTTTTTACTATTTCAGCGCGCCTCTTCAGTATTTGCTTCAGCTCCTTCAGATTTTCTATCCCCAAAGCCGCTGAAAAATCATTCATGTGGTATTTGTAGCCAACTTCAGTCACGTTCCATTCCGGCTCGCCGAGTATTGATGGCTTTCTTTTGTCCCTGTCAATGCCGAACCATCTTTTTCTTCTGGCGTCGTCGTATTTTTCTTTATTATCCAGGCATATCATGCCGCCATCAGCTGTTGTAACGTGCTTTATCGCTTGGAATGAGAAACAGGTGTATGGCGAGTTTGTTCCAACCGGCTTTTTTTTGTAATATGCCCCGAGGGCGTGGGCAGCATCTTCAATAACGGGTAAACTGTGCTTTTCTGCTATTTCATGTATTTCGTCCATATCGCATGGGTAGCCTGTCCAGTGAACCGGGAGAATTGCCTTGGTCTTTTTTGTTATTCTTTTTTCTATGTCTTTGGGATTTATGTTTCCTGTTTCATATTGTATATCTGCAAATACCGGCTTTGCAAACTGCGCTAAAATAGCATGGCTTGTTGCCATCATGGTCTGGGCTGTTGTTATCACTTCATCTCCCGGCTTTACGCCAGCCATTACAACAGCTAGATGGATGGCAGAAGTGCCGCTGTTTACCGCAACTGGGTACTTGGAACCCGTTAATTGGGAGAAAGTTTTTTCGAATTCTTTTACTATCGGCCCTTCGCCTAAATATCCACTTTTCAGCACTTTTTCAACATGAGTAATTGATTTGGGTGAAACATAAGGCGAGAACATTCTTATCTTGAGATTGAGTTTGCTTAAGTCCATTTTATAAAACACCCAACAATTGCACTGCGTATCCGCAGCCCTTTGTTATTTAAGAACTATTTATATTACTTTCTTTTTTAATTAAACGGCTGCGTACAGAAAGGTTCTGGAAATAAACCTTCTAATCCTCTTTTTTGCCTTCTAAAGATTCCATCATCAGGGATGCTTTCAGCAATGACTCAAAGCTTCCTGCGTCAGACCAGAATTTCTTTATGGTGTTGTAGTATAATTGCCCTTTTTTTACATATACATCCAAAGCATCGGTTATCTCTATCTCGTTTCTCCATGATGGCTTGAGATTTTTTACTATCTCAAAAACTTTCGAGTCAAACATGTAAAGGCCGGTCATGGCCAGATTTGATTTTGGCTTTTTGGGCTTTTCCTCGACATAAGTTACTTTCTTCTCATCAACCAACGCGATTCCGAATTTTTTGGCATCTTCCTCGCTGACCTCTTTCAGGAATATCCTTGCGCCTTCTTTTTGCCTCTCAAATTCTTTCACGTAAGGGGTTATGTCTTCCTCAAATATATTGTCTCCGAGTATGACTACGCATTTGTCATCCCCCACAAAATCCTTTGCCAAGCTAAGGGCTTGTCCGATTCCTCCTGCTTCCTCCTGAATTTCATAAGTAAACACGGCTCCGAATTCTTTTCCCGACCTTAGCAATTTCAGAAAGTGGCCTGCGTGATCCGGGCCTGAAACAATTAGGATGTTTTTTATGCCTGCTTTCAGCAAAGTCTGCAGGGGGCAGTAAATCATCGGCTTGTTATACACCGGAAGCAAATGCTTATTTGTGACTTTAGTAAGAGGATAAAGCCTTGTTCCCGTACCGCCTGCCAAAACAATCCCTTTCATTTTTCTCAGTCCCTGAAATCATGCATGCCTATATAATGTTTTTTATAATATTCATTATACTCTCCGGATTTTATCTTCTTCCACCATGATTGGCTGTCTTTGTACCATTTCACTGTGCCCTTAAGTGCACTCTCAAATTTAAATCTCGGATTCCATCCGAGTTTTTTTATCTTCGAGAAATCTATTGAATATCTCCTATCATGCCCTTGGCGATCCTTGACAAACTCTATTTGGGATTCATCTTTTCCAAGCTCTTTCAGCAGCAGTTTTGTGATTTCTATGTTTGTTTTTTCATTGTCGCTCCCTATGTTGTAAATCTCTCCAATCTTGCCCTTGTGCATTATAAAATCTATCGCCTCGCAGTTGTCCATGACATAAAGCCAGTCCCTTACATTCTTTCCATCGCCGTAAACGGGAACTTTTTTGCCTTCGAGAAGATTTGTTATGAACAAGGGCATCAATTTTTCAGGATACTGGTACGGGCCGAAATTATTCGAGCTTCTTGTGATTATGACGGGGACTCCAAAAGTCCTATTGTAAGACCTTGCAATCAAGTCACCGCCGGCCTTGCTTGCGGAATAGGGGCTGTTCGGCTGCAATGCAGATTCTTCGGTAAACGAGCCTTTTTCAATGCTGCCATAAACTTCATCCGTGGATATCTGAATGAATTTTTTTATATTATATTTTTTAGCTGCTTCCAGAAGATTGTACACTCCAAAAACATCCGTCTTTATGAAATCCCCCGCTTCTTTTATTGACCTGTCAACGTGGGTCTCTGCCGCGAAATTAATTATGATGTCAGTATCTTTTACTAATTTATCAACAATATTGAAATCGCAAATATCCCCTCTGACAAAGCTGTAATTTTTGTTTTTTTCTATGTCTTTTAGATTATCCGGGTTGCCGCAATAAGTCATTTTATCCAAGTTTGTTATGTTATAAGAAGGATACTTGCTTAAAATGTTCCTTATAAAATTAGAGCCGATAAATCCCAAGCCGCCTGTCACGAGAAGTTTCATATTAACCGCCTTCTTCAAGCCCCCAATCGTACGGAATGTCCTTGCTTTTGAAATCTATCCTGAACTCATCGGGCTTTTTGTAATCATAAGGGTGGGTGCAGCAGTTTATGAGATAGCACTGCTCATTATTTTCAGCTGTGAATCCATGAATAACATACGGAGGTATAGTGAGAAGTATTGGATTCTTTTCTCCCATGAATATTTCCTGGACTTCGCCTTTTGTCTTGCTGTTTTTTCTGTTATCATACAGCACAATTTTTGCATTTCCTTTGACAACAACGAAAAAATCAGTCTGCTTTTTATGGTAATGCCAGCCCTTTACAACCTTTGGATTGCATACTGTAAGGTAAACCTGGCCAAATTTTTGGAAGATATCCTCATCATTTCTCAGCATTTCCATCAGATAGCCGCGGCTGTCGGATATTAGCTTAAGCTTTTTTATCTCGACTCCATCAATCATTATTATCAATTTATGTTATTCAGGATTGTTTAAAAAGTTTTGTATGAATCTACCCAAACTTATTTGTTGTAGGCTTAACATTTACTTCAGAAAGCTCTTGTACACTACCAGCAATTTTTCTGCCGATACTTGAACACTGAATTTACTGGCCCTTGCCAGCAATTTCCTCTTGCTCCATTTCCTGTCCAATGCCATCATAATTTTTTCCTTTAAATCATTGACATCTTTGGGCTTAACAAGATAACCTACGTCTTTGGTCACTAGTTCAGGGGTACCTGATACATTGGTTGCAACGACAGGCTTGCCGCATGCCAGGGCTTCACATAGAATTACAGGCAGCCCCTCATTGAGGCTTGGAAGCACCACCAAATCGCATGAATTAATATATCTGGCAACATCCTCATGATTTTTCTGACCAAGGAATTTTACATAATCATTAAGAACTAAATCAGTTGCTAATTTTTTTAGATAACTTTCATCTGTCCCCTTTCCTATTATACAGCACAAGAAGGGCCCTTTTTCTGACAGTCCCTTGCATGCCTTTATGAGATATCTTACACCCTTTCTCGGGACTAAATGCCCGACAAATAGCAGTATCTTCTTATTATTAGGCAGATTTAGCACTCTTCTTGTTTTGATTTTATCCCTTACCTTGAATTTTTTTGTCGCAGCTCCCATAGGTATAATAAAAAACTTATTAGTTATTCCAAGATTCCTTATTTCTGCCTCTAAAAACCTACTTTGGCAGATTATTACATCGGCATTTTTCAGCCCAAGCTTTATAAAAAAGCTTGATGGGAGGTGTTTGGAATGCAGCGTTATATCTTCCCCATATGTCGTAACCAACAGTGGTTTGTTATATTTTTTCTTGCTGCTTATGCCCAATAGTGATTCACTAAGCGATCCATGCAGATGAATTATATCAGGATTCCACTCTTCAATTAGCCTGCTTGTTAATCTCCTGGAAGCCAGATAGGAAAAAAAAGACTCTACAAATAAAAAGAGATTAAGAAGTGTGCTGTTGGAAGAAAACCGCGGTATCATAAAATATTTAGGGTGATAAATTTTCATCCCTTCTACTATCTCCTGCCCAGGTACGTCCGAAAACCTGAAATACGGGTTAAGAATTTTTATTCTAGGCACGTAAGCATAAGGGAAAATTACTCTTATATCGCAGTGCTTCTTAAGCTCTTTAAGCTGGTTCAGCAGGAAAACTGCGGCAACAGGATTATGCTTAGTTGGAAACGTATGCGTTATAATCATCAGCTTTATTTTTCTTTTCATCTCAGTCATGCAAACTTTTTATTAATTTTATTCTCCACCAAGATTCATTATCCCTATACCATTCAATTGTCCTATTTAATCCCTCTTCGAAAGAGTACCTTTGCTTCCAACCCATTGCTTTTATTTTGCTTATATCAACACTGTATCTCCTGTCGTTGAATGGCCTGTCTTCAACAAAATCAATATAGCTGTCATCCTTTCCAAGTTTTTTCAATATTAATTTAGTAAGCTCAAGGTTGGATATTTCATCGGATGTTCCAAGATTGTAAATTTCCCCTATTTTCCCTTTGTTAAAAACCAGATCGAGGGAATTCACAAAATCCCCTATAAATATGTAGGTCCTTATATTTGAGCCGCTGCCATGCAAAGGGACTTTCTTGCCTTCAAGAACTTTTGTTATAAATTTAGGAATAATCTTTTCAGGGTACTGGTATGGCCCGAATACATTATTTCCCCTCACAATTGTTATTGGCATCTTGTATGTTTTATGGTAGGACCTCACTATCATCTCGGCGCCTGCCTTCGATGCTGAATAAGGGTTGTTTGGGCTTAATTTTGAGTCTTCCTTGAACGAGCCATTTTCAATGTCACCATAAACTTCATCGGTTGATACATGCAAGAATTTCTTGACATTATTCAATCTGGCTGCCTCAAGCAAGACATGGGTGCCATAAGTGTTGGATGTTGTGAATATCAATGAGTTTCCTATAGAGTTATCGACGTGACTCTCAGCTGCTAGGTGGATTATACAGTCAACCTCCTTTAGAAATTTAACTAAGAACTTGAAATTGCAAACATCCCCTTTTACAAACTTATAGTTCTTCTTGTGTTTTATATCGTCAAGATTTCTCAAGTCTGCTGCATAAGTCAGTTTGTCGTAGTTTATTATTTGATGCTGCGGATATTTGTTCACCATAAATCTTATAAAATTGCTGCCCATGAAGCCAGCGCCGCCTGTCACTAGTATTTTCATTTTTTGTCGTTAATTCCCTAGTTTTTTATAGTGATTTATTGTCATCATTATGCCTTTATCCAAGCTGATTTTTGGCTTCCATTTAAATTGTTTTGAAACCTTTGAAATATCAAAATAAAAGCCGCCAAGCTCAAATTTTTCAATATCTTTTGGGAAAGTGACTGCCTTGTAGCTTCCCGAACTGCACATTTTTATTATTTTTTTTGCAACATCTATAAGTTTGATTTTATTTCCCGAGCCGACATTAAAAGTTCCTTTTGCAACATCTGAATTTAATATTTTTACCATCAAATCTACAACATCGCCTACATAAATGAAATCCTTAATATCATTTCCGTACCCATTGACCTTGAATTGCTGGTTTTTCAATGCAATCTTCACAAATTTATTTATGATATTATATGTTTTATCGCTGGTAAGGCTCGGGCCATAAACCTGAGGCAACCTTAAAACTATTGAATTTAGGTTAAAGGCCCTCTTGTAAAGATGACAGTAATTTTCGGCTGTTTGTTTATGTATCCCATATAATGAAACTGGATTTTGGCAATAATTTTCCTTTATCGGAAAGCTCTTTTTATCCACTATCCCGAACTGTGCTCTGCTTCCTATGAAAATATACCTTGAGTTGGGGTTAACTTTTTTTCTCGCCTCCAGTATGTTTAACTGCCCTATCAGATTAGTTTTAACATCATTAAAAACATCAAATGAAGAGTCGTGACTCACAACAGATGCGAAATTTATTATTACATCCTTGCCTATGATGCTCTTTTCAACGGAGTCATAATCGTAAACGTCGCCTTTTATAATGCTGAAATTTCTGTAGAATCGAATATTTTTTATTTTTTTAGGATTTTTGCAGAATATAGTGATTTTCGCCCCTGTTCCTGAAAGCGCTTTGGCTAGGTTTAGTCCTATAAATCCGGAGCCGCCTATCAAAAGCACATTTTGTATTTTTTTTGGCATCCTGTCACCTCTTTACAGATTATACTCCCTATGTTCAAAAGCCCTATTTAAATTACTTTCTTTAAGAAAATAATCAAATTTCAGCATGTCTTGTTTAGAGAAAATGTGTTAATATTTATTTACTATATCTACCCTTCAAGATAGCCTGCCTGAATAAGCAGTTTTTTTGATCTTTCAGTCAGGTCTTCTACCATTGGCTCGCCTTCATTGCTCTGCGATTTCATAAAATCAATTATCTTAATTTTCATCTCTTCAGCTTTTTTCTTTTCCGTATCAATCAAATTTAGATTCTCGGAACGGTCATTTTTAATATTATATAGCTCAAAAATATTTTTTTCCGGATGTGGGATATAGATTATCTTCCAGTCTCCAACAATCATTGTGCGCCATTTTCCCTCTACCCCCTTCATGTAAACCCTTTTGTTGCCTGGAAAATGCTCCTCTATACTTTCCGTAAAAACAAAATCCCTTATGCTTGAAACTTTTTCGTCTATCAAAGGCAGCAGACTCTTTCCCTCAATATTGTCAACCAGCGGAATGCTAAGAACATCAAGAACTGTAGGCATAATGTCCAAGACTTGGATTTTAGCGTCAATTTTTTTATTTATTATTTTTTTGTTTGGAATTTTTAAAATAAGCGGCACTTTCAGGCTTGTTTCGTAAAGGCTTGCCCCGTGTTGGAAATAAAACCCATGCTCGCCGAAATTTTCACCGTGGTCTGCTGTCAGGATTATCAGGGTGTCGTCATAAATATTTTTGGCCTTTAGGAAATCAAACAACCTTTTTAGATGGTAGTCTATGTATCTTATCCCTCCGTCGTAATGGGCGATTGCGTGATTCACTTCTTCTTTTGGAAGCTTTTTAAGCCCGAATATGAGTTCTCCTCTTGTGATTGTGCCTTTACACATAGTTGCGAAGTCGTGCTCCCCTCTATATTCTGCATCGAACATGTGCTCGTAAGGCTTCGGTACAGGATAAGGCCAGTGCAAGTCATTGGAATGCAGCATTAAAAAGAATTTTTTGTTTTTATTTGAATCAATCCATTTTATTGCAGTTGTGAACCTCTGTTCAGCAGTCCCTAAAAAATTATCTGGATTAAATATTTTGTAAATCCCCCTTTTTATCTTATTTTTAATTTTCCAGGACATCAAATCAAAATCCCTGAAACCTTTGCCAAATCCTTCGTGCAGTTCCCCGCCGGACCTTATGCAGCCGGTTACATAGCCGTGGCTTTGCAGGATCTCAGGCAGCGAAATTATTGAGGGATTTCTCTTATTGCCCCAAACCATCCTGACTCCGTGAGAATATGGGTACAGGCCAGTCAGCATCGAGGTCATTGAAGCGTCCGATCTGGACAGAGTGCAGTAGGTGTTTGCAAAAGAAACACCTTCATCAGCTAATTTGTCTATGGATGGGCTTGTGTTCCTCCCGTACCCATATGCGCCCAAGTGGTCGGGTCTCAGTGTGTCTATAACTACTAATATTACGTTCATTTTGGCAAATTCATTTCTAGAATTCTCAGTGAAAGATATGGCAACTTTATATATTTTTCTATCAATAGTTAAGATGTAAAGTCAAATTAAATTATTTTTTTTCAAAAAATATTTCAAAAGCCCCCTTGCCCCCGCTTATTATTAATTCGTCATTAATAAGGCTAGAAATACTTCTGCCTGAATAATCAATCTCATTTTTGCTTTTCACTGCCATCTCTGTAGTTGTGAAAGATCTTGAAATTCTTGTCGCTTCAAAGCCGCAACGCTTTAGAGTCTTTAGCACAAAAATAGTTTGCTCCCTTTTCATTATATGGGGATGGATCTCTATGAAAATTGTTAACGGTTTTTTGGAGTTTAAAATATTTTTCATGCCTTTTATTATTTCATATTCGTATCCTTCGACGTCCATTCTTATGAAATTTGGAAATTTTTTGCCCCTGATGAATCTACCAAGAGTCTTTAGTTTTATTTTTATGCTGCCAGTTGTTAGCTTCCCTTTTTGCATTACAAGAGAATTTAAATTCGAGTTTGGAGATAGATATATTTTTGCCGTACCATTTTTGTCGCCTATTCCAATCATATGGCATTCTATGTTCTTGAAATGGTTTAGCCTGATATTATACTCAAGATTCTTGAAATTTTCTGGTACAGGCTCAATTGCGTAAACAAACCCGCGGCTACCTGTCAAGCGTGATTCCATTAATGCATAATAACCTATATTTGCTCCTATATCTACAATTACGTCGCCTTTTTTTATTATTTTTTTAATTGTCTCTGTGGACTGAGGCTCCCTTATCTTATCAACTGCCAGGTCTATTGAAATTCCTATATCACTCAAATCTAGCCTCATTTTGCTGCCCTGCACATTAACCAATAGTAGATTATCCTTGGCTTTGAGTCGCATAATGGCAAATCTTATATATCTAAAAAAAAGCAACAATCGAAATATCAGGAATTTTGCTGCCCTCTCAAAGGCTGCTACAATTAAGTTTCTATTTTTATGGGAGGTGCCCTTATTCTTTTTCATTAGCCTCCCCTAAAATACCGGTTATGCTTCTTTTCATTTCAATTTTTGCAAGGAAAAATATGATCCATGCAGCTTTTGAAAACGACACAATAAGTAAATAAAATGGCAGGATTGTAAAATTAAATTGAATCTCAATTATGGTCAAAAGCAAGAGTATTGGAGCAATAAATGTATCGCTATAAATAAGCCCCTGAATAGGTAAAATTCCGAATAACTTGATAAAAATATTGCTTTCGGCCCAGGAGTGATTCGCGTTTATTCTTGAAAATATTTTTTTTTGAGCTCGCTTGTAGTAATCTTCACTTGAATATGCCTCTTTCCTGGCTGCCTTAATTTTATCAAAACCTTCCCTTAATACGGATTTAAGCATATCAATTGCAGCATTTTCCAACACAAATGCCATTGTAAAAAAAACCGCTAGTAACAGCATATAATCTTTTTCATAGAGCCTAAAAAAACCTAGTCCCATTCCAAGACCAAGGCAGCATGTATAAACATAATGGCTGATTCTGTCAAAGTATATTCCTTCAAGGCTCTTTTTGTTTTCTATTCTTGCTACTTCACCATCTGACATGTCCATTATCTTAAATAAAATTAGGATAAGAAGCCCAATTACTGTATTCACGTACCTGCCTGATGCCATAAAAAAGAAACCTATGACGCAAAGGAATATGCTGGAGATTGTTATTGTGTTAGGGGCAATTCCAAAATTTACAAACAGCCAGGTGAATGGGCTTGAAAAATGCCTGTATACATAATACTCGCTTTTTTTTGAAATCATATCCTGCTTCTGCAATTCTACAATTTTTCCGTAATTCAACCACCTTGTCTTCATTTTATCTCCAACTTTTCAGGAAATTTTTAAATCTTTCCTAATATTTAAGAGTTATTGAAAATATGGCTTTGTCTAAAAATCAGTAATACGCGGTCAGTCGTTAGACTAACTGGAGTGAATATTTGAGGTATCCCCCATGAAAAACAAAACAGCATTAATAAATAAACTAATCTTTTACTTGATAAAACAATAAACAATATTATTCAATTTATTCGTTTGGATTTGTCGCTTCTTTGGACAAACCCATCTTTACGAAACTTTTATAAATAAAATGGAAACCATCTAAGAGAGTATTAATGGTAGTGGGAGTGGATATAATCTTATTTGTCAAGAGCCTGAAATCTGCAAATACTTATGGGAAGAAATGGAAAAAACATACAAAAACGGATAATATAATAAAAATTGGAGGGATGCTGCATGAAAGCAAAATATGTTGTAATACTGGTGGTTTTACTAATCTTGTCTGGCTGTAAATTACAAGAAAACAATACAATAGATAGCAAGTCGGCGGGGCAAGTCAAAGTTTTGAGAATGGGTCTTATACCGGCGGATGACGCCGAGCAGATGCTAAGGGATTATAAGCCAATCAGGTTATACTTGGAGGAAAAATTGGGCATTCCTGTTGAAATAACTGTCACTTCTGATTACACAGCTGCAATTGAGGCCATGAGGTCCAAGCACATTGAAATGGCATGGTTCGGACCTTTCTCTTATATCCTAGCTGCAGATGTGGCAGGCGGAGAAGCAATCGTTAATGGTGTTAGAAGAAGTGACGGAAAATCCGATTACCATAGTATTATTGTAACCAGGTCAGATAGCGGGATAAAAACCTGGGCAGATTTAAAAGGAAAAAGTTTTGCTTTTGTCGATCCTGCATCAACATCCGGAAACTTGATTCCCAGAAAAATGTTAATGGAAAATGGAATAAACCCGGATAAGGACTTCAAAACGGTATATTATGCCGGAACGCATAACGCGGTGGAGTTGGCTATCGCAAATAAAAAAGTGGATGCCGGTGCCGACTCTGACAACAGTTATGCAACAATGGTCGCTGAAGGACAGATTGATCCAAAAGTGAATAAAATTATATACACATCGCCGTCCATTCCAGGCTCTCCGATAGCAGTCAGAAATGACCTGCCGCAAGATTTGAAGCAAAAAATAAAAAACGCCTTGATTACGATGGATGAGCAGACAATACACAAAGTCAGCGGTTGGGGAAATATAGCAAAATACAAGGAAGTGAAGGACAGCGACTATGATATAATCAGGGAAACTGCCAAGATATTGGGAATGAATATAACCGGTCCACAGGCTGCGAAGAAATGATATTTTATTCTGGTTTAGAAAAATGATAAAAATCAGGAACCTTACTCATAGATATAAAAACAGAAATGAAGAAGCCATTAGCAATATAAACCTGCACATAAAAAAAGGGGAAAGTGTGGTGTTAATTGGCTCCAGCGGCTCAGGCAAATCCACATTGTTTAAATGCATTAACCGGCTTATTGAGCCTGATTCGGGCAAAATCTATATAGACGGAAAAGAAATATTAAACTGCCCTATAAAAAAAACTGGAAAAATAAGGAGCAATATAGGCATGATCTTTCAGCAGTTTAACCTGCTTGAAAGGGAAACTGTGCTCACCAATGTTTTGAATGGGAGATTGTGCCATACAAGCACCATAAAAACTGTCTTTGGCAGATTTTTAAAAGAAGATTATGAGATTGTGCGCAATAATATAAGGAGAGTAGGCATGGCGGGATATGAGCACGAAAGAATTGCTGATCTCAGCGGGGGCCAAAAGCAAAGGGTGGCTATTGCGAGGGCATTGTCTCAAAACCCAAAAATAATTTTAGCGGATGAGCCTGTATCTTCTCTTGACCCAAAATTAATGAAAGAAGTTATGGATTTGCTGAAGAATATATGCGTTGAAGAAGGGATTACTTTAGTTTCAAGTTTGCATTTTTTGGATTTTGCCAAGAGGTACTCAACCAGAATGATAGGCATCAGGGATGGAAAAATAATGTTTGATGGCAAGCCCGGAGAACTAAACGAAAAAAATATTGTCGATATATACGGAAAAACCAAGGACTGGTATATGTACGGAAAACTGGGATTTTGAAATGAAATCTAAAAAAATAAACCCGCTTAAAAAATATAAACACTTTTTGATTGGGATGCTGATTGTTGTAATCTATTACTGGGCTATAAGCGGCACTAATACGAGCCCGACAAATTTTGTCCAGGGATTGCCATTTATGGCGGATTTTGTCAGCAGGATGTTTCCTCCTGATTTAACAAATCTTGGCAGATTTATGTCTAAGGCGATTGAGACTTTGCAGATGGCAATTGTCGGCTCAAGCATCGGGGCATTAATAGCATTTCCTTTGTCATTTTTAGGAGCCAGAAATGTGATGCCGAATAAAATAATTTATCATGGCGTAAGAACAATATTCGACGCCCTTAGGGGCATAAATGAAATTGTATGGGGGCTTATCTTTGTATCAATGGTCGGTTTAGGCCCTTTTCCCGGCGTTTTAGCGCTGGCGGCGCATGTGACTGGGGCATTGGGAAGATACTTCTCTGAGGCAATAGAAACTGTCAATCCCGAAGTTATCAAAGCGATTGTTTCTACCGGTGCTAATAAAATACAGATAGTAGTAAGGGGCATTTTTCCGGAGGTCAAGCCATTGTTTGTAAATTACAGCCTGTACTATCTTGAAAATAACTTCAGAGCGGCCACTGTTCTCGGTTTAGTTGGGGCAGGGGGCATAGGCATGGAACTTATAACCAGCATGAGGCTTTTTAAAAGCAGAGAAGTCCTGACAATTTTAATAATAATGATTTTAATGGTTACCATAATTGACAGGTTCAGCGCATACATAAGGAAAAAAATAGTGAATGTTGAAATAATAGCATGAAAGCCATAATTTTAGCAGCAGGAAAAGCTACAAGGTTGTTACCCTTAACTAGAGATACACCTCAAAGCTTATTGAAAATTGACGGCAAGACTATTTTGGATGAACAACTAATCACATTAAATAAATGCGGAATAAACGACATTTTGGTTGTTACTGGCTATTTGGCTGATGAGATTGGCGAGTATCTTTCTAAAAAAAAGGATGTAAAAACATTTTTTAATCCAGTTTATTCTGTCAGCGGCATGCTGATGAGCTTGTGGATTACCAAAGAGGAGATGAAGGGTGGATTTATTCTGTTATATTCCGATGTTTTATTTGAAAAATCTATAATTGATAATCTATTAAGTAATAAAAGTGATATTTGTTTAGCAATTAAAAAAGGAGACGTAAGAGAAGAAGCGGAAAAGGTATCAGAAGAAAACGGCTTGATAACCAAAATAAGCAAAATGGAGCTTGCAGAGGGTAATGCGGAGTTTATAGGCATGGCAAAATTTACAAGAAATGGTGCTAGATTATTTATTGATGAAATGAATGAAATTGTAAAAGACAGGCTGGATGCCAGTTTTATAGGGGCAATAATGGGCCTGATAGGCAAGGGACATAAGATTTACAGCAGCGATATAGGCAATGCCAAATGGGTGGACATCGATTTTGAAAAGGATTTGAAGCTGGCTGAAAGCATTTTTTCAAAATAGTGATTCTATGAAAGCCGTAATAATAGCAGCTGGCCCTTCAAAAAGGCTAAGGCCGCTGACGAGTGATTTGCCAAAATGCATGCTGAAGATAAATGGCAAGCCAATCATCCAAAACACGATAGAAATATTCAGAAAAAATGGAATGGGTGATATATCTGTAATCAGGGGCTGGAAAAAAGAAAAAATTGCCTTTCCAAATATAACCTATTTTGAAAATACGGATTTCTGGAATAATAATATACTTCATTCCTTGATGTATGCAAGACCAAAATTAGAAGAAGCGGTAAAAACAAATGAAGAGGCAGTTGTAACTTATTCCGATATATGGTACAATGCCAGTGTTGTAAAAAAACTGCTAGGGGACAAGCATGATATAGCGTCCATAGTTGACACGGATTGGCAGGATTATTACGAGGGAAGAACCTGCCACCCCATTTCGGAAGCGGAAAACGTTATCATGGATGGAAATAAGTTAATGCTGAAGATTGGGAAGCATATACTTACTGATGGCGTGCCAAAAAATAGGCAGGGAGAATTCATAGGCCTGTGGAAATTCACGCCAAATGGAATAAAAATATTCCTCAGCCATTTTGACCGCTTAAATGCATCATTGAAAAAAACTGACCCTTACCAAAATGCAAAAGAGTGGCAAAAATCCTACATAACTGACATATTCCAAGAAATGTTAGATCATGGGGAAAAGATCTATTGCGTTCCCATAAAAAACAATTGGAAAGAATTTGATACGGTGCAAGACTTCAAAAGAATTATTGAGGTTTTCTAATACTAAATAATTCATTAGTTTTATATATTTGATTCAAAATTCTCTTGTTGATTTTATGTGCGGAATATGCGGTTTTAATTTTGAGGATGCAGAGCTCGCCAAGGCTATGGCAGATTCCATAAGCCACAGGGGGCCGGATTCTGACGGAGTTTACACGGATAAAGGGGTATCCCTCGGCAACAGAAGGCTGAAGATCATTGATTTGTCTGCCAAGGGCAGAATGCCAATGGCAAACGAGGAAGGAAATCTAATAATAACTTTCAATGGCGAAATATATAATTTTCAGACAATCAGGAGTGAACTGGAAAAAAAAAGTTACAGGTTTAATTCACAAACCGACACTGAAGTGATTTTGCACGCTTACCAGGAATATGGCAGCAAATGTGTTGAATTGCTGAATGGAGATTTTGCCTTTGCAATTTGGGATTCAAAAAAAAAAGAGTTATTTCTTGCAAGGGATAGGCTAGGAATAAAACCTTTGTATTACTATCATAAGGGATACAAATTTATTTTTGCTTCAGAGATAAAATCTATTCTGCAGCACAAAGATGTCGGGAGATCTGTGAATGAAAACTGTCTCAGGCAGATTATCCTTTATGCTTATCCGATAAGAGAAGAAACTCTTTTTAAGGATATTCTTGAGCTTAAGCCGGGGCATTTTCTTACTCTGAAAAACAACAAGGTTAAAATTGAGAAATATTGGAATTTAGAAATTAATGAAACAAATAATTCAGAAGATTTTTACAAAAAAAATGTTCAGAATTTGCTTTCTGAATCTGTCAAAAGAAGGCTGGTAGCGGACGTACCGCTGGGAATCTCGCTTTCTGGTGGCATTGATTCAAGCATTCTTGTTGCAATGGCGAGCAGACACAGCAAAGAGCCGGTAAAGACATTTACTATAGGCTTTGATGCCAATGATGAAGACTGCAGGAATGCAAGAATTATTGCCAATCATTTTGGGACAGACCACACTGAAATCCAGCTTAGGCATGAAGACCTGACAAAAGCTTTGGTCAAGGTGCTGTGGCATATGGAAATTCCAATATCAAGACCTGCCATGGCCCCACTTTATTACCTTTACAATAAAATTAGAGAAAAGCTCACTGTCAGCCTGGCTGGAGAGGGCTCCGATGAGATTTTTGCAGGATACAATAGATATGATGCGTATACAAAATTGCCTAGGGCTGGTGAGGTTGAAAATAGGAATTATTACAATCAACTAAAAGAGAAAATAAGCATGCCGCTCAGCAAAAAGATCGAATATGTTTCTTCCGGAGTTTTTAACAGGGACAAAGAAGAATTTTTTAGCGATAAATTACTGAAAATTCCCAAAGAGATAGATGTTATGAGAACTTTTGGGCCTTACCTAAAAAACACAAAAAATGACGGGAAGCAGCTTAACCGAGCTTTGCTGTATGAGCTTAAGACAGAAATTCCTTATTTTCATTGCAATAAGCTTGACAAATTAAGCATGGCGAACTCCCATGAAGTGAGAGTCCCCTATCTTGACCATACTTTGGTTGAATTTGCGATGACTATACCTTCGGAATACAAATTTTACGGGGCAGGGAAGAAAATAATACTTCAAAAAATAGCAAATGAACTGCTTCCGAAGGAAGTTGCAAAAAGAAGAAAAATGCCGATGGCAGTGCCTCTTTCCGATTTTTTCAACAAGGAATTTATTGACATTGCAGACAATTTGCTTTCAGAATCCCAAATCAGGAAAAGGGAGTATTATAAAATACCTGGAGTCAGGAAGCTGATAAATAACATAAGGCAAAGGAAGGTTTCATTGGACAAAAATAATGTAACTGAAGACAACGCTTATAGACAGCTTTTGTTTTTTACAAATCTTGAACTGTGGACCAAGCTTTTTATTGATAATGTAAAAAATCCGAAATTGAATATAAATTATTATATCTAAATTCAATTAATCCTTCTCAAACAATGAATTAATCAAATCAATAACCCTGCAGCTGTAGCCCCATTCATTGTCATACCACAAAATTAATTTTAAGTAACTGCCCTTGTTTATTGTAGTCCATCTTTGGTCTATAACTGCAGAATATTCCATTCCTTTGAAATCTATTGAGACGAGAGGGTCATAATTGTTGTAAATTATCTTGTATTTCTGCTTCTTTGCCTCTTTTTCAAAAAGTTTTTTTATGTCTTCAACACCGGCTTTTTTAGAGAGGTGCACAGAAATATCGGAAGATGAAACTGTTGCAGTCGGAACCCTGTAGGAAAAAGAATCAAACTTACCCTTGAGAGATTTAAGAACCTTGCAGGTCGCGTCAATTGTCGTGGTGGGCTTCGGGAGCAGTGAGAAAGTGCTCGCGCGCCCAAAAATATAGTGGGAGTAAATGTGACCGGGATATGAAAAGGAAGGGCTTGGGCCGTCCAGCAGATTCTGGTAAGAGAGCCACGGATGAAGTGTTGTAAGGAACCCGTGCTTGATGCCATACTCACGATTGAGTATGTTGACTACTGGTCCGAATGCATTCGCATCGCAAATGCTGTTTGAAATAACCAAGTCTTTCTTGACATCAATATCATCTTCGTTTATGCCAATGATGACTGACTTGTCCACCAGTTTTTCTTCAGGAGAATGGGTTAATATGACCTGCTTGACTTTGTTTTTCAGGTTTCTTGCCCTGACGGCATTTTCGTGAACACCGGAAGAATCAATTACCCTTGTGATGCCGTGCAAATCCCAGGGAACGTCATCAATACTATTTTCATGATAGATTAATATTTTCTTCCCATTTACAACAATGCCGGATTCATTGGATTTGACATCCTGCTTTAGTACTCCATACAAAGAATCATATTTTAGCTGGTATGCAATGTTGTTATTGTCTGGATTTATGTCATTTATAACAACGATGTCAAATTCTTTGCTTTCAAGAACTTTTCTAAACACGGCCCTTCCAATGCGGCCGAATCCATTTATACCTACAAGTTTATTGACCATATGGCGGGTGTGCTATGAACATTTAAAAATATTCCTAATTCAATGCGTTAATCATATTGATCTACGGATATGAATTCAAGATTATTTGAATCAATATCCTTTGAATAAACAACCAGCTTGCCCTTATTTGGCCCTGCGGGTATAATCTGCGGCTCGCCTGCAAGCCTGACATTATTTTTTTTTAGATTCTTAATGAAAACTTTGAAGTTATCCACATTAAAGCATACGTGTGCGCTGCCGACGTTGCAAGTTGCATTATCAATTTTTTTCCCCTTTGGAGATAGATATTCTATGAGTTCAATATTACAGTTATGCCCCGACAAGTAGGCAATCCTCAGCTTCGCTTTGCTAATTCCAGTAACTTTTTCAGAGAATTTTGGATCTCGTGGGGATATATCCATAATCTTTAAACCCAGAACCTTGCTGTAAAATTTCACCGACATATCTAGACTGCTTACAGTAAAGCTCAAATGGTTTATGCCTGTAATCATTTTAATATTTTAATTTATCTTTTTTTATATGACTTGCGCAGTTAGACACAAGGTACGGATATTCTTTCATGAATTCTCTTAAAAATATTTTTACGAAATCAGGCGATGTCCTGTAAAAATTTGATTTATTGCTGCGGTACGGCTTTGCAACTCCCATAATCAAAACAAGGTTAATTCCCGTAGTGGAAGATTTTTTGTCCCTCATCATGATATCAACAAGCATATCCGTATCGAGATTTTTATCTATATACACATTTAGCCCAATTTTTTTCATATTTTTTACTATGGAACTTGCTGATTTTTCATCAATAATTCCAATTTTTTTTGAAAAGTACAGCGACATCACAGTGCCGGCACTGATGGCGTCTCCATGGAGTATCCTAAAATCAGAAATTTTCTCAATAGCATGTCCGAATGTGTGTCCAAGGTTGCTTGCAAGTGGATTTATTTTTCTTACTTTTATTCTTGCGTTTGTTGCAAGCGTTATAATTTTCATAAGCATGGAAGCAGATGGCTTTTTGAAGTATGATAACATTAACTTGATCAGAGCTGAAGAGATTAATAGTCCGTACTTAAAAATCTCGGAATAGCCTTGTCTTAGATAGTACTTGGAGTTAGTTTCCAAAAAATGAATATTGCTGTAGACTTTGAGGGGATAGTAAAATGTCCCAAGAAGATTCTTGCTGTTTGCTGTGTTGAGGCAGGTTTTACCCGCGGTGGAAGCATCTATCTGGCCTATTAATGTCGTCGGGACGGCGTAGAATCGAAGCGCCCTCATATAAGTTGAGCATGTAAAGCTAACAAGATCTATGGCAATCCCACCTCCCACCACGATGACCAAATCAGATAGATTGCACCTTTTGCTCTCAAGGAAATCCACCAGCTTGGGGTAGAAGGATATTGATTTGGTATTCTCTGAGGCCTCAATTTCAAAGAAATAAATTTCTTTTTTGTGGCTTTCGAGTTTTTTTCGGATAAGGTTACCCCATACTATGTTCACTTTCATGTCCATGACAACAAAAAATCTCTCAAAAGCGGAATCATCAAAGTTTGAGAGCCATGCTATCTCAGGATCATCATCTATCATAAAACTGATAGTATCCTTTCTTGTGTAAGTGGTGCTTATGCTTTTCATCATCTTTTTGAGGCATCGTACTGGTTTTGGACTAGAAACTTGCCGCCGGTAATTTCTATATTTGCGCCGGTTATGTAAGAAGCAGCATCAGAGCACAAAAACAAAACCAGCTGCGCAACTTCATCAGGTTTGCCGCATCGTGAAAGTGCAGTAGATTCAATGATTTTTTTATTTTTTGCTGCAATTATGCCTTTGGTCATACTGGTAATTATGACGCCAGGGCTGTAGCTGTTTACCCTTATTCCAAAGGGGCCCCATTCAGCTGCCATTGATTTTGTCAGGCTGCTTACTGCAGCTTTAGACATGGCATAAACCCCGCTGCCGATGGAAGGAATGATGGATGCAAATGAAGACGCGTTTACTATGACCCCTTTGCCGTTTTTTTGCATGTGTTCTGCAACATAAGACGAGATGAAGAACAGAGATTTCAAGTTTGTGTTGAGAGTCCTGTCCCATTCTTGCTCGGAAACATTAAGAAGACTTGATTGGGGATAGATTCCTGCATTGTTTACCAATATATCAATATTTTTTTTCTTTGTGAAGTCCGATACCCATTTCCTTACTGATTTAAGGTCAGTTATATCTATCCGGATGAATTTATATCTGGAAGAACCCCCGGATTTTTGGGGAGATTTAGATATGTTTACCACGTTTGCTCCGCTTTTCATGAAAGCTTCAGCTGTGGCCATCCCTATTCCCTGAGAGGCCCCGGTAATAACCACAGTCTTACCCTTGAAATCAAATTTGATTTTACTCATGGCGATTGGTGCATAAAATAGATTCATTTAAATAAATTTCTTTTATTTAGTGTTATTGAAAAGTTCCTCATGTGACATGCGAGTGAGCCTGTTTCACTCGCTCACAAGCCCAAATTCTGTTTGCCCTCAGTTTGTATTGTAAATCATATTTTGATAATCTCAATTCCCATTGCAATTTATCTGTGATGTTGATACTATTGAGGATAATGCTCACACGGAGAGATGGCAACCTATAACCTTTCAATTACCCCTTTTATTTCGATTGAAGATAAATATTAATGTCCCCTACATTGGTGTTTGTAGGATTCATCAATATCAATGTACCCAGCTTTTTGTGAAGCTTGTATGAATTATTTTGTTTTAGAAACCTATCAATTTTTAAATTCATTTTCTTCGCTTTTGAATATGTTGTGTTATCAGCGATTGCACCCCCAACTCCCGTTAAAAAATCCATGCCGTCGGATCCGAGCGAGGAAACTACACAATTTCCAAAATTTTTTATCTTCTCAATCAGGTATGCGACATATTCCTGGTTCCTTCCGCCTTTGCCATGCCCTTTGACAGTGACGCTGTTCTCGCTGCTGTAAATGCATGCAAACTTTTTTTTGTGCAACTTCTGCTTTTGCTCGAACAATCTTGACATTTTTGTAGCGACATTCTTTACCTCTCCTTCTGTATGTCCCGGCAGAGTCTCAACATCAAATCCAAGGTCGGCAGCTTTTTTAGCCATGGCTTCAAGAGCAGTCCTGTAGTTAGCAAAAATATAATTATGGATGTTTCCGAGAAATTTTTCATTTGGCTTTACAGTTTCAGGTATTTTGCCATCCATTCCTTTTTTTATGTGAGCCAAGATGCTTTTTGGCATCTTTTCTAACAGTTGGTATTTTTTTAATATTTCATAAGACTGCTTAAAAGTTGAATTGTCGGGACAAGTAGGTCCAGATGCCGTCACGTCATTAGGATTTATCACATCGGATAAAATCAATGAGATCACTCTTGCGGGCTGCAGAATTCTTGCAAAGTTGCCACCCTTTAGCATTGATATGTGCTTTCTGAGATTATTTAATTCAAAGCTTTTTGCCCCTGATTTCAGCATCAGCTTGGTCATTCTCCTGAGATCTTTCAGGGTTATGCCGTTTGCAGGATCCGGAAGCAATGCCGATCCCCCTCCGGAAATTAAGAATATCACGGTGTCGCCCTTCCCTGATTTTTTTGCAATCTCAAGCATTTTTTTTATTCCTTTGACACCGCCTTCATTCGGGATTGGATGCGAGGCAATGTTAATTTTTATTTTATTGGTTCTTACATTGTTAGTGTTGCAATTTACTATTCCGGCGGTTATCCGTCCTTCTGGTATAATCTTTTCCAGTGTATTTGCCATGGCAGCCGCCGCCTTCCCGAAGCCTAAGACATACAGATTTCCTTTGGATATGTTAAATTCATCATTGCAAATTCTAAGAATCCCATCATTGAACAAGATATTTTTTGGCATGGCATTTTGAGGCAATACGCTATCCACCCCGGCTGAAAGAATATCGAGTGAATCTTTTCTAAGGCGAGTTGAAGTGATTTTACTATAGTTTGTAATCATCATTTTCTTAAAATCAGATTCAGCTTTTTTGAAGCTTTCTTTAAATCTTCAGTGTCATCAATTTCTTGCCATGCGAATTTTCCGGCGCTTACTGCATAAATATCGAGGCGATTTATAAGCTGCTCTACGGTTTTTTCAATCTGCCCTGATGGCATGCCTATAGTATTGCGCCCAAGATTTTTTGATACATTTTTTTTTATTTCATTTAAATAAATTTTAGCTCCTTCGGGGGAATACTTATAGATTCCTATAGCCCTGGCATTTCCGTCTTTTAAATTCCTGCCGATTTTAATAAGCCTATCTTTCAGTATTTTCACTTTCATTGCACTCTCTTGGAGTTTTATCTTGTTATCTACAACTACACAATTTTGGTGATTATCCTCAATAAGCTTTTTGAGCAAGTCAACATTAAATATTAAATCGGCATTGAAAAAAATAAATCCATCCTTTATCTCATCTTTTGCCATCCATAGCGAATACATATTATCAGTTATTTCATAATCTTTGTTGATGTAATACTTTATTCTACAGTTCTTATGCTTATTGCCCACGATTTTCATAAATTCTTGGGATTTATATCCGATGACTATCACGACATCTTTTATTCCACAATCAGAGAGGCTGTCAAGTAGATATTCTAGAATTCTTTTTTTTCCTATTTTCAGAAGGCACTTGGGAACTGTATCGGTAAGGGGCCTTAGCCTCCTTCCCTGCCCTGCCGCACATATGATAGCTTTCATGGATTCCAAGGGAGGAATATCGAACTACTTTATAGCTTTTATTATCCAGTTGCCCTGTAAGAATTTCCTGTTCCTTAATGATTTTATTTTTTGAATTATTCCTTTTCTTTCTTTCACCTTATAATGCCAATGGCTGATATTAATATTTTGGAATTGGACGAAAAGCTGATTTACCTCTTTTTTGTTGTATAATTTTGTAAGTGGTGAGAACCCATACGCTTCTGAGTATTTGTTGATTAAATCCTGCATTGACATTCTGAATAATTCTCTCCCTATAATACCTACAATCCCAATCCTTATCATGTAGTGCTGCCAGCTTTTGGAATAAAGCATGATTATTGCCTTTCCTCCCGGTTTTAATACCCTGTAAATTTCATCAATTGATTTTTGCGTGTCTGGAGTATGGTGAAGCACACCAAAGGAATACACTAAATCAAAGGTGTTGTCCTCAAATTCCAGATTTTCTGCATCCATAACCTGTAAATTTGCATTTAAGCCATACACTGCAAGGTGTTTTTGTGTTTCATCAATAGCACCTTCTGTAAGGTCGGTTCCGTAGCATAATGCCCCGTTTTTCGCATATTGTTTCAGGTCAGTTCCCATGCCGACTCCAACTTCCAAAACTTTCTTTCCTTTGTAATCCGTGAATTCCGCGTTAATGGGTATATAGGGGCAGAAATAATTGTATCTTCGCTGCTCGACTTCATTGTAATATTCTTTTGTGCCATACTCATTCTTAGAGTACCATTCTGAAGGCTGTTTCCTGTTCCAGTAATTTTTTATATCCTCTTTGCTTACCATATGGGACGTTGATTGCTTTCTTTTTAAAAATATAGGGAATTTTGAAAAATTATCGAATTATCAAAATTCTCTGAGGGAACTTTGAATCAAATATATAAAACTAATGGATTACTCAAAGTTCCATCTAACTATAATCAACACTATAAATCTAAAGCTTTTAAGAAACTTTTATAAAGATTTATGTGTTTTGAACGGGATTAAAATGGGAATGCTGAGTTTTTTAAAGAAGAAAAAATTGAATGTAATAATGATTAATATAGATGCCGGCGGCAGGGAGGACGCTTTGAAGCTTGTTAATTTCTATCAGCAGGAGCTGAAAAATATGTCAACGTGCTTTTCTAGTGTTATAGCCTATGCCCCATATTCTATTGGTTCCCTTAATGCGATTCTATCAGGGATGTATGGTAATTTAAACGGCGTCAATGGTTATTACAAGCCCTATCATTTTGACAAGAAAAATGTATTTACTTTGGCACAATACATGCAGGACGCAGGATACTTAACTGAAATGGACTGGGTACTTGACGAAGCTCTTGCTTCACAAGGATTTGACAAGGTTAGAATTTTTGGAAAAGATGACTCTAAGGAAATAAACCTCGTGGATAGGCATGTGGAACTCATGCTACGGGCAAAAAGCAGGCAGCCGTTTTTTTTGTTTCTCGACTATGATAAGATAGCTCTTAATCTGTCAAGGCATGTTATAAAAAAATATGACGATTTTTCGGAGGAATATTTTCAGAAAAAGGATGCAAATTTCTCTAGATACAGGCAATGGCTTGAGGACAGTTCCAATTACTTGCAAAGAATACTCGAAAAGATAAGGGAATTTGGATTGTTTGAAGATACGATAGTTGTGATTTATTGTGACCATGGCTCCAGCGTGGGGGACAGAATAGGCGAAAAAGTTTATGGTTCATACCTTTATGATTACACGATAAAATGCTTTGCCTATTTCATAGGCAGCGGCATTCCAAAAAATCTGGAGATAAAACAGGTTGTGAGGAATATAGACATAATGCCAACAATCCTTGATATTCTTGGGATAAAGGAAAAGAGCGGTTACAAGCCAATACAGGGGAAATCACTTATGCCAATTATTAACGGCAAGCAAGATGAAAGAATAGCATATTCAGAAACTGGGGGGCTAGGCGGGCCAACACCATCGCCTGAGGTGCACAATGTGCAGGCTGTAAGGACAAATGAATGGAAGCTTATTTACAACAAGACAAACAAGAAAAGGGAATTTTACCATCTTACTGAGGATAAGGAAGAGAAAAATAATCTTGCCGGAAAAGGACTTGGGATTGAGGAACAGCTCTGGAATGAAATCAGGAAATTAGACGAAGAGCATGAAAGAATAAACAAACGGTTCGGTACAGCAAGCTGATTACTTTACAATTCTGCCATATAACATTTTTAGCTCGCTAAAATTTACTATCTTGAAAACAAATAATGCCCCTAAATAAAATGCACCTGATGTAATCAGCACAATTGAGGATTCCAGCCAAACGTTAAGCTTGATTATTTTCTTAAGGTACCAGATGATGGCTATAAAAATAATGCCTATAACCAAAGTCTTTATCCATACCCTGACTGGAAAATCCACATCAATAAACTTTCTGATGTAAAACAGCCCCATCACCATCATTACAAAATAGCTTATCGTCGTTGCTATTGCAGCGCCCATTATTCCTAAATATGGGATAAGGAGTATATTAAGTATGAAATTGAACGCTGCAGCGGAATAGTTTATTATGCTGCCAATCTTTGGCTTTCCTATTCCCGAAAAAAAGCTTATGTTCACCCCGTTGAATATTGTGAACATCATGCCTATGCTTAATATTTTCATCGGCATCGCGGCAGCAGAATAGCTTTTCCCGTAAAAAACATTTATTATCAAATCGGCAAAAGCTATCATCACAAAAACAATCGGCACTATTGCGATGAATGAATATTTGTAGAGCAGCTCTATGCCCGCTTTCAGAAGTATTTTCTTTTCCTTTACCCAGAGCTCTGCCGTAAGGGGCAATACAACGCCGCCTATTGCGCGGGTAAAATACATAAGCACTCTTGCAGTCGGCAGCGCAACGCTGTAAATCCCAACACTTTTCAAATCTGCAAAATAAGTCAATGCAAGTATGTCCGTGTAATAGAGTATCATCCCAGCAACTGTAGTTTCCGTGACGAAAATGCTGTATTTTGAAACTTCTTTCAGCATCACTTTGTCAAGCACAAATTTTGATTTAAGTAAATCTGGAAATACTTTTCTAACAAAAATCCATCCGAATATCAGCAATAGCAGCAATGGAGTTATTGTGTACGCAATGGCCGGACCCAGCACGCCGTAGTTCATCTTTATTCCGATGTAAACAAACAGCAGCACTAGAATCATCCTTACCACGTCAATCATTGAATAATACCCGAGCTTCTTGAATCCCTGGAACGCAAATTTAAGTACAGATGCAAAACTATCTATAAAAAACCCCCATGCCAGCACTTTGAGGACTATACCTGCTTTGGGACTATGAAAATAATGAACGCTTAAATAACTTGAGAGGAAATAAACTGCGATTATTATGACTGCATTTATGATAAGCATTACGGCGCATACATACACCAATGAGCTTTTTATGAAATCATTCTTTTTGCGGTGCTGGAATTCCGGTATGAACTTGACAAGAGCCTTGTCGAATCCCAGGCTGTCAAATGCCCCTATAAGCCCGAGAAAGGCAAAAACAGAATTAAACAGTCCAAAATCCTCAACTCCAAGATTCCTTGCGAGCACAACCCTTACAACATAGCCCAGAAGCGCAGCAATCAGCGATATGATTAGTATTTTTATAGTGCCCCTTACAGCGAATCTTGTGTAGCTTGCCATTTTATGGAATGTAGTAAATCAAAATAGTGCCCTTACCTTCCCCTATCTCTTTAAATGGCATCCATTTTTTGGGAATATCGTCAAGCTCTTTTGGGAATTTTGTATTTTTATTGGCGTCACTTAATCTTTTTATCATGTCTTTATTTATGATTACGTAGGAGTCCCTGACATTTGCAAAGCTGTCCGGATACGCTTTTGCCATTACACCTCCCTTATATCCACTAATATAATTTAAGGCCATTAGAGACCTTTCATCTATATAGGCTGGCCTGTTAAGATTTTGTATTTTATCATAAGAATCCCTTAAACCCCCCAGTAAATTTCTTTCCCCCTGCAAGTATACAAATCCAATTGATGTTAACAGAAGAAACACTAATATAAAAGGCTTAAACACCCTCTTAATAACCTCTTCTTCCTCCTCCAAAAAAAATGCCAGTAAAAGTATAATTGGGATTGTGATTATTTCTAGATACCTATCAGCAGCCTTGAATGGAACATATTTTGAAAAACTTGACGATCCGAAGCTCAGGTATAACAGCAAAGGGGCAATCCATAGAAGCACCTCGTAACACTCTTTTCTTTTGTAAATAATAAAATATGTAGCAGAAACAAATGCAAAAATGTAAAAAAATGACAATAAGTTATTTGTTAGGATTGTATAAGGATAATGAAATAACCCAAGAGGGAATGACAATCTTCCGAAGTAATCATGCGCCGCAGGAACTGACTCTGTAAGGTATTTTTGAGATTCTTCCGTCCTGAAGAATGGATTTCCAGTTAGCTGATAAAAAATAAATGCCTCAAGTGCAAATATAATCAAGATGCCCACTGGAACAAGAAAATACTCCTTTTTTATCTGCTTTTTGTACAAGATATAGAACATGAAAAAAAGCCCTATGAGCAATGCGCTTTCTCTTATAAAATAGCCAATTCCTATTGAGAGCCCTGAAAAAACATACAAAAAAGGACTTGGTTTTTTCTCTTCAGCATAAAGGAACAAGTAAACACCAAATGCCATGAAAAAAGCTGATGGGAGGTCAGATAAAAGTTTAGTAGAGTAGACAACTTCTAGGGGGAAAATGGACAAAAGGAAAGCTGAAATCAATCCAACTTTTTCATTAAACAATAATTTGCCAAAATAAAATATTAATATTATATTTCCGATGGATGCCAGCAGCACAAACAGGACGGAAGAAAAGTCATTAACCCCGAACATTGAATATAAAACTGAAGTTGGGTAAATCAATCCAAGGCGGGTGGATAATGTCAAAGTACCCTGCTGAATCTCGCCCTTGCTTAAGGAGTTTGCATAGCTTGTATATGCCAAATCATCCGAAGTGCCTATTCCTGAAAAAAATATTAACCTTATCAGTATGCCAAACGTCACTATCAGAAATAGCATAATCTTTGTATTGTTTAGTATGCTATTCTGTAAAGCTCCTGTAGATTTTTTCCGCAACATTTTCTATGCTGAAATTTTTTAATATGTGTTTTCTTCCGTTTTTTGATATTTTTTCCGCAACCTCATTGCTATCGAGCAGCGTCATGATTTTTTCTGCCATGTCGCTGACGTCAAATCTTTTTGCAATCAATCCAAAATCATCGCTTGGCACCACAAACCTGTCGCCGCCGCACTGCATTGCGACAACTGGAACGCCGCATGCCATCGCCTCGTTCACGGCAGGAGTTATCTCCTGGTAATTTGCAAGCACAAAAACGTCTGAGGCATTATAAACCTTTGCGAGCTCAGAATGTGATTTTTTCCCCAGGAATTTAACTTTATTTCCTATGCCCAGCTGCTTTGAAAGTGCAGCCAAATTTTTTTTGTAATAGCCTTCGCCAACAATCCATAATTCGGCGTCATAGCCTTTGTCAAGAATCTTTTTTAGGGCTTTTATTATTAACTGATGGCCTTTTATTTTGTAAAGCCCGCCCACTGACAATAGAATTTTTCTTTTTGTGTGCTTAGCTTTCATGGGCATGAAACATTTTGTATCCGTCGCGTGGCCTATAACTGTGCTTTTTGACATGTTTTCCATCAATCCAAGCCTTATGCACCTTTCTTCTGCCTGCGGGTTGGAGAACAAAAGGGAGCCCGCATAGCCATATGCTTTTCTTGCGAAAGGAACAACAAGGTATTTTGTAATTCTGAACAGATAAAACCCATCAACAGTTTGCGATGTGCGATAAACAAGCCCGGAATTATATTTTTTTGCAGCCAAGTATGACTGATAAGCAAACCCATAAAATTCGGGATTGCTGGATTCTATTGCATCATAACCTTTCAGCTTCCCAATCAAATCAGTATAATAAAATCTTGGCACGCCCAGAACCAGAAGGATTTTTTCAAATATGGTTTTGTAATCAATTCCGCTTATTTTTTCTATATTAAAATCCCTGTAGTTTACATCATTTTTTTTATCAGTGAAAATAGTTACCTCAACATTCCTGTTTTTTATCATATATCTGTAAACTTTCAGCAGATTGTTCAGCGAAGAGTGTATATCAAAATGAGTAGGTATGACGAGCGCCACGCGTAATTTTTTCATATTGCAAACCAATAGGAAACTATTTAAATATATTTGGGTTCTCACGGTGGTATGAAAATTCTCAGCGTGGTTGGCACAAGGCCCAATTTTATCAAGATAGCCCCTTTAGTTAATGAAATGGCTAAGCATCCGGAAATAGAGCAGATTCTGGTGCATACAGGGCAGCATTATGACAGGGAGATGTCAAAATTCTTTTTTGATGATTTAGGCATTCCAAAGCCGGATATTAACTTAGGAATCGGCTCAGCATCAGATGTTGCCCAAACAGCCAAAATAATGGCAGAATTTGAAAAAGTTCTTTTAAAAGAAGAGCCGGATTTAGTTATTGTTGTTGGAGACGTAAATTCAACGCTTGCTGCTGCCCTTGCTGCCGCAAAGTGCAAAATCAAAGTGGCACACGTGGAATCCGGCTTAAGAAGCTTTGACAGTACAATGCCCGAAGAATTAAACAGAATTCTCACCGACCATGTTTCTGACTTTCTTTTTACCACGGAAGAAAGCGGGAATAAAAACCTAGTTAACGAGGGAATTGACAAAGGTAAAATATTTTTTGTCGGCAATGTGATGATAGACAGCCTATTGGGCCATAAGGAGAAATCCAAACAATCAAAAATATTATCAAAACTTAAATTAGAGAAAAAAGATTATGCAGTATTGACGCTCCATAGGCCCAGCAATGTTGATAACAAACAGCCCTTGGAATATGTTTTGGATATTTTAGGTGAAATACAAAAAAAAATAAAAATAGTTTTTCCTGTTCACCCTAGAACTTTGAAAAATCTTGATAATTTTAGCCTGATGAACAGGATAAAAAATCAGAAAAACTTGATTATAACCGAGCCGCTTGGCTATCTTGATTTTATCAATCTTATGGGCAATTCAAAATTTGTAATTACAGATTCCGGCGGGATACAGGAGGAAACTACTGTTCTTGGCGTGCCTTGCATTACAATGAGAAACAATACAGAACGGCCGGTGACTGTAGAGCAGGGGACAAATGTTCTTGTAAGCACCGATAAACGCAAGATAGCAGAAGCTTCAAATAAACTGATTAATGGATCTAATTTTAAATCTAAAACTCCTCAATTTTGGGACGGGAAAGCTGCAAAGAGGATTATTGATATTCTCATTAAGAATTTTAATTAAATAATGCAAACAAATAATTTAAAAACTGGCATTGAATACACGGCATAAAATGAAAATACTTGTTACAGGCGGCTCCGGTTTCATAGCGACTCATTTGGTTAAGCATCTTCTTGAAAGCAGGCATAAGGTTAAAGTTCTTGATTTGAAAGAGCCGCATATAAAGCACAAGAATCTTGAGTTTGTCAAAAAATCAGTGCTTGATAATCTAACAGCCGATATCAAAGGCTGTGACGCGGTTTTTCATTTTGCCGCTCTGCTTGGCGTTGACAACTCAGACAGAAGGCCCCTTGATACGATGAAAGTTAATCTTGAAGGCTCTGTAAATGTTTTCAAGTCGGCTCTTGATGCCGGTGTTAAAAGAATGATTTTCTCGTCATCATCAGAAGTTTACGGCGAGCCGCGGGAGCTGCCAATAAGGGAAGACAGCGTGAAAGGCCCGGTTTCAACTTACGGCGTTTCAAAGCTTGCATCTGAAATTTATGCAAAGGCGTTTAACCAGGAGAAAGGGGCCGACATAAAGATTGTAAGATTCTTCAATGTATACGGCCCCGGGCAGGAAAATAACTGGGTCGTTCCAATTTTTATTAATAAGGCATTGCGAAATGAGCCGATAACGGTTTTTGGAAACGGCAACCAGACAAGATGCTTTACTTTTGTCGAGGACATATCTGAAGGAGTCATGAAAGTTTTTGAGAATGGGAAGACTGGAGAAGCTTACAATATAGGCAACAACCAGCCGACTACCGTACTTGAGCTCGCGCAGATTGTGAAAGAAGTTACAAAGAGCAAATCTGAGATTATCAAATTAGGGTTTGGAAAAGACACAAGGTTGAAGGAAAGGGAGATTGAATACAGGATTCCTGACATTTCCAAGATGAAATCGCTCGGATGGCAGCCGAAGATTATGGTAAGAGAAGGGGTGAAGAGGATGCTTTAGATTAAACACTAAGCAATTCAATCTGACCGATATACTATTTGCTGTTTATAGATTCTTGGTGTTTTTTCCTTAAAAATATAATTCCAAATACAAATATTAACGTTACAAAAAACCAAATTACCCAGTCAAAAATGAATTTACTCCAATAAAAATAACCGCACCTTTGACATTCATCAGCTGTATGTGAAAATACATAAGGAAACCCTATTGTAAAGGTGCCCACTCCAGGGGAACGTGCTATTTGAATGATTTGACTGGAGAAAAACACAACGGTTGCAAGAAAAAATGAAATCAAAATAAGTTTCCAATTTATTTTAAGATTCATACTAACTTTAGAATAAAAACTATATATAAACCTTCCTATGTTCTCCCAATACCGTGATAAGAAATTCCCATCGACTTGATTTTTTCCTTGTCCAGGCAGTTTCTGCCGTCGATAACAACAAGAATCCTGTTTTTATTTAATTTCTCCAAATCCATCTGCCTGAATTCGTTATGGTCTGTTACCAAAATAATATAATCGCTTTTGTTCAGTAATTCATCTAGGTCTTTTACGTTGCTTCCTGTTTTTACGTGGGGATCATAAACATAAACATCTGCGCCTTTTGTTTTTAATAAATTGAGGACCTCATGCGCAGGGCTTTCCCTTATATCATCCACATTTGCTTTGTACGCCAATCCCAACATTCCGACTTTTGCGCCTTTGACTACTTTCTTTAATTTTTTTAATTCATTCTCGAGCAATTCAACCGCGTAATGCGGCATGTGATTGTTGATTTCTCTTGCAAGCATCAGGAATCTGTGGGTGAATCCAAGCTGCTTCGCTTTTTCAATTAAATAGTAAGGATCAACTGAGATGCAATGCCCGCCAACGCCAGCCCCGGGATAATGCGGCATGAAGGCAAATGGCTTTGTTGAGGCGCCTCTTATGACTTCGAGGATATCAATTCCCGCCTTGTCGAAGCTTTGCGCCATTTCGTTTACAAAAGCGATGTTAACATCTCTGAAAGTATTTTCCATTATCTTTGTCGCTTCTGCTGCCTTTACAGAACTTAACTCCAAAACATTTGCATCAATTACGCTTCTATAAAATTCAGCCGCTTTTTTTGTCGCATCTTTTGTAACTCCGCCGACAACTCTTGGGAGCGCTTCAATTGTCCATTTTTTATTGCCGGGGTCAATTCTTTCGGGGCAGTGGGCTGTAAAAATATCATTCTTTTGGACATTAAATTTCTGCTTTTCCAGTATTGGAACTATAATTTCTTCGACTGTTCCAGGGTAGATAGTTGATTCTATAACGAGCAAAGTTCCCTGCTTTATGTGCCTTGAAACCGCTGAGCATGATTCCATCAGGGCGGTCAAATCAGGAACATAATTTCTGTCAACAGGGGTCGGGACACAAACAATCACAACATCAGAATTTGAAATGCACTCATTGGGGCTGGAAGTTGCCCTTATCTTTCCTTTTAGGCTCTTTAATTTCTCACTTAAAATTTCATCTTCAATGGGGCTTAAGCCATTATTTATGCTGTCAACTTTATTTTTGTCAATATCATAGCCATACACCTTGTGGCCTTTTTCAGCGCATAAGCAGGCCAAAGGCAGGCCGACATAACCTAGGCCCACTATCGTTATTGATTTTGGCATTTTTATTATTCCAGTAGTTTGGGTTAATCCTTTAATTAAAAGACTTTCGATTCTGCCCTGTATAGGTGCAACTATTCTGTTTTTGTTGTTTATGGTACTTAAATCCATTTTTGCCAAAAAGTTTATCCTACGTAGGAGAAGTTTTTATAATTTCTAAAGCCTTTGTTGACATGGCTTGGAGTTTATTGGAAACAAAGCAATAGGGGGTTCATACATGGATATAAGGGTTGTCTAACAATAACCTGAAAAGGATTTGCGCTTTCAGTTCCAAAGCTCTTAAGCAATTTCTTATTTCATGCGATAATGCCATTAAAACTATATGAGTTTTTCTGTATCTATACTTAACAAACCTTGTTTTGTTTCCATTTTTGGTTGTTGTTCCCTCAAACACCCTACAAATATATGGCTAAGGACAAGGAGGTTTTTTATTTTCCGGCAACCCCATAAATATAGAAAAATATTTAACTGCCACTATAGTAGCCTAGCAAAATGAACATAGCAGTTTTTGGCATTGGGAGGGTTGGCCTGCCTTTGGCAATCTATTTTGCTGAGCACGGCCAGCAGGTTATAGGGGTAGACATCAATGCCGATGTGGTGAATAATCTGCAGAAGGGAATCATGCCTTTTTATGAGGAAGGTGCAGAAGAACTCATGAAGAAACATATAAACAAGCTTTTTACAGTCACAACGAATTCCCAGGAAGCGGTTAAGAAAAGCGATGTGCTGATATTAACTTTGGGAACCCCTGTGGATGAGCACATTAATCCCGTTTTTTCCCAGATTGAAAAAGTATTAATCAATATAGCGCCCCATCTTCAGAAAAATCAGATTTTAATTCTTAGGAGCACCGTCAGCCCAGGAGCTACAGAATACCTGAAAAGATTCATAGAAAAAAATACCAAATTTAAGGTAGGCAGTGATTTTTTTCTGGCTTTCTGCCCGGAAAGGATAGCGCAGGGATTTTCTTTAGAGGAGCTGAAGGAGATACCTACAATAATAGGAAGCCTGGATAAAGAAAGCGCAAAAAGAGCAGAAGCGGTGTTCAGGGCATTCTCAGATAAAATAATGCATACTGATGCTAGGTCAGCGGAGCTCGCAAAATTATTCACGAACATGTACAGGTACATCAACTTTGCAATAGCGAATGAGTTTATGATGCTTGCAGATGCGCACGAAAGAAGCATATATGAAATTATTGATTTGGTAAACAAGGATTACAAAAGAGGCGGATTAAAAGTTCCAGGATTGACGGCGGGGCCGTGCCTTTTTAAGGATGGCTTTTTTTTGATAAACAAGATACCCTTTACAGAGTTGATTATGAACAGCTGGAAGCTAAATGAGTCAGTTCCAGCATACCTTATAGAAAAAATAAAGAAGACAAAAAACCTTGAAAATGCCAAAGCAGCAATTTTGGGCCTTACATTTAAGAAAAACTCCGATGATACGAGAAACTCATTGTCCTTCAAGGCGAAGAAGATTTTTTTAGCGGAAGGGGCCCAAGTGGCGCTGCATGACCCTTACATTAATTCAGAATCAATAGATAAAATATTGGAAGGTGCTGATGTTGTTTTCATAGCGATGAACCACGATTTTTACAGAGATATGGACAAAGACATGCTCAAGTCCAAAGTCAAGAAAGACGCTCTGATATGCGATATATGGAACATGTCAGGGCTGAACAAGATTTTTTATTTTGCTGCTGAGTTGCAAACAAAGAAAAAGTAAAAATGAAGGTTTTAATCACAGGCGGCGCGGGGTTTATTGGGTTTCATCTTGCCAAGCAGTTAAGCTCAGATGGTTTTGATGTTCATATTGCAGACAATTTCCAAAGGGGCAAAAGGGACAATGATTTTAATTTGCTTTTAAAAAAGAAAAATGTCAGGCTTGTTCCGATTGATATAACCAAAGAGAGCCAATTCTCAAAACTGGATAAGGACTATCATCAAATTTATCATTTTGCAGCCATAAACGGAACTGGAAACTTTTACAGAATACCTGATCAAGTGCTGAAAGTTGGGGCTGTTGGCACTATAAATGTTCTCGAGTGGTTTTCAACAAAAAATAAAGGCGGTAAAATATTGTTCAGCTCCAGCTCCGAGACTTACAGCGGATTGCTGGGCCTTTTGGGCAATAAATTTAAAATACCGACGCCAGAGGATGTACCTTTGATTGTTGATGACCCAAAAAATTCAAGATGGTCTTATGGCGCCAGCAAGATTCTTGGAGAAGTTGCCTTTTTTAGCTACGCAAAGGCAAGAAATTTCAGCAAATTTGCCATTATAAGGTATCATAACATCTATGGGCCAAGGATGGGCCATGAGCACGTGATTCCTCAGTTTGTTGAAAGAATCATTAGAAAAGAAAAACCATTTAAGATTTTTGGCAGCGAACAAACAAGATCTTTTTGCTATGTTGATGATGCAGTCAAGGCAACGCAGATTGTTATGGAGGCAGATAAAACAAATGGCGAGATAATTCATATTGGGAGAGATGATGATGAAATAAAGATAATAGATTTGGCAGAGGAGCTATTTGATATTGCAGACTACCATCCAAAAATAAAGATTGAGAAGGAAGCTCAGGGCACTGTCCAGAGAAGGTGCCCAGACATAACAAAACTTAGAAAACTCGGATTCAAGCCAAAAGTTGAATTAAGAGTGGGCCTTAAGAAAACATATGAGTGGTACAAAAAGTATTTTGAAAAAAGCCAAGTTGCCGGCGGCAAAAGTTTCATCAAAGCAAAAAATTTAACAATATAAAAGTTTTACAACAAACATGTAATTAATGAGCTAATCTGCTGTTGGCTATTATCTTTCAAGCTGCGCGTGAGCTCAAATAAAAAACAATCAATCTGCAAAATTAATAAAATGGAATGCCAAATTTGCCTGGGTACAAAGTTGCATAAATTCCTGTCACTCGGGCATCAGCCTGTGCCGGATGTATTTTTGACTGAGAAAGAGCTTAATGGGCCTGAGACCTATTTTCCCCTGGATGTTTATTTTTGCGAGAATTGCAATCTGGTTCAAATAGGGTATGTAGTCAATCCAAATTTATTATTTAAGGAGTATTACTACAATACCGGAACCAATAAAGGCCTTCAAAGGAATTTTAAGAAAATTGTGGATTTGGTTGTAAAAAGATTTAGTTTAAGCCGTGGTGATTTGGCAATTGACATAGGCTCGAATGACGGCACATTATTAAGGAATTACAAAAGTTATGGCATTAAGGTGCTTGGAATAGACCCTTCAAGTGTTGCAGACTTGGCAATAAAAAATGGAATTCCCACAGTCAAGGATTTTTTTAATGAGAATGTTGCGGAGCAGATAATAAAAGAGAGTGGATACGCAAAAATAATAACTGCCACAAATGTATTTGCGCACGTTGACAAGCTAAACTCTTTCGTAAACGGCGTGACAAAACTTTTAACCCGAGATGGGGTTTTTATAACAGAATCCCATTATCTGCTTGACATGATAACTCAACTGCAGTATGATTCAATATACCATGAGCATTTAAGGTACTATTCCCTAAAGTCTTTAATGTACATTTTTAATAAGTACAATATGGACATCTTTGATGCTGAAAGAATTACCACACACGGAGGATCCATTAGAGTTTATGCGTGCAGAAAAGGGTCGCGTAAAATTTCAACCAACGTCAAAAAACTGGTGAATTTGGAGAATAAAAATGGGATTTATGATAGGGGCACCTACGATAAGTTTAAATCCAAAGTCCTGAGCAATAAATTCGAGCTGCAAACAATTTTGCTGAAGCTGAAGAAGGAAGGAAAGAGGATTGTCGGGGTCGGGGCCCCGGCAAAAGGGAACACACTTCTCAATTATTGTGGTATTGATGCAGATATCCTGGATTATATCATAGAGACAAGTGCTTTGAAGATTGGGAAGTTCACCCCCGGCATGAATATACCTGTCGTCGATGAGTCAAAACTTTTTTCAGATCAGCCTGATTATGCAATCCTTTTGTCATGGAACCTTAAGGATATGCTAATTCACAAGCTCAAACGACTGGGGTATAAGGGAAAATTTGTGGTTCCAAACCCCACCCCTAAAATAATTGACTAATATAAACATGCAATACAAAGAAATTGGCAACATCAAAGTGCCGGTTCTTGGGCTTGGCACATGGGAAATAGGCGGCAGGATAGAAGCTGATAATTCTCTGACTGGGTATTGGGTTGAGTTCATAAAGTCTGCAATTGAGATGGGATTTACCCATATAGACACTTCTGAGGCGTATGGCAGTGGATTAACAGAGAAAATAATAGGCAAAGCCATCAAGTCTTTTGACAGGAAAAAAATTTTTATAACAAGCAAGTTGTGGGTTGAACACTTAAATTACCATGATGCAATAAAATCCCTTAATGGCAGCCTCGAAAGGCTAGATACAGATTATGTTGATCTTTATTTAGTTCATAAGCCTACAATGGAAATGGACCTCAAAGGCACAATGGAGGCATTTGAGCATTTGCGCGGGAAAGGCATGATAAAATTTATTGGGCTGGGCAATTTCAGTAAAAAGCAAGTTGCAGAAGCACAAAGCTTTCTCAGAAAATCGACAATATCTGCATTGCAGAATGAATACAACCTTTTGAATAGGGATATAGGCGCATTGGAATTGTGCGAAACTCATAAAATGCTTTTTATCGCCAACAGGCCGCTATTGCGCGGCAAGCTTGCAAAGCCGGGAATAAAGGTTCTTGACTTGCTTGCAAAGAAATACAAGAAATCACAAGCTCAAATTGCCCTGAATTGGCTGATATCAAAGAACATCACAGCTATACCTAAGGCATCTACTAGGGAACATTTGGCGGATAATATTGGTTCTGTTGGGTGGTCTATGGATGTAAATGACTATAGGAAGCTAGATTGTATGAAACATGAAATTCAACAGCATTGACTAATAAATATTGAATTTTAATTTACCAGTATGTAAAAAACAATTTTAATATTCTTTTTGCATATTGAGGGGCTTGTTTTGAGAGCCTGAGCTTGCTTTTTCCGGCCTCGCGCTCCTTCCAATTCACAGAAACTTCAATTATTCTGTAGTTTTTTCTTATTGCCTTTAGAGCCATTTCAAGCCCTATATCAAACTCATCTGCCTCAAGATGAAGATCCCTCGCCTTATCAACTTTAAATCCTTTAAACAGGCTTGTAAAGTCCTTAAGGTCAAATCTTAAAAATGCAGCTCTTACGCTATAATTTGCCAATCTATTTGCAAGCGTTTTTATGAAAGGATAACCTTCTATTTTTGAGTCTTTCATGAATCTGGAGGTATGGACAAAATCACAGCCAGATCTTAGTTTTTTAAGAATTATAGGAATATATTTTATATCATCCGGAGCATCCGACATAAAGATTATCCCAAATTCTCCTGAGGCTTTATTTATGCCTTCTATTATTGCAGATCCCACACCTCTTGAGTTTTGCCTGTGGATAATCTTGAAATTGGTGTAGAATTTTGAAAGATTACTGAGTATATTTTCAGTTCCATCTTTACTGTCATCAACAACAATAATTTCAAAGTTCCTGACATTGAGTTTTTTCAGGTTGGCAAAAATTCTGGTTATCGAGTCTTTGATTAGTTCCTTTTCGTTGTAAGTAGGAATTATTATGGATAATTCGTATTTTGATTGCATGAACCCTCATATTTTAATTTTTCTTAAGCTCTAGTTTTATGCCACTGTTGCGAACTATTTTTTGTATTTTTACAAATATAATCTCTTCGTAGATTTTAATTTTTTATTCTTATTTAAAGGTTATTATCAATGGGTGCCATTGAAAAGTCCCTTCGCTTTCGCTTCGGCTGCCATCGGTTCAGTTGCTACTATTATTCATGATTGCAAAATTCTCTCTGGAACCTCGAATTTTGCTTGATTTATTTAATTGATAAGATTCACAAATTGATGGCAGCTTCGAACTTTTCAATGCCACCTATCAATGACAAAATTGGTGACTTGGGAAGAAACGGATATTTTTTTGCATGAAAACCGCTTAAACTGCTATAAAATAACTTGAGTTGTCCTAGGCAAGCCCGTGTTTCTCCAGCTCCTTGGTTGCTATATCAAATTTGTCCGTAGATTTCTGTTTTGCTGACCACTGCATCAGCTCTTTCATCCCGTCCTCAAAGTTTATTTTTGGAGAATATCCAAGCTTGCTTTTTATCTTTGATATGTCTGCAGTGCAGTGCCTTACATCACCTTTTCTAAAACTTAAAGATATATCCGGATTAATGTCTTTTCCACACAATCTTGCCAGAGTTTTGGCAACTTCTTTTATTGTTATTGTGTCTCCTTTCCCAACGTTAAACACTTCGTAATCCGCTGCGCTGTTTTCCATCGCGAGCATGTTTGCCTGAACAACATCGTGTACGCTTACAAAATCTCTTGTCTGCATGCCGTCTTCATAAATAACAGGCTGATGGTCGTTTTTGATTCTGCTTATGAAGATTGCCGCAACTCCGGTATATGGGTTATTGAGGGATTGCCTAGGGCCGTATACATTAAAATATCTTAGAGCAACTGTTGGAATTCCGTAAGATTTCCCTACCATAAGGCACATATGCTCCTGTTCTTTTTTTGTCAGCGCATAGATGCTGTTTGAATCCTGGCTTTTTGATTCCGGAGTTGGAATTGGCTTTAGATGCGACTTACATTGAGGGCAGAGCAATTCCCATTGGTGTTTTTGCATCTGTGTTTCTTCCCTCAGTTGCGGCGAAATTATGCCACACTTTTCGCATTTGTATGCGCCTTCCCCATATGTGCTCATAGAGCTTGCAACTATCAGTTTTTTCACATTGTGATATTCATTTGCAAGAATATCCAGCAAAACTGCAGTCCCATATGTGTTATCTTTCACATAGTGGGCAATTTTATACATGCTCTGGCCAACTCCGACCACGGCTGCCTTGTGAAAAACAATGTCAATATCTTTTAGCGCTTCCTTGAGGTTGTTATAATCAGTTACGTCTCCCTTTATGAATTCTGCGTCTTTGTTCAGGTAATCGGGCATCTTGCCCAGGTGAACCTGAGGGGCCAAACTGTCAAAAATCCTAACGGAATGTTTTTTCTTCAAAAGTTCATCGACTATAAACGACCCTATGAATCCGGCGCCGCCCGTTACAAGAACCCTTGCCATCTAATCAAGCAAGAAACAATTATTTAAAAGCATTTTGGTTTTTTGAGTTTTTGAAATTCCTTTTCTTTATGTGCTTGACAATGATAGGATTTTCAACGTGCGTTATATTTATAAATAAATTCAAAATATTTAGAGAAATGGCAAGAAACCGCAGGAAGGACGTGCTTTTTATTTTGCTGTTTGTGATTTATCTCTTGTTGAGAATATTTTCCGCAAGCGAGTATTTTTTGTTGCAGAATAATGATGCTGCCAGGTATCTTGCGCTTGCTGACAGCTTTCCCAAAAATGCGCTTGCAAACAACCAGCTAAATATCCTTCATCCGCCATTGTACGCTTATGCTATCCACTTTTTTAGCCTGTTTGTGCAAGATCACATAGCAGGGCTTCTTGTCTCTGTTTTATCTTCTGTAATAATGTTTTTTATACTTTGGAAATTTTTCATGCTCCTGACAAACGACTGGAACGTTTCATTTTTTGCATTGATTCTTTTTTCCATCTCTGGGTTTTATATTAAAATGACGCAAAGTGTCATCAAAGAGCCCTTTGCAGTAATGCTGACAATCTCGTGCCTTTATTTTTATCTCAGATTTTTAAAAGAAGAAAAATCAAAATATGTCCTTTATTCTGCTGCAGCCGGATTTGCAACGGGGTTTACAACAGACCATTCGATATTGCTTATACCCGGTATAATCATAACTTATCTGATTTTTGGAAAATTCAGAAAGAGTTGGATTGTAGTGCTGCCCTTAATAGCAGTTGTTGCCTCATTTTCTATGTGGGCGGGAGTCAAGATATATGTTTACACTCATAATAATTATTACCCCGCAGGCATGGACGGAACTATTGTTGACACAAGCCATTGGGATTACAGGCAGGTTCTTAGTAGCCAGTATTTTGATGAGGTTTCACAATATATCCCATATGGAATCAGCATGGACCCTTTGCATTACATATACCCTTCTTTATATATGCTTAATCTTGTTGTAGCACCATATCCTCTGGGTATTAGGATTAACACTGTTAGTATGCTGTTTTCAAAAACTTACTTTGTGCAGCTTTTTGTCTACACATTTTTGATTGTTTGTGCGGCACTTGGACTTTTTGCAGTCTTAAAGGGGATATTTGTGAAAAAAAAATTCAAAAACAATGCGATGCTGTATTCGCTCCTGCTGTTTTTTGTTTATTTGTCTCCGATAATGCAGAAATTTTTATCAACAAGATATTTAGTTACATCCTATGTTTTCCTGTTTTTGATAATCAGCTTTGGATTTTTTTACCTGTTGAATTTGCTTAAAATAAAATATGTTGCAAATGCTATAATCATTTTTCTGGTTGTGGTGCTTTTTATTTATCTCCAGTTTTATATTTACAAAAATCCTCATTTTTTGCTGACAAAACAAGAGGTTGTAGAAGCCGCAAAAGCTGCGCAGTTCATAAATACTTTGCCGCAAGACGGGTTTATGGTGCAGATTGGCTATTCGCAGCAGTTGAATTACCTTACGAATAAGAGGATTCTGGAACTTCCGTCCGGTCCTGACAAGATGATGTTCTTTGTAAAAACTTATAATATCAGCTACGTGGTCTATGGTGAATTAAACTCAAAGCCCGTAGCCCAAGGAACAAGAGAGAACGTCTTTAATTACGATACAATTAAATATATCTTAAAACATCCAGAAGCGTTCAGGATAGTGAAGGTAGTGGAAGAAAATTATCCAATGATAAAAAGAACAGACCACGTTTATATCTATAAAGTGATTTAGATGAAAAAAATCTTCGTTGTAATACCTGCTTACAATGCAGCAAGAACAGTAGAATCTGTGTTTGAGAGAATACCAAAAAGTACTCTTAAGAAAATATACAAATTTATTGTGGTAAATGACGGCTCAAAAGATGCGACGCCAAAAATCATTGAAAAACTAAAGGAGAAATACAGGATAGAGTCTATAAATCACGACACCAATAAAGGATATGGTGCCACGCAGAAGAGCGGGTTTAGAAGAGCATTTGAGGAGGGGGCGGACATTGCTGTTTTGCTGCACTCGGACGGCCAGTATGCTCCTGAAATAATGCACATGCTGCTCCTGCCTTTGGAAAAAAACCAGGTAGACATTGTCCAGGGTTCAAGAATTCTTGGAGGAACCGCTCTAAAAGGAGGCATGCCCCTGTATAAATATTTTGGCAATAGGTTGCTTACAATGATAGAGAACCTAGCTTATGGAATGGATATGGCAGAATATCACAGTGGGTATATGCTGTATTCTAGAAAAGCCCTTGAAATAGTCCCATTTGAAAAACTCAGCAACACTTTTCATTTTGACGGTGAGATGCTTCTTGTCTCAAAAAAGAAAGGGCTTAGGATAAAAGAGGTACCAATTCCCACAAAATACGCCCATGAAAAGTCATATCTAAATCCCATAACTTACGGGCTAGATGTATTAAAAATAATCGTGAAATACTGGATGGGGAAATACGATTTTTAACCCCAAAGCTGGAAATTCTTTCAGGCAGACTGTACCGGAAGGATTTTGAGTGATCTTCTAATTAATCTGTGTTGTGGATACTTATTTTAACTTTATTGACAATCATAAATTATTCGGAGAGAACAGATGCGTCTGAAAATATTAAGCTAAAGCCGTATTTAGGATATAAATTCCAGTTGTTGAATCTTATAATTAATTTATGCTTATAAGGCTAAATAGCGCCCTTTCATGGAATAATGCAACAAATTTTATATCCAAGAAATCAAATATTTCTGGGAATTTAAAAAATACATAATTTTTTAAATAACTGAAACTTAATCTTAGGTATAGAATGAAAGTCTTAATTACAGGCGCATCCGGGGCATTGGGAAGATCTTTGAAGAAAGCGTTTAAGAATTCAGTTTGCCCCACGCATGAGGACATGGACATTACAGGCAAAGGATCAGCAGATAAATTCGTATCTGGGCACAGGCCCGATGTTTTGATACATGCAGCTGCCCTGGTCGGCATAATGGAATGCGAGAAAAACAAGGAAAATGCGTGGAAAACTAATGTTGAGGGGACGCAAAATATCGTAAATGCATTAAATAAGCTAAAAAATAACTGTTATTTGATTTACCTCTCAACCGCATGCGTTTTTGCAGGAGAAACTGAAAAATTTTATGAGGAAGATGACGTTCCATCACCTAAAAACTATTATTCCCTGACAAAGCTTTGCGGTGAATTGGTAACAAGACAATATTCAAATGCATGCATCGTAAGGACTAATTTCGTGCCAAAAGAGCAATGGAAATATCCAAAGGCATTCACTGACAGGTTTGGCACCTATTTGTTTGCAGATGATGTTGCAAAAGGCATATTAGATGTTATTAACAAAAAAGAAAAAGGAATAATTCATGTTGTGGGGGACAGAAGAATGAGTATGTATGATTTAGCAGTTCTTGCGGGCTCAAGGAGCGTAGGCAAGATGACCCTTGCGGAATACCAGGGGCCTCCTTTGACCGCTGATATGAGCATGTCAACAAAAAGGTGGAAGAAATACAAGATAGGTTTCAGCACTAAATGAAAGAGCCTAAAGTTTCGATTGTAATAGTCAACCACAACGGCAAAGATTTGACTTTGAATTTATTGAAGTCAATTTCTAAATTAAATTACAAGAATTATGAAATTATTCTGGTTGATAACGCTTCTACTGACGGAACACAGGAAATCGTGAAGAATATTTTCAGGAATGTAAAATTAGTTGAAAACACAAAAAATCTTGGATATTCCGGTACAAATTCTTCAATTAAATACTGTGATGGCAAATATATACTATTTTTGAACAACGACATGGAGCTTGACGGGAATTCTTTAAATGAGCTTGTTAAAACTGCTAAAGTGAATAATGGTGCAGCGATGATTGCACCAAGGCTTGTTAATTTCTACGATAAGAATTTGAAATCCGGAGGAACATGGCTTTCAAGGGCATTTTATAACGGGCACATCAAAGGAAATGATAAAGAAGCAGCAAAAGAAATTCCCTATCTTGGCGTTGGATTAATAAGAACGGATTTTGTTGAAATGTTTGGATACCTATTTGACCGTGATTATTTTATTTACGGCGAAGACGTTGATTTGGGGCTAAGGATAAGATTAACCGGGAAGAAAGTGATGTTTGAGCCGAAATCCGTGATGTACCATATGCATTCTGTTACAATGCAGAAGCAAAGCAAATCATTTTCAACTTTTTTAATGGAAAGGAATTTGATTACCACTTTTTTCAAAATATTTTTATTAAGCAACATTATTATATACCTGCCGTATGTTTTATTTTTAAGGCTGATTGCAATTGTCAAGGATACCCTAACTTTGAGATTTGATCTGGCATTTGCGCGGTTAAAGGCAATTTTTTCTGTTTTATTCAATTTTAATTCCATAATCAAGAAAAGGCAGGAAACGCAGAAATTCAGGAAAGCCAGTGATGATTATATTTTGAAGGTTTTTAGCGAGGATTATTTATTTAAGGAAAAATTTAATGCTTAATTCTGTAGATTGTCGTTCCAGTATCCTTATTTGAATAAGCAATGCCTGAGTTTTGTAATTGCACTAATTTTAAATCGCTATCATTCAAAACCGATCTTCTGTCAAGGGCAAAATTTTGATTGATCCACGCATAATCCGCTTTTTTTATGTTTTCCACAGTTATATATAGTGATGCCCTTTCTAAGTTGTATGGAACACACTGCCCATTTACTAAGAATATTGAGTTTTTGTTTGTGCTTGACCTAACCCACTCAAAATCCGGATTGTACCTGTTCCATAAGTCTGAAGCAATGCCTGTTTTAACATATTCTGAGAATACCAATCCTGTAATGGCTAATGCTAAAAGTACTGAAAATAATTTTCCAAAACTCTTATTATTCAAATAATCAAAACCAAATGCCCAGAGCATGGCCAATGCTGGGAAGATGGGTATAATTATTCTTGATATCAAAGGACCTACATTTGCCGCATAGATTACAAACAAAAGCAAGTATGGGAAAATCCAAAACAACAAAATCCAACTTAAATCATTATTTTTTGGTTTGTCCTTGCTTTTGCCCGATTTAAAAATTCCTACAACAAACGGAATTGCAAAAATGACAGTTCCTAACAGCCATACGGCAATTAATATGTTAAAATAAGGGATCTGGGCAAAAGAAAAAACATTGTAATTCCCATCCGGAACCCCAAAAATTCCAAGATATGTGAATATGTATAAGTCCGGCATGATTAAATTTTGGAAATTTGCCTGCGAGTAGGATTTTGACTCAAAGCCGTGAAATATAAAGTTGATGAATGGCCATACAGGATTCCCCAATAAAACCCAGTTTCGTATCAGCCAAGGGGAAGCAACCAATAACAGCAATACAATTAAAATTAAGCTTTTTTTAAAGAGTAACTTTTTGTTTTCATATTTTTTGTATAAAATAAATAATAATAACGGAACGATAAAAATTCCGTTGTACTTTGCGAGCACTGAAAGCCCGACGCTGATTCCGGACAAGGCTACTCTGCCGTTAATTAAAAAATAAATGCTTAGAATTACAAAAAACATCATCGCGCTTTCTACGTAACTTAAAACGCTGTAATCTATGAATAATGGCACGAAGGCCAAAAAAATTGTTGAATAACATGCAATTTTTGGATTTGTCAATTTTTTTATCACCAAAAATGAAAATATTAAAGTTAAAATTCCAAATATCGGCGATACAAACTTAATTGCGAAGTTAGCTGCGCTGTGGCTGGCATAATTAAAAATGGAATAAACTGCTGCAACAATAACGTGGTATAACGGCGGGCTCCAGAACGGCTCATCCCTTCCCAGCGGCTCAAATAAAGGAAATTTGTGGTTTTCTGTAATAAACTTGCTGCTCTGAATGTGCCAGCATCCGTCTCCAGAGACGTGATAGATTGATGCCAGAGAAGATACAATAAGTGAGAATAATATAATTATATAAATTGAGTATCTTGTGTATTTATCCGCTTTTTTGAATTTGGTTATTAGGCTCATTTTATTTTAACAATTTGATTATCGCGTCCGCAAATCCGTCAATGTCATCTTTTTTCACTAAAATTCCGTTCTTTACAACTTCCGGATGCGAGCAGACATCAAATGCAACAACCTTTTTTCCAACAGCTTGGGCTTCTGCCAATGGCAGATTAAACCCTTCCCATAATGATGCAGTAACATATAGGTCGCATGCAGCGTAATAATTTGGCAATTCCCCATCTTTCACGCTTTCTTTGAAAATCACGTTTTTGCCTGCTTTTTGCTTTAATTCACTGTAATATGATTTAAACGTTGGCTTGCCTGCAATCAACAATTTTGTATTTGGTATTTCTCTGTTTACCTCATCAAAAATCTTCAGTAAATTGTGGATATTTTTATGCGGGGATATTCTTCCGATGAAAAACAACAATTTTTCATTATTTTTAATTCCCAATTTTTTTCTTACTGAATTTCCATTTATCCCTTTCCTGAATCTCGGACCAATTTTGTTGTAAACCACAGCACTATCCAAGCCAGTTTCTTTTTTCAGTTCCGACTGCATGAATTTGCTGATTGAAACAATTTCATCCGCTAGCATTATTGAATTTTTATTAAAAATTGAGAATAATTTCATGTAAACTTTTTCAAGAGGATTTGCGAATAACCAGCTATACCCCACCCCATGGTTGTGGTAAACATATTTTACACCATACTTTTTCTTGGCATTGCATGCAATAATGTTCATTGGATAGAAATGTGAAATTATAATATTGTAATCTTTTAATTTGTTGGTTGTTTTGTTTATTTTTTTAAAGTCAAGAAAGAAAAACAGCCTGTATAATCTCTGAAAAAATAAATTCTTTGGCATTCCTAGAACCACCACTTCAAAATTTTTTGGCTTGATGTCAGCTTCAAGCGCAAAGACTGTAACTTCATTGCCTTTCTTGGAATATTCAATCGCCTGCTGCTCAACTACCCTATCTATTCCGCTGTAATGCGAGAACGTCGGGGTTAAGATTGCTGTCCTGTTTTTAGCCATTCTTTATGTTAAATTCAAATATAGTTTAAAAAGCTTATGAAGGCGAATTTCAAAAAATTGATTTATAGAGAATTTTGATAAACTGATAATTTTTCAAAATTTTCCATACAAATTTTATTTTTCAGGGAGGTAACTTCATTATTGCACTAACTAGGGTTTATCCGCCCTCCACCCACCCTATGCTGCATAACCTTCTTGTGCAGATTTTAGAAACCTTTAAAATATCCCAATTATAGCTTCTAGGCAGATGATTGGACCAGATACTATGAGGAAAGTGGATTATTGGGCAGGGATACCGATATGCTTTGTGCTGACAGCCTGGTACGGGCTGCAGAGACTGCTTGGGCTGAAAAGCCCGAAATACGGCGAGAAGGCAAAAAACATTCTTTTCGTTGAGCTGGCCGAGATGGGAAGCACTGTTTTGGCGTATCCTGCAATTAAAAAAGCCAAGTCTATGTACCCGAATTCCAATGTGTATTTTGTTCTTTTTAAGCATATAAAAGAGAGCATGGATATTGTTAATGCAATCCCAAAAGAAAATGTAATCACAATTGAAGTCAGCTCGGTCTTTACCCTGATAAGGGACACTGTAAAATTCATATACATATGTAGGCAACGGAAAATTGACACCGTAATCAATCTTGAGATGTTTGCAAGATACAGCACGATTTTGGGATATTTGAGCGGAGCGAGAAAGAGAGTCGGCTTTTACAGGTATTCCATGGAAGGGCTGTACATTGGGAATTTTTTGACGCACAGAGTTATTTACAATCCCCACATTCACACAGCACATTCTTTCATTGCTTTAGTTAATTCTCTTCAGTCGCCTTTGAATGAAGTGCCTATGGCTAAATTTTCTGTTTTAAATGAAAAGCTGGAAGTCCCTAAAATCAGCCTGAATAAAAAATCAAAAGAGAATATATGGAATAAGCTAAAAGAAATAAATCCGGATATAAGCGAGAAGAAAAAATTGATATTGGTTAATCCGAACGCGAGCAAGCTGATAGCCATAAGAAAGTGGCCCTTGGAGAATTATGCCAAGCTGGTTAAAAAGTTAATTGCCGATGAAGATGTCTACGTTGCACTAATTGGAGTTGCAAACGAAAAGCCGGACGCGGAGTTTATCATAAATTATGTCAAGAGCAAAAGAGTCATTGACATGACCGGAAGTACAAATTTAAGGGAGTTGATTGACCTGTTCAATATCGGAAGCGTCCTAGTAACCAACGATTCGGGGCCTGCGCATTTCGCTTCATTGACAAACATTCACATAATTGTATTTTTTGGGCCGGAAACACCCGAGCTTTACAAGCCAATGAGCGATAATGTAACTGTCATGTATTCCAATTTTGCATGCAGCCCGTGCGTATCAGCGTACAACCAAAGATTAAGCCCGTGCAACAACAATTTATGCCTGAAAGTCATTGATGTTGAGAGGGCTTATGGCGCTGTGAAGAGAATTATGAATAAATAGGTCCCTCAGCCAAATCTTTATAAATCCGGTTAATTGACTGCCATCTATGAAAATAAACAGGAATTACCTGCAGACTTTTATTTTTGTTTTGGTTTACTTATTTGCCATTTACTTCTGGTCGCAGCCTTACCAGGAAAGGGGAATCCCGTATGGGGAGTATGATGCGATGTCGCACTTTGAAGTTGCGGATTACATTGCTTATAATGATAAATCATTTAGCAATCTGCCGCCTTATATAGACTTAAGATATGGCGCTGACAATGATTTTAAGCCGCATACCTTGTGGTATCCGCCGACGTTCCACAGCGCTTTGGCCGTGAGTGAAGCAATAGGGGGAGAAAGAATAGTGCCCGTTTACCTTATGAATACTATTTTGGCCACGTTCATCATAATCACAGTTTATTTTGTCATTAACTCACTGTTTGGCTTCCTGCCTGCAATCTTGTCCTCACTGCTGATAATATTTTCGCCGAGGGATTTTATGCCGTTTTTGTGGGGGCAGTGGCCTGAAAGGTTTGGCTACGCTTTTATCCCAATAATTTTGTATTGCCTTTACCAATATTTTATCAGCTATTCAAAAGAGAATTCCAGGCCGGGATACCTTTACCTTACAGCCCTGTTCCTTGGCATTAATATTTTGATTCACCCGCTTGTATTCTTTCATTCATTGGCTGGAATTGCCGTACTGTACATTTTTTTGGCAATAAAGCAGAAAAAGCTTGCACTCAGCTGGAAGCACATATCTGTCTCAGCGATTATTTTTATAGTAATCTTCATGCTGTTTCCTTACCAGACATTTAATATTTTCTCACAATTCGGAAGAAATACGGCGGATGCGAAACAAGCATCTTTTGACTTGTCAAGGCTTTTCCAATGGTCACTGAATCCGGCAGATTATGCCGGTAGCGTGCCTGCCAGCTATTTTTCTTTCAGCAACATGCACGGGCTGTGGACATTGCCTTTTTTGCTGATTGGGATTTTTATTTTACTTTGGAGAAGAGAGGAAAAAGACTTATTTCTGCTTGCGTGGCTTGTTGCGCTGTACTTGGTTCTTCACAGGGACTTGATTGGGAAGGCTACTTTCCTGCACAGGTCATTGTCGGCAAGCGCCCATATTTTTGCGCCCTTGACTGCGGTTGGGGCAGTTTACCTTGCTTCTGCTGTGAAGCTGCCGCCTAAATTCAACACTTACTTAAAATATGCTTTAGTGGCTGTTTTTGTGTATCTTGCTTTTACTGTAAACATGAAAGATGCATCCGCAATCTTAAATAAAAATACCTATAACCCAAATCCAGTCAATGGCAGGCTGACTTCTGACTTTTTGAAGACCCTGACACAGCCGCAGTTTGAAGCAGCCGAATGGATTCTGGAAAATGCGCCCCCGGATTACAATTTGTCTGTATTGGGAATACCCTATAAATCTAATTTTTTGCAGGCAACAGCGTATAAAATAAGATGGTTTGCCGCTGTTTCGCAGCATGTGAGCAGGTTTTATTATTTATATGAAAATAAAACCCAAATAATAAATAACCCAAAATGGTATTTTGTTCTGGATTATACAATGCTTGGGGCTGTACAGGACAAAGAGGCATTCGACAGTATGCAGGCATTTGAAAAAGAAGTTTTGGCGAACTATACTCTGGCTTACAACAAAAACGACATGAGGGTGTATAAACTTGAAACTAAGCAGTGAGGTTAAGGAATTAATTACATTTGTGTCAGTGATTTTGTTAGTTATACTTGTATTTTCCTATTATTTTTTTGGTATTACAGGAATGAAAGTTGTTTTGGGAATTGCAATCATGCCGCTTCCGTTTTATATTATTTTGAGCGCTTTTAATTTTAAAGAAGGGGAAAAAACCGTGTTCTCAATCTTGATGGGAGTAACTTTGTTTCCGTCATTGGCATATTTAATTGGACTTGTTATATCCTTTAAATTGGCAATTGCCGCAGCATTTATAGTATTTATGGCTGCGGCTGCCGTGGCATGGAAATTCAGAAAACAAAAATAAGGTTTTATTGTTTTTTATAATGGGATAGCAGGAATCCTGCAGCAATGATTACTGCCGGCAAAATATACCCATGATAGCCTATATTCAAACCAATCAACCCAAGGTAATAGCTTGCAATTCCGATAACTGCTGCCGACAGCCCAATCCCAATAACTAACCTCTCCGTAAAGTTAAGTTTTTCTTTCCAATAAAGCATTGCGAAATATCCCGGCAGAACAAACATCCAGAACAAGGACGCAACAAACCTCAATGAAGTTAAGAATGGGTCTTTGTAGTAAATTATTTTAAAAATTATTAAGAATATAATAAATATAATTCCAACGTACATTAATTCTTTTTTAATTTCCCTAAAAATTTCTTTGTTCAATGCAATCAGCTCCCGGGTTGTTATTTTTCAGTATCACGACGTAATTGTTTTCGAAAACCGGATGGATATACTCTTTTTTGGCCAATTCTGACGCAACCAGTAAATTATACTGAGCAAAAGCCTGCTGGCTTGCTGCCCTGTCAAAGACAAGGTAATTGAATTTGCATATATCCTGTTTTGGGCTCCTGACATCTTTCGGCAGCTCGTCAATTCCGAATCCAAATGAAAAAAATGATTTCCTGTATGGGCCGCCCCCGCCGCCATCGCCCGGCAGCTCTGAGTCGTAAACTCTCCTTATCTCTTTTTTTTGTATTGCATCCACCATTCCTTCCGGGGTTATCTGGTAGTGCATTCTTTTTGAATTTCTCAGCAATGCATCCTGGCTGTAAATGTCGCCGTAGAAAAAGTAGATTTTTGCGCCTTTTTCAGTGTTTTTTGCGAGCCAGCTGAATGATTCCCAGTGCAATGAGTCCATCAGGCCGCTTGATTCGAGCAGGCGGTAATGGGGCATGAGCGGCACGGCCGGAGTTATAATTAAAACAGCCATTGCCACTGATAAAACGATGGAATAAGATGTTTTCCATTCCTTGATTAAAAATTTTAACAATTGGTAAATTCCAAACCCTATTAAAAATGATAAAAACACCGGCCATAAAAATCTCAGCTGAAAAGCTTTCTCCCTAAATCCAAAATAATTTCCATTTCCTATTATAATCATTGAAATTGATGCCAATGCCGGCACTAAACTTTTTCTTATTGACAAAAGTGAAAAAATAATGCCCGCAGCCATGAACAGCAAAAGCAATTTGAAATCTGACAAATACATCGTCGGATTGTCCCATGTCTTTGAAACTGCAAATTCAAATGTCTGCCTCACTCCCCATACATACCTGAAAATCACAAGATAATGGAAAACTGCAATCAAAGCTATTATAGCCCCGAAAATAAAATTTTTTGTTAAGCTTAATCCTATTTTTTTATTTATTATTGAAGATGCGATAAAAAATAAAACTAAATAAATGGCGGCAAATACCGTTTCCGAAGTATGAGTCATGAAAGTTGCTGCGGTGAAAATCCCAAGAAAAATGTAAGATTTGTTTAAATCCGTTCTTGAGCTGTACCAGAACACGCAAATAAGGAAAAATTGCGAAGCTATGGTCGGCCAATGCCCCCATGCAAACCCGGTATAAAGGCCGCCGGAAAAAACAAGTAGTGAAACCGGAAGCGAGATTAATGCCACATTTTTGTTGAACTGCTTAATTATAAAATACATCACCAGCGATGCAACCGCAGCAAAAAAGAAAACGAGAAAATAAATTGTGTCGTAAACTTCCAGCCCGCTCACGTACGACAAAATCACGCCTAAATGGTATAACGCTGGCGGATAATATCCAACAGCATTTTGAACGCCCATGACTATGTAGCTTGGCTCGTTTTTGTAGCTTCCCGCATCTTTAATGCCCTGGGCCCTTGTCTGGTGCTGAAAGGCATCGGATGCAAGGTATGCATAGGGATAATCATGCTGCAGCCTGTGTCCGAATAAAAATCCGTTTCCCAATAACAAGAACACTCCAAAAAACAATACTAAAAATACTTTCTCAAGGTCCAGCTTGATTTGAATCACCTAAATTATCCTGCTTGATATCGGGTTTTGATTTTAATTTTTTTGTGTAAACCAAATATGACAGATAAGTAATTAATATTAACATTGAGGTTATGGTTATAATTTTTCCTGTTTTATAAGACGAAGGAGAATACTCAAAAACCAATTGCCCTTTTTCTCCATTAAGATAAACTGCCGTAACAACGTTATTTGCCTTGAACATTTGAATTTCATCTCCGTTTATCGATGCCTTCCATCCCGGGAAATATGCAAACCTTTCCGATGCGACAAGCCACCCTTTTTCCCCATTTAAATCAATGGCAACTTTATTGTTCTGGTACAGGCTTGGCTTTAATTCAAGATAACTGCCGGATGTGCCGTTTAATACTGAATCGATGTCGCCGCTTGTTACTGATGTCTGGCCCTGCAGTATGTCTGGCACGATTTTTCCTCCGCCTGACACATATTCCTTAAGCTTATCCCCGCTGTTTTGGTCGACAGAGCCGCTTGCTAAGAATATTATATTAAATTTTTTTAGAAAACCAGAGTCATAATCATTTATTTTTGTGCCTTTTATTAGTACTGTGTTGTTGGACTGCCAGTCCTGAAGCATTATGCTATACGCCAGCTGATTTACAACCTGACTGTCTCCGACTATCAAAATGCTGTTTGGCACTGTATAATATCTTGGCAGGTATTCGGTGTTATTATAAAGATAAGGCCCGAATGATTCCCATAATGCGCATTCCCTGCACGGCTTAAACCTGCCTATGAGTTCCAATCCATTAATATCTGTTTTCTTGTCTGTGACTACATATTTATTGTTGAGGACCCCCCATAGTTTGGCTGGGGAATTTTGCGCTATAGAGAGGTACTCCAAATAATCATTGAACCATATACCTGAGCCGCCTTTAAGCTCGCTTATTCCAAACTGGGCATAATAGTTGTATCCCGTCGCGCCGATCAAAGTTGACAGCCCGAGATTTATCGTCCTGAACAATGAAGGGTCCTGGCTCATGCGGCTCAGCACCTCAATATCTTTTGGGCTTATTACTTCTGTTGACTGCGGAGCTTTTTGCAGAAGCACCAACTCGAATAGGAGCAGCAATACCACAACAGCGAAAACAGCTTTCCTGCTGATTTTCCGGAATTTTTCCATGAAGGACTGCAAATTTGAAAATCCAAATCCGGCCAATATAGAAGCCCCAAGCGCAAATAAAACAACTGCCCTTTCAATGTGCCTTGTCTGGTTGAAAACAGGAATATTGAACATGAATTTTGCCAAAAAGGACTCTGTAGATAACAGCAGCGACATTAAAATCAAAAGCGCTGAAAACAATACGGGCCTGCTTTTGTATTTGTACATGCCCCATAGCATCAGCAGGAATCCGGCCACGCCCACAGCGGCTGATATGCTGCCTCTGCCATGCAAATTTGTTACGAATGAAAATATAAAATCATTTATCTTCAAAGGCTCGCCGAGATACTCACTGTACGGGACTCCAAGCTCCCTGTTTGAGAGTTTAAGAAACTCAAGCCCCGGAAGCAATTTTATGGCTGATATTCCAAATCCGACAGCAGCTACAATAACGCCAACAATCAGAAGCTTGACAAGTTTCTTTGAAAAATTATGGTCTGCAAGATAGACTGCAGAGTAAGCTGCCATTATCATGGCAATGTAAGGTAGGAATATAACTCCTCCAGCAAAGATGGTTAATGCAACAAACAGGCCCGTTATAACTGAATTGAGCACAAAATTTTTCTGCTTTAGGGCTTTTATCGTGAAAAAGAGCAGGAACGGCAGCAGCGAGTACCCTTCCATGATCATTATGTTGCCGCGTATGATGAATACGTGCAGAAACCCATTGAACATAAATATAAGGGATGAAATGAAGGCAGCGTGCTTGCTGTCGGTCAGATATTTTACAAGAAGGTACATTCCAAGCCCTGCGAGGAACAAATGGATTATTACAGTGAAATTCATGGCCAGGTAAATGTTTCCGGTCAATAAAATTAATAATAAATTTAAATCAAGAAAATAATACTCCGGCTGCGCGTACAGCGGCCTTCCGCTGTAGTAATAAGGCGTCCACAACGGCAGGGTTCCTTCTGACAGCGATTTTTTCATGTTGTAAGAGTAGAATGTAACATCGTTTATGTAGTGGACATTATTTAAAATTTTAGTAGTGCTTATTATGCTGTGGAGGAAAAATAATGACAGAAGCAAAAGTAACAGAATGTAGTAATGATTCTTTACAAAATTTTTCAGCTTACCTACCCACTCTTTCAATCCACATACCCCGCTTCGAAGAAATTGTAAGACTATTTAAAACTTTATTATGCAAACTAATTAATCAACAAACCTGTATTTTAAAAGGTAATAAGCGGCTTTGACACCATCCACCCAGGTTATTTTCTTGCCTTCTGCAAAACTCCTTCCGACAAAACTTATAGGAACCTCATAAATCTTGTAGCCTTTTTTCAGAATTTTGGCTGTAATTTCCGTGTCAAAATCAAATCCGCTGGCTCTCAAGTTTATGCCTTTGACAACCTCCTTTTTGAATACCTTATAGCCAGTCGCCATGTCAGTTATTTTTGCGCCATACAGCAAATTCGTCATTGAGGTCAAAAATAAATTTCCAACGTAATAAAACTTGTGCATGTTTTTTGGATTATCCCTTGTAGCACCTATTCTTGAGCCGTAAACCACACTTGCCATGTTTTCTACTATGGGCTTTAGCAGTTTTCCGTAATCCTTGGGGTCATATTCTAGGTCAGCGTCCTGGATAATTATTATATCCCCGGAGGAATTTTTGAGGCCTGTTTTTATTGAAGCGCCTTTTCCCATATTCCTTTTATGATAAAAAATTTTTAATGAATCATCATCAAGATTTTTCAATATGCCTTTTGTATTATCCTCTGAGAAGTTGTCTACCACAATGATCTCTTTTAATATTCCTTTTAATTTTACCTTTTTTACTTTTTCTATGACTATTTTTATTGTATTCTCTTCATTATAAACTGGGATTATAACTGAAAGTTTTGCCATAGCGCAAAAAAATTCAAGGGCTTTAAAAAATTATTGTTTTTAGCCGTAGCTCAGTTAACGCTCTGTGCAAGTGGAATTTTGCTTTGCCCAATCCGCGGATATATTAACCCTTTAATTATTTTTTATAAATATTTAGAATTTTATTAATCAAATTGGTTGTCGAATAATCTTTTTCTGCTTTTGTGATTATCACTTTGCCGCCATTTTTTTCAACAGCGTCTTTTTCTATTATCCGGTTCAGTTTGTAATCTCCGGCTTTTACATGAATGTTGGGTTTTATTTTATTTATCCAGCTGCTTGGCTCTTTTTCATTAAACAGGAAAACATAATCGACGCTTCCCAATGCCGCTAGAACTTTCATCCTTGACTTTTCATCATTAATCGGACGCTTGTCACCTTTGTTTCCCTTGACTGACTTGTCTGTATTGACACCGACAATCAAAATATCTCCTAATTTTTTTGCTTCTTCAAGATATTTTACATGACCTAAGTGCAGAATGTCAAAGACGCCGTTTGTCGTTATTATTTTTTTGTTTTGGTATTTTAGCTTGTCAACTATTTTGATGAGTTCATTTAGTGATTTGATTTTGGAGTTGAGCATTTTATTAATAAAATCAATATCCGAATAGCCTCTCATACTCCTTGTGCGACATCCATTCCAAGACAATAGAAAGCACAAGAACTTTTCCAGGCTGATCAGGAGGCGCTACTGTGTAAAACAAACGCCAGCCTTTTGGCAAATCATATTTCCATAAATTAGAATATACCTGCCATTTTCTTGGAATCAGCTTCTTAGGGACTTGTATGCTGCAAAAGGCGTTCTTTTCTATTTCATCAAGAGCGGAATTGATTTGCTTAAATAAAGTCGAATCTGTTTTCTCCAATTCATAAAAATTGTTTTTAATCTTTTGGCTTTCCCAAACTATCTCTGATGGCTGTACTTTTCCCATCATTACCTCTTTAAATCTTTTCTTTTGCTGTATCCTTTGTATATATTTGGGCTAAATATCCAGCCGATTTTACCTTCCTTGTCGTATGCGATCTTGTTTGAGTATTCCAGGTAATCAAGAATCTTTAGGAAAGTCTGGTACATTACGGATTTCGGTAGCTTCCTCCAAAGCTGAAATTTTCCGCACTCACCGCTATACTCCATCACGGCATTTTCAACCATAAGAACTGTGTCTAGCCTTGGCTGGTGACCTATAGATTCCCTTTCCGCTTTGAATTCCTGCCTTAGTGCCATATATAAACTTATATAATATACTTATATATAAATGTTTTGGTTTTGAGGAGGTTCTTAACTAATGTTTAGGGTTTTGATTTTGTAGTTAATCACTTTCATAATTATTTAATTTTTATTTTCCCTTATCCACTTTGCTGCATCCAATAAATCCTTTGCAATATAATCTGCGTTTGAATTTTCTTTTTCCTTTATTCCGTTGCCTGTTAATACCAATATTGACTTGCAGCCGGCGTTATGGCCAGCTTCAACGTCCTTTTTTCTGTCACCTATCATATAAGATTTTTGTAAATCAACATTAAACTTATTTGCAGCATCTATAATTGATTTTGTTTTAGGTTTCCTACACCCGCAATTGTCTTCAGGCTTATGCGGGCAGATATAAGTTTTTTCTATATTAATATTATTTTCACTTAATTTTTTAATCAAATGATTATTAAAATTCTCAAAATCTTTCATCGTGAAATATCCCCTCCCAATTCCCGATTGGTTTGTAATTATTATAAGCACATAGTTTCTCATCAGCTTTAATCCTTCTAAAGAGTTTGGTAATAACTTAAAGTCTTCTATTTTATGGTGATACTGCCTATCCTCTACTATCACTCCATCCCTATCAATAAAAATAGCTTTTTTCATAATTTTTTAATTTCTTTTTTAATTTCTTCAATGCTAACTGAAGCTGTTCCAATCTTACCCACTTTAATTCCCGCCGCGATGTTTGACAGGACTGCGGCTTCCTTGAAATCCGCCCCTGAGGCTAGAGCAAGGGAGATAGTGGCAACAACCGTGTCGCCTGCGCCGATTAGGCTGTAGACTTCCTTTGCATTAGTTGGTATGTGCGTTACGCTTCCGCTTTTCTCAAACATCGACATTCCCTTTTCCCCTCTTGTAATCAAAACGTTTGTGTTTAAATTTTTCATCAGTTTGTTTCCTATTTCCATGATAGTCTCATCGCTTCCGTCCTCAATTCCTGACATTTCGCTTGCTTCTGCATTATTCGGAGTGATTAAATCCACATCTTTGTAGAACTCTTTGTGCTTTGGCTTTGGATCGACAATTATTATTTTTTTATTTTGTTTTGATATATCTACAATTTTTTTGCTTACTTTGGGAGTTAAGACTCCCTTTGCGTAATCCGATATCACAACAACGTCAATATTTTTGATATTTTTTTCGACGAAACCAATTATGGAACTTTCAATAATCTCGTGGACGTGCTCCTTGTTTTCATAATCAACTCTTAGCAATTGCTGGCTTTTCCCCAGTATCCTAACTTTTTGGGTGGTCGGCTTGTCTTTGTCGATTAAAACTCCATTCACATCAATGTTTTTCTTTTTTAATTCCTCTACTAAAATTTTTCTTGCATCATCGCTGCCAGTGATTCCAACCATCAAAGCATCTCCATCCAAAGCCGCTATGTTGTTTGCGACGTTTGCAGCGCCGCCTGCCTCGTATGTTTCCCTCAGCACATTAACAACCTGCACCGGAGCTTCCGGGGAAATTCTCGACACATCGCCCCAAATATATTTGTCCAGCATTATGTCCCCGATTACCAGGATTTTCCTTCCCTTGAAATTGTCAAGTATTTTCAGCAATTTAGCCTTGTTTTCCATTTATTATTCACCTTTAAATTTTCCTTTTGTTATTCCGCTTACCAACAATCTGTGGAATGTTGGGATTGTATGCTCGTGCCTTCCGATGATAATAAATCCCCTTCCGCCCAATGAAGTTGGCCTTGTAACAACGTTTTCGCGGGGCCTGTAATGGTTGTTCATGTCAAAGTTTGCTGCGGTTATTTTTTTGACTTTATAACCTAAATTTCTTGCAATGGTTAATGATTTTAGAAACACTTCGGGCAGAATGACCGCGCTTCCAATATTTAGTATAACGCCTTCTTCTAATTTACTTACGCTTTCTGCGAAAATCCTGAAATCCTGATAGGAAGTTTTTCCTATTGCGGCGCCGTCACAGCTTGGATGCTGGTGGATTATGTCTGTGCCGATGGCAACATGAACTGTAACCGGAATATCTAATTTGTAGGCGTTGTACAAAATACTGTATTCTTTATTTTTTAAATTTAAATCACTGATTTTCTTGCCGATTGAATAGCCATAGCCAAAATTATTTTTCGCGCCTTCTTTTACAGCTTCGTTCAGAATTTTTCCGGTTTCTTCAATCATGCCGAAAGTTCCGTCTTCTATCGTGTTTTCAACATATTCTGATGTTTCTCCAATTAATGCTAATTCAAAATCATGTATTGGGCCGGCGCCGTTCATTGCAATATGCTTTATAATTCCTTTTTTCATCAAGTCAATTATCAGCAGGCTCATACCGGTTTTTATCACATGGGCACCCATCATCACAATTACTTGCTTGTTTCTTATAACTGCATTTGTTGTTATATCTGATAACTCATTTAATTCAATTGAATCCATTAAAATCTTGGAATTTTCCGGCTTAACCAAATCTATCAACTTTACTTTATTCTTTCTCCGTTTTATCGGGATTGTCTTGATTTTGCTGAAGTCTAGCATTTTAATCACCTGGAGATTTTATTCCTCAATTAATTTTCCTGCAGGGCGCAGCTTTACATTGTCGTCGTCATCTGTTGTCGATATTTCCATAACAATACTTTTAGGAGTTAATGATTTGAAGGTATGAATAACTCCGGGCTTTAGCCTGAATTTATCACCTGGATTCAAAATTATATTTTGATTATGTGCATTTGGATTATCTGCGTAAGTAAGTGAAACTTTGCCTTCAAGGATTACAAATGTTTCGTCTTTGCGCTCATGGTAGTGCCAGCTTGATTCAAACCCTTTATTCAAAATTAACAGCTTGTTGCAGTACTTTTCGTTGTTCTCAACCCATAATTCATAGCCCCAAATGTGGTCATGTTTTTCTCCTTTGAAATCCGCCAAAAACTTAATCTGATCTTGTTTGAATTTTTCTTCTGACATTTTATCACCAAAGGTATGAATAATTCATACCCTCTTTATAAATCTTTCGCTTTTGAATTATATACTCTAGAATATAAAACTATATAAAGTAATACTTTCTACTACTTATTCATACCATGCCTAAGTCAAAGATTGCAATATCAGTTGGCAATTCCCTTTTGAAGCTGGTAGACTCCAAAGTGGATGGTGGCATTATAAGGAGCAGATCGCAGGCAATAGAATTTTTCCTGAAAAAAGGCCTGCAGGAGCAGTCTGTCAATGCTGCCGTGCTGCTGCTGAAAGGCGAGCACCAGGAATCCGCATTAAAAGATGTGAAGGGGACTTCTTTGATAAGACGGCAGATTGAATTTTTCTCGAGCCATGGTATAAATTACCTGTATATTGTTACCCGGCACACTAAAAATATGAATAGATTACTGGATGAAATTTCGAATTCTAAAATAAAAGTTGAAATTGTTGAAAAGCAGGCAAAAGGAAATGCAGAAGCCCTTAAAGCAATAAAGGGAAAAGTGAACAACAGCTTTATCGTGATGTCGGGCGACACTTACAACAATTTTGATCTGTTGAAAATGATTAAGAAACATATTGAGTCTGATAAGCTGGCAACGATGGGCTTGATGACCAGGGAAAAAATATCAAGCTACGGGACTGCAATCCTTGACGGGGATTTGGTTATTGATTTTCAGGAAAAGCCGAAGCATTATTCGACAAATATTGTGAATGCCGGGATTTATGTCTTCAAGCCAGAGGTGTTTGAGCTGTTTGAAGATTCAGTTTCTTTGGAGAAGGACTTGTTTCCGAGATTGGCGAGGCTGAAGCAGTTGGTCGGTTTTTTTACCTATGGCGAATATGCCCACTTTGGGCGAATGTAAAAATTTAAATAATGCATCTTTTTGCCGTTCTTTATGGTGAAACTGTACAGCAATCCGTGGAAGGACAGAATCGGATTCAAAAGCAAAGTCAAGTATGCTGTGAGAAATAAATTCTACAGGTGGCTCCTTAAGAAATATTGCGGGGACTGCAAAACCGTTCTTGATGTTGCGTGCGGGCCGGGCCATTTCATGAAAGTTTCAGAGGGGATGGGATTTAAGGCTTATGGCGTTGAGATGGACGAAAGATACAAGGCAAAAAATGTTTTTATCAAGGACCTGTGGAAATTTAACAGGAAGTTTGATGTTGTGTTCAACAGCTTTATTCTTGAGCATATGGAAGACCACCAGAAATTCGTGAACAAGATGGCATCGCTTTCAAATAATATTGTCATAACAATAACAGCCTATCTTTCCAAAGAATTTTACAATGTGCCTGACCACACAAAGCCTGCTACAAAAGTTGGCATAAGGTGGATGTTTAGGAGGACCGGGTTCAGGAATCTTCTTTCAATTCATGTGCCGTTCTACCATGCGGTTGTCGTCGTGTCAAAAAAGGTGACCCCAAAAGACAAAGACAGGGAATCAGTCCTGATCAGGAAAGGATTTTGGTGATTATACTAATTTTTCAACTTCTTTTATTGCGTCATCCACGCTGATATTTTTCATGCATTTCTGGTAATCATTTGAATCCTTAGGGTACAAACAGTCAGGTATCTGCCCTTTATGCACATTTATGCACGGGCTGAACTGGCAATTATACCCCTTGTACAATCCGATGCCGTTTTTTCCGTATGGCCCGAATCGGGCTGGCAGGTTGGGGCCGAATAATCCGAGAGTCTTTACACCCTGTGCCGCTGCAACGTGCATAGGCCCGGAATCATTGCCTATAAACAGTTTGCACTTTTCTATCAGGCAAAATAATTGGTTGAGGTTGATTTCACCGGCAGCGTTAAATGTACTTTCTTTTTTTTCTATTTTATCCTGAATTAATTTAATCAAATTACTCTCATCAGGAGTTCCGGTAAATATGACTTTTGCATTATACTTCTCAATTAATTCATCGCATAATTCAGCATATCTTTCAAAAGGCCACATTCTTGATTTTGCGGATTCCGCAGCGCCCGGTGCAACTACCACAAGAAAATAATTATTTTTTATTTTATTATTTTTCAGAAATTTATTAACTTTGTTTTCATCAGTTTTGGAGTATCGGAGTTTGGGCAATTCATTTGTGTCATAAGTAATGTTAATTTCCCTACCCAAATCAAGAAAGGTCTGCACTACATGCTGCTTGTCGTTGTATTTGACTTTATAATCATACAATTTGGACCTTGGGCCATGCGAAAACCCAACAATCCCCTTTCCAGCAAAAAAAGATATGATTGCTGAAACGTTAAGGTACTCTTCCATATCAATGGCCAAATCATATCTTCTAAAATTCTTAAAAATAAATGCAAGAACGGAAAATGGATTTAACTTAATTAATTTCAGGCTGCTTATATTTTGATTGTTAAAAAACACATCTTTGTTTCGGGAAGTTGCAAGAACATCAATTTTTGATTTCGGAAAATTTTTTCTTAATGCTTCAATTGAAGGCAAGGTGAGTATAGTTTCTCCTATCCCCCACAGCTGGACAACAAGAATTTTTTTATAATCTTTTTTACCCTTATTTTTATTTCTTCCGAACATTCCTAAAAGATTGCATACAGCATTGCCTAAATATTTGTCGATGAATCTTATTACAGCAACCATGAAAACAGTAAATTTAGGGGCTTTTTAAATATATAGATTCAAAACAAAACTTTTCCAAAGCCCAAAAATCTTGGCTCTTTTAGAAGAAGGTTCATAACAAGCGGTATTGGAGTGTCCCTGTCGTATTTTTTCAGAATGGCTTTGACTTTTTCTGAATCCATTAGCCTTAATAATTTATTATAATCTTCGTCAGAAAATTTGTTCAGTATTTTTCTTATCCTAAGATGAATCATTAATTCTCTGCCGGACTGTTTTCTGAACTCTTTATCATAATTTTTTTTATTTATAATACAGTCACATAGAGTCTGCGCTGCTTTTAATGAAGGTATTATTCCGCCGCCGGTTGTCGCTTTTACCTGCGTCGCGGCGTCGCCAATCAGATAAGTATTGCCTTTCTGTATCTGCCTGTTTGGGTCATACAATGGAATAAGCCCGCTTTCCCAGCAAACTACATCCCCTTTTCCTGTCCTGTTTTTGAGAAATTTATAGAAATAATGCTGAGTGTTTTCAAAACATCCTATTCCAAGGCGCGCAGTGTCCTCCGATTCAGGAACACACCACCCGAAAAAATCCGGAAAATCTGTTCCGAAATAAGTTTCAAATGATGAATTGTCCATTTTAACTTTTACTTTGGCCTGCATTCCAATATATTTTTTTGAATTTGAATCAAGGCCGGCAGATTTTGCAACGGCAGAATAAGGACCGTCGGCGCCTATAACCGCTTCAGCTTTGAATTCTTTGGTTTTGCCGTTTTTTTTATCCCTGATTCTTATTGAATTTTTTCCGCTGAATTCGGCAAACTGATGATTAAGAAGAATCCTTGCGCCTGCGTCCTGCGCCATTTCAGCGATAAACTGGTCAAATTTATCGCGCCACATAACTATCTCGTCAACATTGACAGAAATTCTATTATCTTTACTGATAACGACAACTTTGTTGAGCCGCTTGGCTATCACATCATTTTTCAGCTTGAAGAATTTCTCAATTGAATGAGTTACTATTCCCGTGCACTGCACTGGCTTCCCAACAGTTTCATGGTCTTCAATTACAGTAACGTCTTTGCCTTCCTTTGCAAGCAAATATCCCAGGTAGCTTCCAGCAGGGCCCGCCCCGACTATGGTTATCATAGAATCCGGGAGTTGCAATTTGTTTAAATAAATGACGCAAAAAATTCGATTCTTTTAAAATTCTACTTAAATTATTATTTTTAGTCAAAATTCAAAAATTTGAATCGCAAATCATAAAAAAATTCAATAACGAAAGTGAGTTAAAATAAAAATTTAGGAATTGCTGACAATCAGAACTTTTTGTTTTGAGAATGTGGCTGAAGTTCTTCTTCCTTTGAGAATAACTTTTTATCAATATAATATGCTAGCCCTCCCAGCAAGAGTATTAAAATTAGAGGAATCAATAACCAAAATATGCCCCCTCCCATTCCAGCTATTAGTAAAAATACGGCTGGCCAAACAAATAACGCAAGTAAAGCATCTGATTTATTTATTGTAAACTCTTCAAAAATACTATGAACGCCACCAATAGTTGCGTTAAGAACATAAGGATAAATAAATCCAGTAATAAGGTACAACACTACAAAAATTAAAATTATTCTCAATACCCTTTTTATTTCCATAATGCTGCACTAATTTTTGAATTTATATAAATCTTTACCTTAAGATGGGTAAATCCCGAATTGCAACCAACTTCCCGTTTTGTGAATTTATAATAGTAAACCTGTTTGCTATGATTATCTATTATTGGAACCTATGAACGGAACTATCAAAAGCTTTTTAAAAAGCCTAACTTTACCATGCGCTATTGGCTTCCTCACGGTGGTTTGACTAATGGATTCAAAAGAAGACGACGATGTATCTATAGATTTCAGCAAGCTCAGGAATATTTTCAAGAGCGAAAAGAAGGAAGAGAACAAAGAGGATACATCCATAAAGAAAATTAAAGAAGAAGAAAAAGATGATGAAATAACGGTTGATTTAGGCAAATTTAAAAATTTATTCAAGAGCGAAAAAGCCCATGAAGCATCGCATGCGGAAACGGAAAAAGAAACTGATGATGAGCTCTCTTTTGACTTTGGCAAAATAAAAAATGTATTCAAATCTTCCGATAAAGAGAAAAAATCCGGCGATGAAGAGCTGAATGTCAACTGGAGCAGCATTGGGGGCTTCTTCAGCAAATACGGAGTTTTATTTCTTGTTTTGATTCCAATCCTTCTCTCAATTTATATAAGGATGCAGGCAGGGTATTTGCCTGTAACGGATGACTGGGCAACCAAAAGCGTGATGGACGGCCTAAAATCTCAGGTAATGGCCGGCATAAGCCAGCAAAATCCGAACCTGCCCGATGCAAACAAAAATACGATAGCAAGCGCGCAGCTGCAAAAAATTATAAGCGAAAACAGGGCGCAGATTGACGGCCAGATTAAGCAAACTTCAAACTATTTCAGATCATTTTTCCTTGATGAGAGCGGAAAAAATTACATGCCTGATATCGACCCGTATTATTGGTACAGGTATTCTAAGAATATTATAGACCACGGCTATCCCGGGGATGTTTTAAAGGACGGAAAATCATATGACGACCGCCAGCTGGCCCCCTTAGGAAGGTTTGTTGCCCCTGACCTGTTCCATCCTTATTTCCTTGCGTATTTCTATAAGTTCTTGCATTTCTTCGTACCTGATTTGACGCTGATGCGCTCGATGTTTTATTATCCTATATTTGTATCTGCGCTGTGTGTTCTGCTTGTATTCCTGATAGCCAGAAAAATTGCAGGAAATTTGGGAGGGTTTTTTGCAGCGACTATGATGGCAGTCAATGCGGCATTTTTAGGCAGAACGTTGTTCGGGCACGCGGACAGCGATGCCTGGGTTGTTTTCTTTCCACTGATTGTTACCTGGCTTTTTATGCTTACCATGGATTCAAAGAATATCTGGAAGACCCTTGGAATCACCGCGCTTGCAGGCTTCTTCACAGGGCTTTATACGTTTGCCTGGGCGGGATGGTGGTACATCTTTGACTTCCTGCTCGTTACTATAGCTGCGGAATTTATTTATTTAGCCTTAATAAATTTCAGCGAAATTAAAAAAAATATACTGTCTGTTTTCAGCAATGAATCAATCCGCAATGTGCTCTTGGTGGGAATTACCTATTTTATTTCAACAGCGCTGTTTGTTGTCGTGTTTTCGGGATGGTCAGTATTCAGAAAAAGCTTCCTCGGACCTTTGAGTTTCCCATCGATAAAGGCGCCGGTCCTCGGCGGGGGAGTATGGCCGAATGTGCTGACTACTGTGGCTGAGCTCAATCCAGGATCTTTGAACGGCATAATAGATTCTGTCGGCGGCTCATTGTTGTTTTTCATCAGCATGGTGGGCCTGGCGCTTGCCATATCAAGAGCAGAATCACTTAAAAAATTTGATTTTGCTTATTTCGCCGTCACAGCGGTTTTTTACGGCGCTTATTTCATGCTGGTAAAACTGGGAGTCAGCATTTCCGTTTATGGATTTTTGATTTGGGTGCTGCTTCCAATCCTCGTGAGAATAACAATTGCGATATACAATAAGGACAAATCCTATAATTTTAATCTGTCGATATTGTTGTCGCTCTGGGTTGTTTCAACCATATTTGCGAGCATAAGGGGCATAAGGTTTACTATCCTGCTTGCTCCGGCATTCAGCGTTGCATTTGGTGTCGCCTTGGGAAAGATATACATTTACTCCTCGAGAATTCTTACCAAAGAGTTTAAAATTCATAAAGCTATAAGTGGCAGTGTAATGATCATTCTTCTGCTGCTTGTCCTAGTGGGGCCTACAAGAGGAGCTATAAATTCCGCGGGCTCTGATATCCCGCTTGTGAATGACGCATGGTATAATTCCATGCAGGCGGTCAAGCAGGATTCAAGGCCGGATGCAATCATAACTTCATGGTGGGATTTTGGCCATCACTTTAAGGCGCTGTCTGACAGAAGAGTTACTTTCGACGGCACAACACAGACATCTCCTGCTGCTCACTGGGTAGGGCAGCTTTTGATGACCAGCGATGAAAAAGAAGCTGTGGGAATCTTGAGGATGCTGGACTGCGGCCACAACAAGGCATATGAAACTTTATTCAAAATAAACAACCATACTATTAAGTCCATAAAAATACTGAATGAAATAATTGTGTTGAGCAAAGAAGAGGCCAGGAAAAAGCTTCTCGAGTACGGGTCGAACTTGCAGCAGGCAGATACTGTATTATCTTACACTCACTGCAATCCTCCTGAAGGCTATTTTATTGCATCAGAAGACATGATTGGAAAAAGCGGGGTATGGGGGCACTTCGGAAGCTGGAATTTTGAAAGGGCGGACATCTGGCAGAATGCGAGAAAAATGCCAGAGGAAGCAGCTGCGCAATACATGGTGAATAAATTTAATTATACAAAGGAGCAGGCGCAGAATATTTACTCCGAAGTCCAGTCAATTTCAAGCGACAGCGATGCGAATTCATGGGTAGCTCCGTGGCCGGGCTATGGCGGAACGGCAAGCTGCTCCAGGAAAAGCGCTGAAATTTACCTGTGCAGCAATGGGCTTCAGGTTAATATGAGCAACTATGACGTATTCGGCGTAGGGCAGCAGGGAATTGTAAGGCCAAAAGCTGCCGCATTTACAACTCCCACTGGTATTTTGAAGAAAGAATTTAACGGAAGCAACCTTGATTTTGGAATTACTCTAGTTCCGCAGAGTGGGAATGAACTTACTGCGATTTTATCGAGCAAGGAGCTAACAGGGAGCATGTTCACAAGGATGTTCTACATGCAGGGCCACGGCTTAAAATATTTTAAACTATTTGACCACCAGCGCGGATTGACTGGAACTGATATATACACTTATAAGATGGACTGGGGGGGAAATAATGCTACAATATCAGATGAAATTGTCAGGAATCTTGAGAAAGAAACTGCAATTGCGCCAATAGCCTCGGAGGATAATCTCACCGGCACAGCCGGCACAATAAATACAACCGCCCTGAATAATTCTTAAATAAACATAATGAAAACAAAAAATTTGTGGGCGGTTATCCCTGCCCATAATGAAGAGAAGAACATAAGGAAAACAGTTGAGAAAACGCTGGATTATGTAGACAAGGTTGCAGTTGTTGATGACGGAAGCAAAGATAATACCGCGAAATTGGCGGAAAGGGCCGGTGCTGTTGTTCTTCGCCACATGGTTAATCTCGGAAAAGGGGCTGCGCTGAAGACAGGATGCGATTATGCATTTTCAAGGGGTGCGACGCATGTTGTTGCGCTTGATGCAGATGCGCAGCATAATCCGGACGACATTCCGAGATTTTCCGAAAAATTGGGGAATTATGACCTTATATTCAGCTATAGAAAATCCAGCAGGCAGATGCCTGCTGTCCTTAGATTTGGAAATTGGATCATATCGGAGATTGCAAGCCTTCTTTACAATGTTGATCTGAAAGACACCCAGTCGGGCTTTCGGGCATTTTCCAGAGAAACATACAAAAAGATAAGATGGAGCGCTTCAGACTATTCAATGGAGTCTGAGATGATTTCAAGAGCCGGAAAGCAAAAGTTAAAATATACGCAGATTCCAATCGAAACAATATACTCTGACAAATACAAAGGCACCACAGTAATTGACGGCGTGAAAATTGTCCTGAATATGTTGTGGTGGAAATTATTCAACGGAAACAAATAAGGTGAAACAATGGTTTTGGGAATCCAGATTGCGGGCTTTTTATTTGGCTTGTTTATGATATATTACTCGTTCTTGAATTATAAAAGGAAGCAGTTCACAATCAAGGAATTTGCTTTTTGGGCCGTGGTATGGGTTTTTTTGATTCTGGCTGCGCTATTTCCTTCTGCCCTGGACCCAATCGTGAAATATTTTGGATTTTTCAGGGCTCTTGATGTTTTGGTGGTCAGCGGGTTTTTATTTTTGATACTTGCGCTCTTTTACACATACACTTTGACGAGAAAAACGCAGAAGCAGGTTGAAATTGTAGTAAGGCAGCTTGCAATAAAGAAAGCCAGGAAGAAATAGGATTTTTTAATTTATTTGTATTTTTTGTTCTTGGAAAAAATAATATGAAAAATAAGCAGATTAGTAACTAATAGTAATTATGATTAATTGAGTTTAATACCTACCTATTAAAAATTAGAAGTCTCAAGGAAATAAAAATAATAATTGTAAAATTCAATAACCAATTAATAAATGCATTAAATTTCAACAAAAACTATTCTTACTGGATGATTTATGATATTAATAAGAATCAATATCTGTAACTACCCTATAATGGTATAAAACGAAAGGTTTATATACTACCCCCTATACTCAATGTTGTATTTGTACTTACTACACAATAGCAAAATATACTAAAGAGTGAGGGAAAATGAAAAAAGAAATTTCAGTTTTCATGGGATTATTGCTTATTTTCAGTATTTTGATGAGCACTTTGGCTTTTGCCAGCTCGAGTTTTGACATTTCTATTGACAGGGTCAGGGCAAATGGGCAGGTTCTTTCCGAGTCAAGGAGCAATTTTGTAGCTGATGCCGATGTTTTCTCAGTCATTGTTGATTCCACTACAGTTGAAACGCTGGAAAAAGGGCATGTGGAAGCAAGCCTGAGAGGAAGGCAATCCGGCAATGTTGTTTCTGACGCTACTGGGACATTTGATTTGGCAAAAAACCAGACATTTGCATCTCCTTTGACGCTGAGATTGATTGACAGGCTGTCGAGGGAAAATGATTATGATTTAACGGTCAAGATAGTGGATTCAAGAGGAAGGTCAGAGCAGAAGACATACGAAATTAAGACAAAACAGGCAGTTTCAGGAAGAGCGCTCGATGTTTCGATTGACAGGGTAAAGATAAACGGGCAGGTTGCTGCGCAGTCTTCAACAAATTTCGTTTCCGAGAGCAATACTTTTGATATTCTGGCTGAATTTACCGCGCTTGAGAATTTGAACAATGCGCACGTTGAGGTTGTATTGACAGATTCGAACAGCGGAAACGTGGTCGCCGATGCGTCTCCTAATTTCAATCTTGCAGGCAATTCGGCAGCTTCAAAACTGCTCAGGGTCGAGCTTTTGAACGGAATGAAAAACAGCAATTCGTTTGAATTGGCTGTGAAGTTAATAGATGCAGACGGCAATTCAATAAGCCAGTCTTACGGCATAAGAATGAGAGGCGGAAGTGCCGCTTCATTGGGCAATGATTTGGATGTTTCGGTTAACAGCGTTGAAGTCGAGAACAATAATGTAGTTGAAGATAAAATCAATTTCATCAGCCTAAGCAGCAGCTCAAAGAAGGATTTGAGCTTAAGGGTAAAGTTCACTCCGCGCGAAGACCTGAAGCAGGCTCATATCGACGCTGTCATGACTTTTGAAAACGGCGATTCGGTCTCGGACACGGCATTGACTTTTGATGCCCTGAAAGGCCAGGAAGCTACCAAAACTTTCACGCTTTCGACGGTTAACAGCAAGTTCCCGCAGAGCAATTTTAATCTGAAGCTCAGCTTTGTGGACGGAGACGGAAATATTTTGGAGAAATCTTACCGGGTAAAGATAACACCCCAGAAAAATCCATTTGCCGCGAGCTTGATTTCATTAAGCCAGGAAGGCAGCGTGCAGGCAGGCAAATCGCTCGGAGTCTCAATCAATTTGAGGAATACCGGAGTTCAGCCTCTTGAGGGAATTGTTTTGAAAGCAATCATACCTGAGCTTGATGTTTCATCTTCAAAATTCATAGACCAGTTTAAGGATGGGCAGACTGCTGATTTTTCGCTAAAAATTCCTGAGAATGCGGCTGCCGGAACTTACACTTTAAGGACTGAAATCAAATCGCAGTTAAGCGGAAACACGGAAACGAGGGAAATTCCATTTTCTGTAGTCGGAAAGAGCGTGCAGGCCTCAGTTAATCAGCTTGCTGTGAGCGTGCCTTTCTTTGAGCAGAATTTGAATAATGACGGAAGCGAGGCCGTATATCTTATAACTTTGAAAAATAACGGAATTCAGTCAAATGCTTATACACTATTGCTTACTGGAAACGATAATGTTAATTTAAGGCTTGGCGAGTCGAATGTGCTCATACTGGGTGCATCTGAATCGAGGACCGTTAACGTTTATGCCTCTTCAACCGGAAAATCAACTGGAAGGCAGAACTTTTTTGTTAACATTAAAAGCGGGGACAAACTTTTGAACCAGGTTGTGCTGAGCGCGAATATAAGCAGAACACCGGGCATGTTTTTGAACGGATTAATGACTTTTTTCAAATGGTTTTTAATCATTGTCGCCGTTGCCTTGGCTGGAATCGGGCTGTTTTTTGGACTTGCCAAAAACATGCAATCCGGAAACAAACAAGCTGAAGAGCCAAATAAACTGGCTGAAGAAATTCCCGACGCTGCAAATGGGGAAGCTTATTATTAGATTTTGATTTTTTTATATTAATTTTTAATTATTATTCTTATTCTCTTCAATTTTGTTATAATTTTTTATTGAGCAATTATAAACCAAATTTCAAAACAACAACTTTTAAATAACGACTTAACTATTCTTTTTATTGTCGGGGACGTCTTATAACCTGGCTATTATTCGGGCCTCCAGTTTTTGGAAATATGAGCCTTTGGCGATGACTTGACTGCCGAAGAAAGCCTGAAATCGGGGTTCAAAAAGAACGATGTTCTGGAAATTCCCTGCGTCCCCACTTTATACTTTAGAAATTCTAAAATTTTATTTTATCCCCAACTTCCGCTTTTAATTTTTTAATTGAATTTTCTGGCATCTCAATCACGTACATCGCCTTTTTTCTCGGCGTGTAGAACGTGAACGGCCTGAAATTTTCTTTTAATTCTACCACGACTTTTTCTTTATTGAGAAACAAAACATCTATAGGGTAAAAAACAAAAATCATGTGCAGGGGAACAATTTTTTCATGGCTAAATTTGAAAATTAATGACACATCCGATTTTTTTGAGAACATCAGCCCAATAAACTTTGATAGAGGTGTATAACACAATTTTATTTTATTCCCAAATGTGCTGTTTCTCGACGTATTTCTTATCTGCATTTTAATTTTAAAATCAGTAAATTCGAAAAGTTTAAATATCATTTGAAATCAAGCGTTTGCAGGGGGTAGGTAGCTGGCTTTTGTTTTTCGCTGTTTCCGGCCATGGCAGTACCAAATAAAAAAGTTTAAATATAAGTTGCTTAATTCAAAAGGTTTAAATATAAGTTTGAAAATAGTGTTTTAGGTTATTTGATTTGAGGATTAATAATGCAAAAAAAGGGTGCTGGTAGAATTTTTAATTCTAAGGATGGGAAGTTAGGTTTGCCTCTGTTGGTTTCTATTATTCTCGTTTTCGCCCTGACAATTGTTTTTACAGAGGCCATGGTGGTGAGGCTACAAACACCAGGAAACTTGACGTTCAACACTAGCACACAAAGGACAATTAACATTTCTTTTAACGCTACTTGGAACCCGGAAGGAACTATTGGACTTGAAAACGTGTCTAACTGCACCTTGTATGTAAACAGCACGATGAACAATATCGCATGGGCAGCCCAAAAGACCGTAGACAGGGATTCTATGGGGATTGATAATAAACTACAAAACGGCTCAATAGGATTCAGCTATATGAGGTTCAATTTTACCGGAGATGGTAACTTTACATATGGAATTGGATGTCTGAACTTTACAAATTCAACCCCCGCAACAGCTCTAACTTTCTCTGGAAATTTTACGGTCTTCATAGATGCATCTCCTCCGGGATTTAATTTTAGCGAACTCAATGTGAGTATATATAATACCTCGGTTGTGGCCCAAAGGGTCATTCAATTCAAATTAAATGACAGCGGTTTAGGTATAAATCTTAGTTATAATGGATCAATTAACATGAGCATATTTCTTGGGGGAACGAAGGTAGCATTCTTTAACTATACAAACAGCAGCGCTGCTACAAACTTAACTTGCAGTGCTATGAGCCCACCTGTTACTACTGCAATAATCACATGCAATGCTAGCTATAATTTCAACAGCAATGGTGTTTATACTATTAATGTATCTGCTCAGGATGCTCTTGGCAGTTATAACCAAAGCACGATAACTTTAATAGTTGACCAGATACCTCCTGCCATGCTTAGCCTTAACTTTTCTAACAATGGTACCCCCTCCGAGGCGTTGGGGGGAAATACTCCGGCAACTGTCCCATCAGTCGGTGCTGGGACGTGGGCACAGGGCAGGCAGCTATATGGGATTGTAAATGCTACTGATAATCTAACTGCGGTTATACATGGTTATCTCCAATTCTACAATTCAACAAGCTCAACGTGGACTACAGTTAATTCAACCATGAATGGCGGGGTCAACGCAACCCCATTTGGCACAAATGCTAATTCAACAATTAATTTGAGTTATGTAGTGCCTACAGGCCACAACGTGTTTGAAGGTGCTAACATAAGCTTTAGGTATATCGTCAATGATACGGTTGGAAATTCGAATGCCACAATAAACATGACCATACAGATAAACGACACAACAAAGCCGACACTGCAAGTCAGAGTGGGAACCGAATCCGGTCCACTGAACCTTACAAATACTACGGATACGACCCCGACAGTATTTTGGAATATTACAGAAGGACAGGCTTTGAGAAATATATCGATACAATTTGCTTCTCAGACAGACCAGGATTGCTTTGGTTACAAATTATTTGCGGCTACGTCAAATGCTAACAGGAATGGCTCCATAACATTAAAAGGAGCGGAGGATCAGGCTGGGTGCACGGCATTGTCAAATGGCACAAACGTTATCAGGCTAACGGCAGAAGACACATGGGGCAATTCCGAATTGTATATACATTCAATTACTGTTGACACGGGAGGGCCAAACATTACATTCAATAATACGCAGCACGGAATAGCGCCAGTGCTAAATGTAACAAACGTAACCTCATATACGGGGATTAATATCACAGTTGTAGGAGTGGGGCAGGCTGCAATAAAGAACATGACTTGGACATCAAGCTGCAATTCCAGCTCCAATGTCTTTACAAATGGAACATTCATATACCCTTTCCAGAACATCTCAAGCTGCGCAAGCAGCCTAGCAAATAGGACGGTAACAATACAATCCTATGATACTGTAGGAAACTCACAAACAAAGACGTTTACATTCACAGTTGACGACGTCGGTCCTCTATTATCAGTAGACTCGCCGGCTGAAAGGTCAAATAACAGCAACAATGTAACTATTAGGCTGTCTGCAATGGATGGCAGCCAGGCAATCGCATCATTTGGATATTATCTGGATAGAAAGATGGATGTCGGCACTCGCACGAGCTTAAACTTAACTTCAGTCGCACCATGGATTGGCACTACAGGAACAAATGTAACTAATACTTTCAAGCTTAACTTTACACCAGGCACACACACAATAAAATTCACAGCCAATGATACATTGGGGAATGTGAGAAACAGTAGTATTATAACTTTTGATGTCAGAGGCTTGATAGATTTAAACCTTTTCGGACTTAATGTAACAAACAAAACTGGAACCGGATTGGCACAATACAGCTATGCTAATGCTGCTAACATTACAGGCGTAAACCTAACTAATGCTTCAAGCGGCCGAACTGTAGAAAATCTGCTTAATGTTTCAGGAAGAACATTGAATCTGTTTATGGTATTGTCAAATACAACCAAAGGAATTAACCTGACAATACAATTCAACGAATCAGCTGCTGTTTGGGACCAGTATAACTTCACTGTCCAGACGAATGACTCAACAACACTGGGCTTTTTGACCAGCAACTGGACTACGGCGGTAATGGACTTTGTAATGGTTAATGAAACTATACAGAACTTCCTGCCTGACAATCAGAGCTATTTCGTATCTGTGAGCTACCCAGTGAATGCGAGCCATGCTAGGATAGGGGGCGAATTTGAGATATGGTACTTTGAAGATATCCAGGAGTTTTCAGGCTCATCATCAAAAACAAACGTAACACAATGCGCAGCAGGGTTTAATCCATCATTTACATTTACATCATCATCTGCCTGCTGGAATAATACTGATAACATATCTATACAGGTGTTTTTGCCTCACTTCAGCGCATTGGCGTTTGTGAACAATTCAGGCGGAACGCCCAATATGAATGTGACAACTCCAGGAGGGAACACCTCTAACAGCAGAGTATCCAACCAAACAGTAAGTTCATTTATACCAAATATCACAGTTTCAGCAGATGCCGTATCCTGCTTGTATTATCTAAATGCAACAACACCAGTGAATAAGACAATGACAAAGAGCGGAAATATTTGCTTGGGATCAACTGAGAGTGTAAAGAATCTGAATGTGGTTAATGGTTATAACATAACATTTTGGGTTATTGATGATGATGGCAACACAAACAGGTACACTTGGGGATTCAATATGTCAGACACCACGGCACCAGATAATGGGATTATTACATCTTCACCAGACACGACAACAGCTACGGTAACCATAACAGGCACGAATGAAACGGTAAATGCGACAGTAAACTATGGCACCGCAAATACAACTTTAGGCTCTTCAGCAGTCCAAACAGATTTCAACGAAACACAAGTGGTTAGTTTATCAGGATTAACGGCATCAACAACTTATTATTACAATGTAACAGTTTGCGACTTTAATGGCAATTGCAAGACAAACATAACAACGTTTTCCTTTGCAACAAGCGCAGCAGCTGCAGCAGCTGCAGCAACGACCTCTTCCAGCAGTGGCGGAGGAGGCGGAGGCGCAGCGGCACCGACAACCGTGGCTGCGGCAACAAGTAGATCATGGGATGCTTTGGCTGCAGATTCGACAGGAACTTTCAAGGTAAGCAGTGATAGTATTGCATTTACAAACATCGTAATTGCTGTTACAAATGCAGTGTCAAATCCAACCGTGGGAGTCAGCAGCTTAACTTCAAATCCACAATCAAGCGTTCCGTCAGACAAGGTTTATCAATACTTAGAAGTAACCCATACCAACATCGCAGACAGCGATATCTCAAAGGCAACAATTAGTTTCAAAGTGCCAAAGTCATGGCTTACTGCGAATAATGTTGCAGAAGTGGACATAGCTCTTTACAGGTACAATAGTGGGCAGTGGAATGTATTGCCGACAAAAATGACCAGTTCTGATGCGGATAATGTATGGTTTGAAGCCGAAACGCCAGGATTTAGTGATTATGCAATTGGAAGCAAGTCTGGAGTTGTTGCGCCGACAACACCTACAACAACCCCAACAGAGCAGCCAGTAGAAACTACACCAGCTGCAACAACTTCAGCTGGACAGCCAGCGGGAACTACACAGCCGCCGGCGGAGAGCGAGCCTGCGAGCAAGAATACTCTTGCCTGGATTGTGGTTGCTATAATAGTGATATTGGCGGCAGTTGGCTTTGTGGTCTGGAAGAAGAAATCACAGCAGTGATTATTTGATTTCTTTTGTTTTATTAATTCTTTTCATTTATTAATTATTTTTATTTAGTTGATTGATTTTAATCATCACCCTGGAGAACGCACACTTGCCCCAATTAAACCATTTTTTATTATCATTGTATCTCAATTGGGCTTTAAATGATGTTTATTAGGAGAATAATGTTCAATCTTGATTTTAATTGTGCAGGGTGATTCCTTTAGCCCTTTAATTTTGTTTAATTAAATTGTTTATATATGGTATAATAGTATTAATCCATCCTTAACTTCATTCCTCTGGGACTGAGGCAGGTTCTCATTTCTCCTGTTAAATTTTTAGCTACTCCATCCACATTGCTGTCTTTTTTTGAAGAGCACGATTAAATCCTAACCTTGAGCTACCACGAGCACCTAAAGGGTTGCCTTGTGTTCCCCTATTAAAGAATTTAGTTTTATGGTTGTTCTGTTTCTGCACAAAGTGAAATTTCCTTTAGTAAATTAAATTTGACATAAAGGCAGATATTTTAAGCTTATAGAGAAGAAACGTATGGCGGATTAGTTACTCGGCTATTAGATTAGAAATGTCAGTGGGACAGCTATTAAGTTGTTATTGTAAGATTGAAGTAGAGCCTCAACTTTTCTTAAACTAAAAGAAAATAAAAAAAGAAATAGAATGTTTATTCTACTTTTGTTGTAACTTCACCTTGGTTCGTGTGCTGTACACTTGTGTCCGTGTTTGTGTATGTTATGTTAACGTCTCCATTATATTTTGAGCCGCCGTTGACACAAGTCAAGGTGTACGTTGCTGACCCACCATTTGCTAGTGCGCCTTGGCTTCCAAGTGCTGTGCACTGCTGCGCCTTCACAGAATCAACAGTCAAATCATAACCCAATGAGTTCTTTACATATATAGTCAATGAAGTAGCAGTTGCTTTGTGGTCTAAGCAGGCTATTCCTGACTGAAGGGTGCACTTGGATGGGAGAAACCTGTCCGGGCTTAATACGCCGAAGTAAGCAAGAGCCCCTATGGCCACGAGAACAACTAATATAGCCCAACCGTAAGTCATGATAAATTCAAGGGCCGCTTGTGATTTCCTGTTCGTCATCTAATTCACCTCTATTTATTGTTTAACCGTAATTTTATTCAACATTGGTATTTAAATTACCGCGCGCAGTTTTTGATATATTTGCTTCCTTTTCGGTATATCCGACTACTATTTCCCCTTTGAATCTTTCTTTTACATCCCCGTTACTGCAACTGCCGCCTATCACAAACTTCTTATCAGTTCCGCTTATCATTGTGTCATTAAATGTGCTGCTGCAGCCGCCCACGGAAATGCTGTCAACAATTATAGTTTTTCCCTTATTCTGTGCGATTAGCAGGGTTATTTGAGTTGGCTCTACCTTATTGCTGATGCATGCCAAACCCGGCTCGAGAACGCATTTGTCACCCAGAAACTTCTCCGGGCTTAAAACACCAAAATATGCTAAAGCAGCAATCGCCGCAAGAACGACCAATATCGCCCAACCGTAAGTCATTAAGAACTCCATGGCCGCTTGTGATTTTTTGTGCTTGATCTGAGCAGAAGTACTCATTCTTTCACCTCGTTTATTAATTTTTGATTAATCTGAATAACCTTTTTAAATCCAATTGAATAACTAATATTTAAATCTGTCGAAATGCCATGGGCGTTTCGGAGATTTAAATTAGAAAATCCCGGTGTTCTTTGCTTAAAACTTTTTAATTAGAGAAAAGTGATTCTGATTGGTTTTGTCCTACTCAGCATTAAAAAAATAAAATTAATTTGAATTTAAAAAAACGAGCCGATGAGCATGCCTCCAAGGATTCTGGCTATCCAGAACAAAACCAAAGATACCACAATAAAAATAGGCACATACTTTATTCCTGACTGAATATTGCCTTTTTTGATTGTAGACACCATCATTGCGGAGAATAATGAAGTTACTGCAAGAGATACGGATGCAAAAATAGTGAAATCTGACTGAGTAATCCCCACCCCGGAAAAAGTCAGTGGGATGCCGGATGTGGCAGCGGCATTTGTTGTGCCCCCTAGCGCGCTGCCCAGGCTTGAAACAACCTGTATCAAAACCCCGGACAAGGCGAAAAGAAATGGGCCGGCGACAACGGTCGCAAAACTTATGAAAATGACGTAGGTTGTGACATTTGCCGACATTTCTTTCAGCATGCCCTTTTGCTGCTGTATGTCGAGCGCAATCCTGTTGAGAAGCTCCCCGATTTCCCCGCCTGCTTCAATCCCCTCGTTAATCATGCTTACTACCCTCTTTAAAAGAACCGAGTCGTACCTTGATGCAAATTTTTCCAGGGATTCTTTCAAGTCAGCGCCGCCCATTGTTTCTTTTGCAATCGTTTCAATCTCTTTTGCAAGAACCCCGAACCTTGGGCGGACAGCATACCACAATGCCCTGTCGATTGTCATGCCTGCATTGATGTTTGACGCGGCAAGCTGAAGGAAATCCGGCAGCACCTCCTCGATGTCTACTTTTCTTTTGAAAATCTTCAGGTCGACTGCGAGATAGAACATAACCCAGAACGCCACTATAAGGAGCACAAAAACCAAAACCCAGACTATAACCATGGAAGCAAATATTGCGCCCCATCCAATTCCGTAGGACACCGAAAAATAGTATATAAGGAAAGCTGATATGAGCAGGTTTATTGCGATTGACGTGTTGAAGAAAATCCTGTGCAGCTTCTGGGTGTTTATTTCAATTCCTGCCCTTTCAATGTACTGCTTTAATTTTTGCTTTCTTTCCTGGGACTTCTGCTTTTTTTCCTGCTGCTTCTTGAACTTTTTCTTAAAGAACTCAATTCTTCCCTCCGGCTGAACCTGCGCCGTTTTCCTTTTGAAAAGATTTTTTAGGCTGAGCATTTTCAAAATTCTATAGCCGGCCTTGAGAATTTTACCATTGCTATGAACATGAACTGCACGAATCCAAGGAAAGCCGTCAGGGAAAGGAGTATGGTAAGGCTCAGCTGGAACTGAATGAAAGAGGAAAGTATGATCAGCATAGTCACGCCGAGCGACGGCAGTATGACTGCGATTATCATATAAAACATTGCCAGCGGATTGAGCTTCTTGCCGTATTTGTTAACTTCATTCATCTGGTCTTTTGTAACCTGGTCCATCACCGAGTAGAGAGATTTTGCAATATCCGAGCCCGTCCTTATGGAGTTCATAATCTGCCAGAATATTTTTCTAAGGTCGTTTGAGGGAATGAACTCGACTGCGTCATTCAGCGCATCTTCCATGCTTGTCCCGAGGTCAATTTTGTCGGTTATCTCCTTAAAGTACTTTCCAACTATCGGAAAATTTTTTGACAAATTAACCATTGCATTGTACAGGGGGACCCCGGACTCAAGCTCAATTATCAAAAATCTTCCTGCAAAAACAATTTCCTTGCTGATTTCCTTTTCCTTTCTTGATATTTTCAAATCAGGAAGCTTGAGCATGTAGAAAAACATGATGATGAACACTATCGGCACAAATAGAAATGCGGCGCCTTTGAGCACATCATATTTTGCAAGCACGAGGAACAGCGCAACAACCATGCCGGTTGTCATGTAAAAAGCAGAGATAAACGTTTTTTTTATGAAATCCTCGGGCTTGTCATCCATCCCAGCTTCCTTTAGCTTAAGCTTTAGGCCCGGGGCAGCTTTTGAAATTCTCTGGAACAGCGTGTTTAAAAATCCTGCTTTAATTTGAATCACCCCCAACCTTTTGACAAAACGTTGACGAAAACCATGCAATGAGGAACCTAAAGTTCCTCGGAACGATTGTGACCATTTTAGTCACCCAAGGGCTTGTTTTTCTTTACGCAATCCATCAGGCTGTCCTTGTTTGTATAATACTCTGCCATGACTCTTCCAACGCTGTCTACAGTGTCTATTTTGTTTTTGACAACCCACTTCAGGACTGCAGCCTTTTCGCTTAGCGACTTATTCAGCTCGTTTCTTGTATAGCCTGTGAACATCTCTATTGTGCTGAGCAGCGCTTTTGAGTTTGCAACTTTTTTCAAAATTCCTTTTCTGATGTCCAGCTGTATGAGGATATTCGGCGTCGCGTCGGGAAGAATCTCCGCTATCTGGAATGTTTTTCTTGTTCCGGTCCTCCTGTTTCTGTACTGCACGACAATCATTGAAATGGCAGGCAGCATTGTTCTTGGTATTTCAATCGGCGGATTGGACAATCTAGTTATCGTTTCAGCAGCATCGTTTGCGTGAACTGTTGCATAAACTGAGTGCCCAGTATGGATTGCCTCGAACAGAACCTCAGCCTCTCTTTTTCTTCTGATCTCTCCCACAAGTATCCTGTCTGGCCTCATCCTCAATGAATTTACAAGCAGGTCCAGCATTGAAACTTCGCCCTTGCCCTCGGGATTTGGCAGCCTCGTAACCATAGGTATCCAGTGCAAAAATTTCGGCAGCTGGATTTCCCGCGTATCCTCAATGCTTATTATTCTCTGGTTAGGGGGGAAGAAATTAGCGACTACGTTGAGCATTGATGTCTTGCCGGTTGCCGTTCCTCCTGAAATCAGTGTGGACAATTCGTACTGCACGCCAAGCCAGATGAGCGCGGCGGCCTCCGTTGAAATAGTCCCGTCGCTTATGAAATCCGTTATTGTCCATGGCTTTGCGGCGAATTTTCTCAGGGTTATTGTGTTTCCCCCCACGGAAATCGGCTCGATGGTTGCATTTACACGGTCGCCTCCTTTCAAATGGGCGTCCATCAAAGGCTCGAGTATTGTGAGCTGCCTGCCGACACGCCGGCCAATCATTGTCGCATAGTGCCTCGTCTGATCCTCATTTTCCAGCATGATGGTTGTCTTCAGCCAGCCATGCCTCTTGTGGTAAACCCAAACGGGCTGGTCTGCGCTGTTGACGGCAATCTCTTCAAGATTTACATCGTCCATGAGAATTTCTATGCTTCCCAGGCCCAGGCTTCTTTGAATTAAATAAGATTTCAGAAAGTTTGCAGTTCTTTCGTCAGCATCGGGAAAATGCTTGTTTATCAGGTTTGTGATAGTGTCAATGAATTTCTGCTCTATTATTCCTGTGTCTTTTGTTGCAAGTATATCCACCATTCCCAGATTGACTTGGGTAGTCAGCTCCTCCCGTATTTTTTCAAGAATTATTTCCGTGTTTTTGCTGATGCTTGAGATTGAGACGTCATAAATCGGAACGAATTCGCCTTTTTTCTTGTAAATGGTTATGGTAATCGGAATTTGGTCAGAAATAAAATTATAAGTAGCGATTGGCTTAACATCCTCTTTTTTTAAAGTGACGTGAGTTTGTTCCTGCAGCTTCTTAGATTCTATTTTTGATTCTTTTAGATCTATAGGCGGCAAGCCGGTGACCTGAACCTGCGGGGGGATTTTGGCACTTTGCAATAAAACCTTCGAATCTTTGTTATCTGCCTCATCTTCTTTTTTTGAGGATAGCGGCTGGGGAATATCTTCATGATGCGTTTTCATGCTAAAATTTCTAAATCTGTCAAGAATTGAGGTATGATGCGGCCTGCCTCCCAAATCATTTTTTTGCGCGGAGTTACCCTGCTCGGAAATTATTTCTTTTTTAGGCGGTATTTTTTCATCAATTTTTACGGCAGAACCTCTTTTTGGCTCTGAAATCCCGTGATGCAGCGGATTAAAATGCTTTAAAACTCCCGTAATCTTTCCCGCTTCTGGTTTTGAGACTATCTGCTGAAGGGGTTCTTTTTGCCCGGTTTCAGCAGAATGAAGCTTATGATACAGCTTAAACTTTTCGTCAAGTTTGTTATAGACGTACGTCGGCTTGCTTTTCTTTGCCTTGCTGTGACTAACCACTACCACACCTCTTTTTACTGCAAATTTTTAATGAAAATAAAATTATCCCTTGAAAAATGAAGTTAATTTTTTCAGCTCTCCCTCGAAAGCGCCTTTTTTGTCATCCACTTCCCTGAATTTCTTCTCGAGGTCTTCCATATCCTTTCCGATGTCCCCGCTTTTTGCGGTTAGCTGGAACGCCTTGGCTTTCCTTATCAGCTCAATCAGGCTTTTTTCCAAGTCATCCCTGTCCTTGTTTACTTTATCAACCAGGTTTACCACGACCAGCTTTTTCTGGAAGAAAGCGTTGACTTTTGAGGTCATCTCTTTCACGTTCGCCACATTTTTCTGGTTTTCAGATATTTTTTTGATTATCTGATCCTGCAGCTCAACTACCTTTTTTTCCTGATATCTGCTTTTGGCTATCAGGGGCTCTATGGTTGATTTTTCCTCTTCGACATGCTTTTTTATTTCATTTATCATTGTGTTTAGCCTTTCAATGTGAGATTCAGAATTCTTGATGGAAGCATCTTCATCGGAAACCCTCTTTTCTATCATCCCAATCATGCTTTTGAGTGCCGAAAGCTTTTTGCCGAGTATCTTCTCACTCTCTTCTATTGATTTTGCCTCTGCCTTTTCTCTTGTGAGATCATCGCGCTCCCTCTTGACGTCCGAAACTAGTTCCTGGTATCTTCTTTGCTCTGTGGTTATCTGCTTTATCAGGTCGTCAATTTTCATCTTTGCATCGCTTTTCTGGTCTTCAATCTGCTTCTGCATATCATGCTTCAGCTGCTGGTATTTTTCAAGCTGCTCAAGCTCGCTTCTTACAGTATCCAGCTGCAATCCGAGCTCGCCCTTGAGCCTGTCAAATTCGGATTTCACTTTTTTCAGGTCTTCAGACTGCTTCTGCAGAAAGCTTAGGCTGACTTCAGCTTTCCTGATAAATCCTTCTTTCTTCCCCTCAAACTCTTTTGACTTTACGTCAACTTCCTTTTTGGTCAGCTTTCTCTCCACAAGATACGGCTTTGTTAGCTTGTATTCCACGCTGATAATCCCTTCGTCCTCGAGAAAATCCACCCATTCCTGTATGACTGTGGTGCTTACACCAAGCTCTTTTGCAGAGTCAGCCAGCGCAATTCTACCTCTTTCTTTCACAAGCTTGACGAGCTTGTCTACTCCAGTTTCTATTATACTCTCCCCTATTCCCATGATGCTACTTTTTTCTTTTTCCCTGTTTAAAAATGTTATGTTTTTGGTTTTCCAAATGCGTTTTGCACAGGGAAAAATAATTTGTTACTTAAAAGTTAATATATTGAAAAAATTTAAAAAGGGAGGGATGTTATTTAGGGATATGGCCTCTTATAATCTATTGAGACTTTATAATGCACTTGGAATAGACCCAGATAAAGTCCCCCGCCTGTTGGGAGGCGGAGATTTAAGCAAATTATCAAATGAGCAAAAGCATTCTCTTTTGGCAAGATTATTGTATGACGAAGCAGGGCACACGCGAGGCGCCCCATTAAATTTGCCCGGTATGGCTTTGGCTACAGCTGCTTTGGGCACTTTTTTTTCTCCGCCTGCGATTGTACAGGCACAACAACAATCTGATTACAAGCCGGCTGCGTCGTATGAGCAGAGCGATCCGCAAAATAATGCAAACCAAACCAAAGCCAATAATCAGCCTGAAGAAAAAATTCCAGTTACTATCAGCGTTTCTGCAGACAATCTGGAGCAGGGAAAATTGAGAGCTAATGTGGGAGTAGAAACGCTTGTTCCCGTTTACAGGGGATTGTTCAATGGCGATAATCTGGTAGGATTGCAAGCTACAGGGAATTACGGCAGATTTACTGACGGCAAAACTACTTTGGAAGGCGCTGTTGGCATAGTGATAGGAAACAGATATAATAAAAATTCAGCATCACGCATAGGAGTTTTCTACCAAGACAGGCGCGACACTGGCAAATTAAATTTTGGAGTCGCTAGCGTCGCAGCAGCTTATCAAATCGGCGACGGAGAGTTTCAATTTTATGGCGGGTTTCCGATTACAAAACGGCAACTATCCGGCCTTGAAGAACTGACTAAAATAACATCAGCAACTTCTGAATTAAATGAAGGTGGATTTACAACAACCTCTACAACAACAACACAGGTTGATACAAGAATAAGCTCGTGGGAACAGGCCAGAAAAGTTTTTACTTTCAGCGGCACCAAAGATTTAACACGTGATTTAAGATTGAAGCTGGGCGGAGCGTATTATGGCGGCATAGCGGGGGGTCTTAGACAATATGACAACGTAACAGAAAATACGGAAAACGTGCCGCCTGAATTAAGGGGAATTTTAGGACTTCTTTATTCTCCTGAATTTTTGTCAAGATTATTCAGGGGCGATACGCAGCTAAGTTTTGAGATGCGCGCAGGCCAGGGAGGGCCGCAGTATCTTGGGCAGTTGTCTATAAATTTCAATCAAGAGCATAAACATAATTCACCGCAGGAAGCGAGATTATTGGCCCCATTGCGATTGGAAAAAATTTTGGTGGCTGCATACAAGTCAAAACAGGAAACAACGACAGTAACCAAATCCCCTTCTGTTTCTTTAAGCTCGTGCCCCACAAATATAGGCGAGGGGGAAACCTATAGTTGCATTATAAATCTATCAGACGGCACTTTGCAATTACTTGATGGACCTTCCTTCCTAAAATTAACCGCCCCGGCTGGAACATCAACAGCGTTGTCCTCGCCAGCAATCAATTACGCCCTTTCTGGATTTCTGGATTTTGATTCTGCTGGAGAATACCCTGTGAGATTACAGTCAACAAACTCTTCGGGGTCAACTCTTGTTGAGTATTTGCTGACTATAAATAACACAAACAGGCCCCCAGTTCTTGAAAAAAAAGATTTGGTATCTATTAAAGAGGGCGACAGGTTAGAATTAATAGTCGCTGCGACAGACCAGGATAAAGAAGATACAGGCAACTTGAAGATTACTGCTTCGTATAACGGAGGGAATTTGCCGTCCTGGATTACCACAGAATCCTTAACAGACGCGATAAAATTGATTTTTTCCCCTGTTTTTCCAAATTCAGGGTCATATAAAATTTTAATACGGGCAGATGACGGGCATCCCAATGGGACGGACCAGGAAGAGATAGATGTTAATGTGGCCCATGTCAACAGGGCACCTTCTTTTGATAAAATAGGCGACAAATCATCCAGTGAAGGAAACTCATTGGAGTTTACAATTAACAATATATTTGATCCTGACGGTGATAAAATTGCAATAAGGGCATCTGGGCTGCCTGCCGGATCTTCTTATAGCGATTCGAGCAGAAAATTTTCATGGCTGAACATAGAATATGACAAGTCTGGAACTTATAAAATAACTTTCACGGCAGACGACGGAAATCGGGGAACTTACAGCGAGACTATGACAATTACCGTCAACGACGCCAACAGGCCCCCGTCTTTTGCGAAAATCGGCAGTAAAAGCGGCTTTGAAGGCAGCTCAATTACATTTACAATCGATAATGTAACTGATCCTGATGGAGACCTAGTTAGGATTACTGCAAGCGGGCTGCCAAGAGGCGCTGCTTACGACGATGCGAGAAGACAATTTTCCTGGAATAACCTAGGTTTTGACCAATCAGGAACATACAGCATTTCTTTCACGGCAGATGACGGCAAAGGTGGAATCTACAAAGAAAGTGTGGAACTATCAGTCGGAAACACCAATCTGCCACCTATATTTGATAAAATTGGGGACAAATCCAGCAGAGAAAATGAAACATTGGAATTTAAAATATTGAATATTTCTGATCCAGACGGAGATTCTGTGCAAATTACCGCTTCAAATTTGCCAACGGGGGCGATATATAGCGATCCGAGCAGAACATTTAGTTGGAGGCCAGAATTTACTCAATCAGGAACGTATAGTGGAATAAAATTTACAGCTGATGACGGGAAAGGCGGGGCATATAATGAAACAATATCAATAACCATAGGCGACGTAAACAGAGCGCCGGTTTTCAACTTCACTACAACACAGTCCGGATTGGAAGGGACGCTGCTGCAATTTACCACTCCCGCAACAGATGCGGATGGAGACTCATTAACCTATTCTGCATCAAATCTTCCGTCAGGAGCTTCTTACAATGCTTCAACACAAACATTCTCCTGGACACCTTCATCAACCCAGTCCGGCACATACACTCCGACAATTTCTGTTTCCGATGGCAAAACAACAACAACACAAACAGCGACTATCAACATTAGCGACGTAAACAGAGCGCCGGTTTTCAACACACTAAGCGCCCAAAGTGGTTTAGAAAATGCCCTAATGCAGTTTACTGTATCAGCCACAGATGCGGATGGAGACTCATTAACCTATTCTGCATCAGGCCTTCCGTCAGGATCTACATTTAACTCGTCAACAAGGACTTTCTCGTGGACGCCAAGCTTTACACAATCTGGATCATATTCTCCTGTGTTTTCGGTTACAGACGGGACGGCAACAACAAATTTGACATCCACAATTAATATTACCGATGTAAACAGGGCACCCTCAGTTGCTATGGACAGCCCGGCAGGCAACGTTACAATCACAGCCGGCCAGTCTGTAAATCTGCAATCTACACGCAATGACCCGGATTTGGATTCTTTAGTGTCTAGCTGGACTGCTGCTGCTACAGCTGGAGGGCCAGCCCCGTCAATTTCAGGCGTTGAAGATCCTGGAAATGTAACTTTCACTAATGCAGGAGTTTATAGTCTTACTACGACTGTAAATGATGGAAAGCCTGGTGGATTGGCCACAAGCACAGCAAGAACTATAACAGTTCTTCCAGGCGGCGGTCCGGGCAGCTAAGAAAATTTTTATAATTCCAACTCAAATAGTCAAATTAGTAACCTGATATGCTGCCAAGTGCCCCTGATCTATTTTGAACCATTCCGGAGTGTCGTTAATCCTATAATTTACCGTGCTGCCTGTGCCGAAATAAATGTAATCAACAGCGCTTCGGTCCTTTAGCTGAATATTCTGCTGCTGGAATTTTTCGAGGTTGACAAGGCTTTCTATACCGTTGCTTGAGTTTCCCAAATTGCCCTGCAGGCGCATGAGGAAGCTTGGAGAGTCGTTATGAGCTATGTAGTAAGATTGATTGGCGTGGAGCATAAGATTCGTCACGTCGCCATTTACTGTGAACGAAGTAATATTAGTCTGTATGATTGCGTTTGTAACCCTCCCATTGCTGTTTACGATGTATAACGGGTCCTCAAATCCCATGATGTTTATTTTTGCGGCCAGATAGCGGTTTCTTATCCAGTAGCTTGTATTTTTTTTGTCCCTTATGTCCATGCTTATATTCAACCCAATGTCTACATTCCATGGATCGCTTTGATTAAGCCTGACGTCAATTATTGTAAAATTAAATTTTATGTCAATTTTATCGGCTTCCGCGGAAATTTTGTTTGCCCAGTCCGTGAAAGTAGATTCCTGCATCAGGCTTAACGGCTGCCGCTCTATCGTTCCGTTGAGGAAAGATTCCTTGAACCTTGCGTTGACATCGTTGATGTAGGTGCCGTTTGTCGTTATGAACTGGTTGAAGCTCAGCATTGTCCTGAAGCCTGCGATATAAATCCCATTGTTGAGGTCATTTTCTATATTCTTTATGAAAAAATTTACGGTCTGTATTCTCGTCTCAATTGATTCCATTTTGTCAACGAGCCTGTAAGTGCTATATGCGCTGTAAGTCACAAAGATTACTATGGTCAATGCAATTGCCGCCGAAATATAAAACATGGATTTTTTTGACATTTATTCCCACACCCTTATCTCGATGATTGCGGGCCCCCACAGTGAAGGCACTTTTGAAACAGTCAGTGTATTGAAGCTAAGGCTGCTTGAGTCGATGTTTACATCCAGCTTGCCGTCTTTGTCCAGGTCAAGATTGTTAAAGAGCTCGAATGCCGCATTGTCCAGAGCGTCGTCTGTGTCGTAAGTTTTCAGGGAATAGCTGCAGGCGCTTCCTCCGCTGTAGGTTGAAGGAATGTTTATGGTTGATGTTGTTCCATCCTCAAAATTTAGTGCCCAGGAACATCCATTTGATTTTGAAACGACACTGCTGTAGTCAGCGAACCCGTTGAGCAGCAAAGTGTAAATCACCTTGTCGTCGCTGGAGCCGTTCGTATTGTAAGTTGAGTTTTTTCCCGTGCTTATAGTGATGCTGTTGCTCCCCACATTAATATTTGCCGCCGGAATATCTATAGTGAAAGGATCCCCCAAGCTTATGTAATCGCTTCCATAATCGCTTAGCCTGTAAATGTTGTTTCCGTTTACGATTGCATTGTCTGTCCAGTAGCTCTCGGAATATGACGTTATTTTTGCATTGGATATAGACGAATTTGGATAAACTGTCAGAGTGCCAGTTGAGATATTATTGCCAAACCTGTCAGACTCAAATGACAATGGCAGCTTGTTGAACTGCTCATTTGGAACGGTGTAATTAAATTCTATGTAGGAATTTGGATACACGGAAGATGCCGTGAGCGATGAGACATTTATTATCTGTCCCGAAAAACTCAGCGTGTTGATGTCCCCGGCTATATTGCTGTAAGCCTGCTGCAGCTGCGTTGTATCGGTGGCATCAAAAAATTTGCCGCCGCTGCAGTTCATTCTCCGCATTGCGGCGCCATCTGCGTCGGCGCCAAAGGCGATTGTATAGACGCTTATGCCGCTATTGCACGCATCCCAGGACGCCTGCACAGCGTCTGCTATCGCCGTGCTGTTTGGCTGCTGCGCGCAGTCCACGTTTGCAGCGCCGTCACTCATTACAACAATGTAATTTTTTCTTGACGGGTTATTTTGAGATTTAATCAAGTCCGCTGCCTTGTTGATGCCGCAGCAAGTGCACGTGCCCCACCATGCTGTTGTATTGCTGATATTAGTTATCAATCCCTGCTTATTGTTTGTTATATTGGTGAACCTGACTATGGAATCAGGGAAGGGAATTGTAGTTGAAGAAGAACCCGAACATGAATCTTTGTACCCAATCCCTGTATTGTCGGTGAATTCCACAAGTCCCGCCTTGTTTCCGGTTATATTAAAAATAGTGTTCACAAACTGTATGCTTGAATTTATGTAAATGTCCAATTTTCTTGCATCATTTTGGCAGACTGTGTTGTACCTGCAGCCGCATAAATTGGATGTGCCGTTATACCATATTGTTCTGTTATAATTCGAATACCCATAGTTTGGAGTAAACGAGTAAGACCCCCAAAGCCAGAATCCAAACCAGTAAAGGCACCCTTTTGAGTTGTCGAACTGCCAGCCATCCCAAGTCTCGCTTGTCACTTTCGAGCACCAGTCCATTGAGCCGCTTACATCGCTTACTAGCACAGCGTCTGCAGTTCCCCCAAAGTTTGTGGCATTCAGTATTCCCAATCTCAGAGGAATTGTTTTTTGTATTATGGAATTATAATCAAGAAGTGAATTTAGCGTGGAGTTTCCTAGTGTTATATTGATTCTTGTTCCGTTTGAGCTGCCCTGGTAAATCGTAGTATTGCCGAGCTTTAGGAATGTTGTATAGTTACTGGAATAATTCAGAAAAACTTTCAGGTTATTCAAGGTGTTGGGAGTGTATACCGAGGAATAAAGATTGATATTTCCTGTAATTCCGGGGAAATAATATTTGTCATATCCTGGGACATGGGTGTCATTGTAAGATGAGGTAGTATAAGCCACTTTAACGAACCCGCCTGCAATGTAGCTGTTTCCGGATGTGAAATTTAGGCTTATGGTGTTTTCTCCGGCTCTGAAATTTGGGAGATAAGCATTGCTTAAATTCCACTTGTCCGCAAGCATGTTCCCTCCGCCGCCTGAGCCTTTTGCGTAGCTTCCGGAGAAAACATTGTTTATGTAGAGATTGAAATTCCCGCCGGCATCAACTTCAATGTAGGAGCTGTTGAACGAGATAACATCATTCGGCAGAATTAATTTTTTTGTCAGGTTGCCGTCGCCTTCATAGCCGCCAAAATAAGCATAAGCGCTGGTTTTTTTGCTTTTTATGCCGCTGAGCAAAACTCTGGCAGTGTAGCCATCTGTCGGCTTTGCCTTTGCTATGCCGCTGATTATTTTTCTTGTTGAAACAAGGGATTTTGTTACCGGGATGTTTCTTGAGTAAATTTCCTCCCCATCAACCAGTACGCTGAATCCGTAATTTTTCGGTATGATATCCCCTGTCAGGTTTCTTGTGAAATTTTCTGCAAGCTCAATATTGTCATCGGCCCAAAAATCCCCGATTTGCTCGATGAGCGTGTTGTTTGTGTCCGTTATCAGTCCCGATGCAATAAGATTTTTCACATATTCATTGCTGACGTCATTGACCGTGATTGATGAGAAAACATCTACAATGTCTTTGGAGGCGTAATTTACATTCGTGGCCTGCTGCTCGTAGGAATAAAAGCTTGAGATAAGAACTATAGCAATTATTATTACCCCGGACGCCAGCAGCGCGTCGATTGTGAAAAACACTCCCTTTTTCATTTGATTTTTAAAATTAATTTTTTCATTGTTTTATTTGTGATTTTATATTTTTAATTTTCATAATTCGCTATTTTTGAATTGAATTTTTAAAATTATTTTTTATTCGATAAAATTTATTTTTACAATAATTGAATATTTTTATTATTTTATTTGCAGTTTATGTTTTATTATTGTTTTTAAACTAAAGATTCAAATTTATTGCCATACATAAACAATCATCTTGATTATTTTTGAGTTGTAAGTCAGGTAACGTTCAGTTTTCACAATATCCTTTGCACTTATTCCAGTTATGTTCACGGAACTGCATGTTCCCTCTATCATTGACTGGGCAGCATTCTGCACGACATCCAAAAAGTTTCCGTTGAAGCTTGAAACGTCAAAATCGCTGAAGAAGTAAACAGTGCCGTTGCCGTATTTCCATTTTGCAATTGCATTGTCATCAGTCTGGTTGAAGGTGGCTATCCTTACAAGGTTTGCCGCTTCTGAGTTATTCTGGACATAGTAATACTGCGAGAATGCCATGCTGTCGCCGACATTTAATGAAATCGCTGGGTCGGTGCTGTTCACTATTGCAGTACGCTGGCTTTGGGACTGGCCTGATTTTTTCTTGAAATCGCCGCCTGCCATCGCGTTTGTTGCCGGCGCTGCAAGCTCGCCGCTAACCATCAGTATGCCTCCCCTTGAGGAATAATTTTCCAGCTTGGCTTTGTTGTTATTGAATTCGCTGGCGCTTAACAGCGGATGCTCCATAACCAGAAAATCGTATTTGCTTAAATTGCTTGAAAGGCCCGATATATCATCATCGTAAATATCCGCTTTGAATGTTTGATTCATAAAATCCAGCATGAAAGAATCATCAGAGTCCTGATAATAATAAGCGCTTTTTATGTTGTAAGTAAGATTGATTAAGGGATAGCCTGAGCCGCAGACTCCGTTGATATTCAAAACTTCACCATTGCCGTTCACAAAATAAATAAAATAATCATAGGAAGTTGCGAATTTTTTTTTGCCCGTTGCGTAATTCAGCTGGTTAAGCCTCTTTAATTTTGTTGCATTTACTTTCTGGCCATCAGCTATTCCTACCCTTATCGCAGTCAGGTTGCTCCAGTCGCCGGGATATCCTTCGAGAACCAGCGATGAGGAGATTGATTTTGCATCTTTTAGCATCAGGTCAAGGCTTCCCTTATCCTCGTTCTGGAAATTGTTTGTGTAGCTAAAGTAGACCACCAGCGTGAAAGTGAACAGCAGCATCCCTATGGCGAAGTCCATGAACCATGCCTGCGATTTAATGTGCTTAATTGATATAAATAACACCCCCTGTTTTGTTGATTCTGTTCGAGCCCTTGCTCAGATTTCCAACTGAATTTGGGATGGTGAAGGTGTAGATGCTGTTTTTGGATTCAACGGTGATTGTGTAATTTTTTGTTGTCAGGGTGTAATTGACGCTGTTGTCCAGCTGGATTGGAATTGTAAAATCCCTCACATAGCCGTCTTCAACACTTGCGGCGATTAGGGCTTCCTTCTGAAGCTTCAGCGCAAGGTCTTTCACCGCGTCGCTTTCCCTCTGCACCCTGAAATCCTTTAGCTGGTCAAGGGCTGCTATTTCGAACCCTATAGCTATCAGAAAGGCCATTCCCACCAATATGAAAAATTCGACACTTACCTGTGCCCTAGAACCCATGCCGCACCTCTTTTTATTTTATGAATTTAATCCTAAAATTTTATTTTTCATCCAACGATTAACAAACGGGCCACCTTCATCGCTTTGCAGCGCAAGGTCGTTTCCGTTTATTATAATTATTTTTTCTTAATATGCAGTTGCTATTGATTTAATTTAAAATTAATTTGAAGTAATCTGGACAAACCCGTCATCGGCTTTGATGGTTATTATGTGAATTCCCTGCGATGTAGGAAGCGCGCCGCTCATGTTGACTGCAGAGACCTGCACAATGTCCGACAGCCCATTCTGCACTTTGATTCTAAAAACGACTTCCCTGTTTGACAGGCTTGTCGACTGAATCCTGTCCGGGAAATTAAACTTCAAAGTTGTCTGCGAGGGCTTTCCAAGGTAATAAACAGACTCTGACGCATCAACAATCTTTCTTGCAATCTGCATGGACTGGCTTACCGCAACGGAATCTGCCGTGTCAGCTGAGTAAGTGTAGTATATCATCAGCAAAGGGACTGTTATCAGCGCTGCGAACCCCATTACAAGCATATACTCGACGCTGACCTGCGATTTCAGAAACATTTTGTTCCGTTATTTTTTTCTGGCATTTTTCTTTTTTATTTGAGCCGGCTTTTTTGCCTTAACATTTTCCTTGTCTTCTTCCTGCTTCGGTTCGGAAGCCTGGACCGGAACGTCGGCTTTCTGCCCGGACTTCATAATCTGACCTATCCTTTTTCCCACGTCCCTGAATCCGAACTCCTCGCTGATTTTTTGGGTCCTGAATGAAGTTATGATAAACGCAATGTAGGCAAATATTATGAAGATGTATTCCGGATAGGAGAGATATGTGGTCTGGCCGTCAAAAGTCCCGCCCACCTGGTAAATATCCCTTAAAGTCTGCCATACGGAGAAAGTCACGATGAACGCAAGGCAAATTGCAAAATTGTCCATGAATCTCCTTATGGAGCCGTCTGTTAGCTTATTCCTCGCCCTTGAAATAAGCAGAAGCGAGCCAATCCCAAAAATTACTGTTGTAATCCCTACTGCAGCTATATAAACCATTAACCTTCACCTCCCGTGTCTACCCTGAAATCAGAGAACTGCGTGAGCTCGTCAAGAAGAGACTGCTCAGTTTCCTTTTCCAGAGTTATGATTATTCCTTTTACTTTCCATTCGCGTATTTTACCGGCGAGAAAATGTATGAACCTTGCAACTGTGGCCTGCTTGTTGAATATAGACAGTGTATTTATCGAATCGAAAATCAGGAATTTATCGCCCGTCTGCAGGGCGTTTATCGCCTGGTCCATGGCAACTGAAATGTCGCTTAATTTTTCCGGGCTGCCTATTGTCAGGCAGTTTTCTATTTTTTTTGAGCCTTCAGGGCGTGAGGTGGCGTCAATGAATATCACGATTCTCGGGTCGATATTGTTGCTCTGCAGGTTTCTCTGAATCACTTCAAAGGGCTTGTTGAGCGTGACATAAACTCCTGGCACGTGCTGCTCATTTATAAGAAACCTTAACATGTCAATTGTGGTTTCATTGTAATTCTTTGCATCCACTGTCAATAGGAGCAGGTAATCCTTCAGGCTGCTTACCTCTTTTCTAAAAGTCTCTTTTGTCTCCAGCATACACACCACTTTTTTAATATACCATTCTAGAGCTATAAATATAAAGCTTTCGTATTCCAATACAAAAACTGGCTCTGTCCCAAAAGTCAGTTTTGCCATCTCAATTTGTGAGCATAATCAATTTACATATTAATATCTCAAGGAAATTGCAATGGGAATTGAGACTATTCTAGTTCACAATTACATGCGAACTGATGGCAAAACCGGGCTTAGGCGGGATTTGGGACAGAGCCATCAAAACCATAAGTCTTTTATATTAGTATATTTATAAACCAAACTATAAAAGAGGTTGATAAATTGGCAGAACTAATCAAGACAGGCACGCCTGGGCTTGACCAGATACTTAAGGGAGGTATTAGGAAGAATTCTTGCGTTTTGGTTACCGGAGCTCCTGGCACCGGCAAGACCCTGATGGCGCTGCAGTTCATCTACTACGGGGCGAAAGATTTCGATGAGAATGGGATTTTTATAACAACGGAAGAGAGTCTGGAAGTGCTGCAGCAGAGCGGAAAAAATCTTGGTATGGATTTGCAGTCAGTGGTTGACAGCGGAAAAGTTTTCGTCGTGCAGAAGCCAATTGCGACGCTGAAAGGCGGGATTGCGTCGGTTAAAGGGCTTCTTGATGCCATCAAAAAATACAAAGTCAAAAGAGTCGCGCTTGACTCACTCATATTCTTTGAATACCTTTATCCGAAGTTTAACGGCAACAAGATGGAATTCAGAAGGCAGGTTCTGATATTCATGCAGCAGATGAGAAGGGCTGGAGTCACTTTTTTGGTTGTTTCTGAAAGGTCTGTCACGGATTTTGACAGGATTGAGTATGACATGATGGATTTTGTGTTTGAGGGGATCATTATGCTTTCCCGCATAAGGAAAGGCTCTTATTTTGAAAGAGTTATCACGGTTGCGAAGATGCGCGGGCAGGACCACAGCCTGGACGTTTATCCTTTAACAATAGGGCCGGATGGGCTTAAAATTCTTTATGACCAGACTCCCTTTTCTTTGGTTGAGAAGGAAGAAGGGTTTAAGTAATTTTTTGAAGCAAATCTTAAATACTAATTCTTCAAATTTTATTTTTAGGGGGTGGGAAAATTAGGTTTATTTACTTCATAGCGCTATTCTTAATTTTCAGCGTAAGCGCCAGCGCAGATTGGGGAACTTATGAAAACGATTTGAGGAATATTGCAAATTCCAACGGTGCTGGATATTTCCCCCTTAAGACTGCGAATTTTTCCAACAATGATTTTGGAACTGATTTCCAGCCTTTGGCTTCTGATTTGGATAGTGATGGCAAGAATGAAATCATTATATTTTCAAACAATTCTTTGGTGATATTTAACCCGCAGCTGGAAATAAAATCACAGGCGAAAATTGGGAGCATCCTGGGGCAGCCAACTTTGTTTAATTTAAACGGAACGGCCAATATCATTTTTAATGCACGGCAGGATTCTGATCACTTTTTCGCTTACAAATTTAGTAATTCTGGATTAATCCAGAATTTTAACATCAGCCTGGGCAATGATGCAAATTTTAGCGGAATTAAATGCCTTAATTTGAACGGAACTGATATTTGTGTATTCAAAGACAGGAAAAATTATGTGAATATTATAGACATGAGCTTAAGAATTGACACTAAATACAATACTTCTGTTTACGATGAAGTAAGGCAAACAGTCCCGGCAATCGGAGATATTCATAACGACGGAAGATATGAGGCTGTGTGGTGGTTTAACGAGGATAACTCCAGCGGCTACGGGTTTCTGGTTTTCGATTTAAGCAGCAGAAGATTAGACACTAATTTTAACAATAATGGAATAGTTGACAATATATTTTCCCCGATGATACTTGGACCTTCACTTTACCATCAATTGTTTACCCTGAAAGGCCAGCCTGTTTTGGTGGATTTAAACAATGACGGAAAATTGGAGGTGGCTGCCAGCGTTTTTTATGATGATTCAGATAATCATGATAACAGGCTGGATTTATTCACTGAATTGCTGGTTTATGATTATAATGGGACAAAATTATTTTCAAAGTGCGAAACCAATCCAAATCTAAATGCGGGATGCAATTCAGGAAATTATCCGGGAAGGGAATTTGAAGGGACAAATCCATTCGTTCTTGATTACAACAAAGATGGATTTGATGACGTATGCTTCCTGAAGACAATAGACTTTTCTAATATGGGAATGAATTGCTACAACTATCCCGGAGACCAGATTGCCAAGGTTAAGTTGACCGCATCTCTTGATGGCGTTAGGGAAACAGCAATGGCGGCTGATATGAATAATGATGGAGAAAGGGAGATTATAACCTCAACTCATATTTATCTTCTGAACGGGACTTCAATTTTTGATTACAACAATTTGGGCAAATATCACCCTCTTGCTGTTGATTTGGACGGAAATGACGGGCTGGATTTATTATGGTCTAAAGATGGACAGGTTAAGATTTTTCTTGACAATAATAATTATACGATGGATTTGTCTGTTTCTGATATCAGTTTTTTCAAATATAATTCAACTCACGTCAATGTTACAGCTGTGATAAAAAATGATGGGCAAATTCAGTCAGATAATGTTAAAGTTATTGTGTATAATACTGAAACGTTTGATAATAATGTCGCTATTTTTAATATAAACAGGAATGGGAATGCGGCTTTCAGCTCAATCCTGCCTCTGAAAGCCCAAGAAAAAATCCTTGTTAGCGCTGATTATGACAATGAAATTTCTGAATCGGATGAAAACAATAACGATGCATACAAGACATTTTTGGGACTGCCTTATGTTTTTGTTTCGGTTGATTTAGAACCCAACAATGTTGAATCTGAGTTTAAGGATTATATTAAAAATAATTTAGTTTCCGGATATTATGCTGAAAATGAGAATGAAGCTGACGTTTTGGTTTATATCGGGAAAAATAATCCCCGGAATATGGATATGAATGTTAATTTTATGAATCAGCATAATATTGGATATGATTATGGAAATATAAACTATAACGATAAAATTTATTCAAACCCATTTAACGGATTGGTTGCATCGTTTAAAGAGGATAACTCGTTTGGGAAAAATCATGTTAAAGTTATGATTGTTGGAAATGAAATTGAAGGGAGCGTTGCTGCAGCTAAAGAATTCATCAAGAATCAGGTTTCTTTTTTAAATACTGAAACTTTTGATTCTGCTGCCGTTGATGATGATAATGAAGATGCTGTTAAAGTTTGGGATTATATGCATTTGGGTGGAAATTTTGAGCATTACAAGGACGGAAGCGATGAATTTGGGAAAATTGTTTCGAATGCGCTTAATGACAGAATGTTTAATGTTTATGATAAGACTGTTACAGCCGCTAATGGGATTAATCTGAGATTAAGGGAGCTGAAAGCAAACATTTCTGATGATTATTTTAATTATTTGAATTCGAGCGGTGTGCCTGTTGAGATGCCGGTTGTATTAGCTCATGGTTTATTTAGCAATTTAACGACGTGGGAGACTTTAGGTTCGGAATTATCAAATTCAGGGAGAGATACTTGGCTTATTGAAATAACTGGAGGACCTGGACAGGATTGCGATAACTGCATTGATTATACATACTCTAACCTAACTGACATTTTTGTTCCTGCACTTCTTGATGGTGTTTTAACTTTCACTGGAAAAGACAAATTACAGTATGTCGGGTTTTCTAACGGATGTCGTGCAGCTTTAGATAGTTTGGAAAGAAATCAGTTTGATTCAAACAAAGTCGAGACGTTTGTTGCAGTTGGATGTCCGGGTGCGTTTGACGGGAATAGCACAGCTGGAAATATAATCAAATCAAAAAATGGTGACATATATTTAAGATTAAAATCTCAGAATATATCTCATATTTCTTTTAATAATCTCGCTTCAATAGCTTTACTTGATAGGCAACATGTTACAAATGATCAGAAAGAGAAAATCTCTACGAGTTTATGGAAATTCTATGAAGATATAATTCTATCAAAAAACGATTCTCAACCTGGAAATGTAAATTTTGATAACTTTGCATTAATCCGTGGAAATGCATTTACTACGAACGATGGAATAGTCACTATTGCAGATGGAGATAAAATCTATGAGAACGCAAATAGCAATCTAAAACCTAAAAAATATTTTAATGTGTTTGCTTCGCATCCTTCATTAGATACTAAAGATAGAACGAAAAGTATAATATCCAAAATAATAAACAAAAGAGAATTTAGTTTTTATGAAAAAACAATAAATTTAATAAACCAATCAAATACAGATTAAAAATGATGCGAATTAGGGACAAAAAGTTTTATTTACCACTAATTTTTGGTATCGCTTTAAATTTATTGATGGTGCTATATTGGTTTTTTATGTTTAGAACTTGCAATGATGATTTAGGTTGCTTGGTATTTTTGATTATCCCATTGTTACCTGGTTTTATGTTACATCTAAAGGGTAGTCTTTCAATAATTGTAAGCTTTATCGTTTGGTTCCTTCTCGGCTCTTTAATCGGGTTTTTGGTTTATAAGTTAAGAAAAAAATAAATATAGCAAAATACACAAATATTTAAGCAATAATTAATGTCTTTTGCTTGTCAAAAATCAGTCGAATGGTGAGCGAGGCGAACCTCGCATGTCACTGATTTTTGAGCATGTCAGGAAATTGCAAAAATAGATAATAATTGTTACAATTTCCTACATATTACGAACGGACAACAATTGCTCAATATTTTTTGTCCGTGAGTATACATTAGAAAAACCTCTTTAAAACAACTCTAAGATGATGCCTGTAGTCTTCTTCTTTGCCGGAATAGGAATTGACAACACTCTCAAATCTCCTGAT